>ENA-OZHM01000801-OZHM01000801.1-human-gut-metagenome-genome-assembly--contig:-NODE-801-length-9637-cov-3.512628_pt1 | contig 9637 bp, 10 predicted proteins | sample MGYA00244047_ERZ653688 | MGnify/ENA primary metagenome ERZ653688 (study PRJEB26926, sample SAMN06165194) | human gut metagenome | biome: ENVO:00009003; feature: ENVO:2100002; material: ENVO:00002003... | reverse complement strand
AGCGTCAGATGTGTATAAGAGACAGCCTCTATTCTTATATCAGCCGCTGCAAGATTGAGCTTGATATCATCCGCAAGTGAAACGATCTTGCTGACCTTAACACCCTGTTCAGGTGAAAGTTCATATCTTGTAACCGTAGGTCCGCAGCTTACATCGGTTATCTTAACCTTGACACCGAAATTAGCCAGGGTCTGCTGAAGCTGTGAGGCTGTGTTCTTTAATTCTGCATTGCTCGTTCCGCCCGATTTCTTCTTATCTCTCGAAAGAAGATTAAGTGGCGGAAAAACATATTTACCGGCATTTTTCTTCACACGCGCCGGCTTTATTGCCTGCGATTTTTGTACCTCATTATGCTCCGCCACCGGCGTCTGTCGTACAGGCTCCGGTTCAACAATCTTAACTTCTTCAGGTTCTATATATTCTTCCGTAATTATATCATCCGGTATCTCTTCCGGTCCGGCATCCTCGTCAGCCTTCTCCGGAATATATTCTTCTTCACCGTCAAACACATCAAACGGATTACTCTGTTCCTCTGTATAATGCGCCGCTTCATAATCAAGGACATTATCATCGATAGTCTCATCATCAGGTGCCGCCTCAAATCTGAATACGGGTGCCTCCGGCTTCTTACGCACCGATGTCAATGACAGATCCGGCATATGTCCCGTATCTCCGTCGTCCACGGTGTCTTTGATTTCAGTGTCAAATGTAACACCATATGCCTTACGCGAAGCCCTTGTAAGCGGTACTTTCTCATGTGGTTCATTCTTGATCCTGACACGTTTTACAGGCGGATTTTCCTCACGTTCCCGCTCGTGGTTCTTATGAGCATCATACACCTTGCGGCTCCCTTTCCTGATTCCGCCAATAAAGGACCGCTCGGTTATCACCACAATGCCTATTATGACAAGAACTATATCTATAAGGTATGCTCCGACCGTGCCAAACCATGTGACGAAAAGCTTGCAGATTGAACCTCCGAAAAAACCTCCGCCATGTCTGCCGGCAGATGATTCGGTGTAATATTGCGTGAATGTCCATTCGTCCGCATGTGAACCGCTTATAAGCTGTATAAGAGTGCATATGAGTATCATTACTAATACTCCTGCTATAAATTTGACCCGCGCTATTGAATTTCCTTTGTTGGAAATCATAAACAATGTCCCGCCAAACAGCAATATCGGGAAAATGTATGCCACTAACCCGAATAATCCGAAGAAAAAGGAACTGATGGCAGCCCCAACCATTCCGCCGACTCCAAAATTGGCTATAAAAAATATAACGGAAAGTGCAAATGCAATAAGTACCGATGCTTCTTTGGCTATTCCTGTGTCCTTACGCACGTTCTTCTTTGGCTGTGGTGTCTGCCTGTATGTCTTTTTCCTGTTGTTTGTGTTGTTTTTCTTATGTGCGACCGTTTGTCTGCTTTTAGTGCTGGCAGCCATGTCCGCCTCCTGTTATCTCTTTACTATTGAAAATACTATCGCGACAATTCCCAGAACTGCGCAATATATTGCGAAACCAAAATATCTCCTGGTCTTTATTAACTTTAACATATATTTAATGCTGAAATATCCCGTAACTCCGGCAACGATTGTGCCCAGTATGTATCCCGGAAGATTCGCAGAGCCAAACGCTTCGTTCTTGAAACTTCCTATCTTAACCACAACCGCACCAAGTATTGCCGGTATGGACATAATAAATGAGTATTTAACGGCAAGTTTCTTATTATATCCAAGCATAAGGCCCGTTGCTATAGTTGTTCCGGAACGCGATAATCCCGGCATTGTCGCAATGCCCTGCGCTATTCCGAGAATAAAAGCACTTGAATAAGGTGCATCCTTGATTCTCATTGTTCCGTCCGGATGCTTATCTGCGAGAAGCAGCAAAACGGCCGTAAGAATAAGGCACATACCTACCACCCATAACGTTCCGGAAGCCTTTTCAATCAGCTCGCTTCCAACCATCCCAAGTATTCCGGTAGGTATGGTTGAGATTATCACCATGAGCACCAGCTTCCGGTAAGATGAATTGATCACTTTGAAATATTTATATTCGGTATTGCCTCTGCGTCTTACTATGAATACCAGAAAATTAGCAAATATCGTAACCAGCATTCCCCAGAATTCTCTTATCATCCCCCATATATCTTCCCTGAACACAATAATAACCGCAACAAGCGTACCCAGATGAAGCATTACATCAAAATACATTCCCGAATCCAGATTGATTCCGAGAACCTGCTTAAAAATAGCAAGATGACCTGAACTGCTCACCGGCAGAAACTCCGTCACTCCCTGTATCAGACCCATAAGTAAAGCTTTAATTATATTCACTGTCTTTCCTCCAGCTGTATATCAACTACATATGTAATAAAAATGGTATAACAGTCATTCCGGATTATTATACCATTTTTTTCAGATTAGTACAATCAATTTAATTATTTGCGGATCATCCCGGAAAGTTTATCCAAAGCATCACTTATAGAACCGCATTGGTTCACAAGTCCTACATCCACGGCCTCCTGACCGACCAGAATTGTTCCCAGATCTTTAGCCATCATTGATGTCTCCATCATCATTTTTTCAAGTTCATTTTCGGGGCATTCCGAATGTGACGCAACAAAATTTATAATTCTGTCCTGTATTGATTTAAACTGTCTGTAAGTCTGCCTTGTTCCGAGAATCGTTCCGCTCATTCTGACCGGATGTATTACAACAGTTGCACTCGGAACTATATATGAATAATCCGCCGCTGTCGCAATCGGCAGTCCTATTGAGTGGCTGTCGCCTATTATTAATGATACCGATGGTTTACTTAGGCCTGCAATCATTTCAGCCATCGAAAGTCCGCATGACACATCGCCCCCGATTGTATTTATAAGATAAAGTATTCCCTTTACTCCGGTGTTTCTTTCGTAAGATGCCAGCATTGGGAGCATGTGCTCGTAACTCGTGGTCTTCGAATCACGTCCCAGATTCTGATGTCCTTCTATCTCTCCTATTATTGTAACTATTTCTATTCCGTCACTGTTTACAGTTCCGTATTCTTTAATGTTATTTTGTTCTTCAGACATAAAAATACCCCCGGCAATATATGATACAATCATTATTACCGGAGGATAAATTTTTATTCCTGAGCCTGCGCATTATCCGTCTGTGCCTGTTCATCCCTTGTGATTTCCACTTTGCGGATCACGTTACCCGATACTTCCGTAATCTTAAATACCAGTCCGTCAGATTTGACTACTGCTTTCTCATCATCGTCCGGTATTCTGTCAAGTTTCGATATAAGATATCCGTTAAGTGTATCGTATTCCTCACTTTCTATATCGGTTCCCAACAGCTTATTTATATCATCGAGTTCTGTAAGTCCGTCAACCACATATGTTCCGTTATCATCATGTGTGATAGCTTCTTCTTCCTCATCATATTCATCCAGAATATTTCCGACAATTTCCTCGATAATATCTTCCATGCTTATGATGCCCGCCGTCTGTCCGTATTCATCAACCACTATTCCCATATGTATTTTGGCTGTCTGCATATCTTTAAGAAGGTCATCTATATCCCTTGTCTCCGGCACAAAAAACGGCTCTCTTAACAGTGCTTTAAGATTTTTAAGTTTCTTAGCCCTGTTCGGGATGTTCCTGTAAAAAATAAGTGCATCCCTTATGTGAATAGTACCTATAATATCATCTATATCACCTTCATACACCGGAAAGCGGGAATACTTGCCGTCTATGTGGTTCTGTATAAAGGTATCCAGTGTCATTTCACAATCTATTGCTTCGATTGAGGCGCGGTGCGTCATGATATCGCCGGCAGATTTATCACCAAGTTCAAATATATTGGCAATCATTTCAGCCTCCGAAGCTTCCAAAACGCCCTGCTCCTGGCCTTCATTCACCATTGTGATGATCTCTTCTTCTGTAACATTATCATTATCTTCATCCGGATTGATTCCGAATATTCTGATTATAATATGTGATAGTGCAGATACTGCCACACATACCGGATAAAGCAATGTAATAAGTGCCTGTATAATTCTGCAATATCTCTTTGCTGTCTTAACCGGATTGCGTTTTCCTATTTTCTTCGGAATCATCACACCGAAAACAAGGAGTATCAAAAGCATGACGACAGCAGTTATAATTGAAACAAGCGTTTTGTCGGCTTCGATGCATTTCATTATATATGCACGCACAACTGTCAGTATGTAACCGCCCGCAACCAGATTGGTCACGAACATAATAACGTCAAAAGTATCACCGAAACGCGACGGGCTATCCATTATTTTCTTAAGCAGTACAGCTCTCTTATCGCCCTCCTGTGATTTTTCATCTATTTCTTTCTCATTTATGTTCTTGAGTGCAGATTCAAAAGAATAAAGTATTGCATCTATTATCAGAAACAATGCAAAAAGACCTACACCTATATACGTCCGGCCATCGCCCATATATCATCCTTTCCGTCCTTATATCCTATGTACGGATAATTTCCAGACTTGTAAGAAGTGCCTTGTTAACTTTTATTATAATCTCATTGTCAAGATGGCACACCTTATCCTTTAATCTAGTTTTGTCTATTGTTCTAAGCTGTTCCAACAGAATAACCGAATCTTTAATCATATCGTACTTATTAGAGTCTATCTCCACATGAGTCGGGAGTTTGGCTTTATTCATCCTTGATGTAATCGCTGCACATATAACAGTCGGGCTGTGCTTGTTACCAGTATCATTTTGGATAATAAGCACAGGTCTTATTCCTCCCTGTTCAGACCCTATAACAGGTCTTAAATCGGCATAGAAAATATCTCCTCTTCTAACAATCACGATCAAACACACTCCGTCAATTAAATTTAACTTTATTATTGCTGCTTTCGTGTGTTTTTATTCAGTTAAGATCAAAAATTTACGGAACGTACTTGCGTTCAACTCTCTGCGAAATTCCGCATACAAATTCATAATCGAATTTACCGGATATGGCAGCAAGTTCTTCAACCGTTATGATTTCATCGCCGTCCTTACCGATAAGTGTAACTACATCTTCAACTTTCACATCCGGAATATCCGTAATGTCAACCATCATCTGATCCATACATATTCTTCCGAGAATAGGTGCCTTCTTTCCGTGGATCAGCACATAACCTTTGGACGAAAGCGAACGCGGGTAACCATCCGCATAACCGATTGCAACCGTGGCAACCCTGGTTGGCCGGTCGGTTATATAAGTCCTTCCGTAGCTGATTCCTTCACCTGCTTCCAGCTCTTTTACAAATATAACATGGCTCTTTAACTCCATTACCGGATTATATTCTATCTCTGTCAGCATCTCATCTGACGGATGCATTCCATAAAGAATAATGCCCTCTCTTACCATGTCAAGCGCATATTCAGGCATATCAACTATTGCCGCGCTGTTGCAGCAATGCCTTATTCTGAAATTCACTCCTCTGTCCGCAAGTTCATCTATTACTTTCATGAATCTTTCAAACTGTATATGTGAAAAAGTCTTATCGCCTGAATCCGCAGTTGCAAAATGCATGAAAATTCCCTCGCAGTCAAGTCCGGGCATCCTGCATACCCTCTCTATCTCGTCAACCGATGATTCATCCGCCGCAAAACCTATTCTGTTCATTCCTGTGTTGATTTTTATATGGCATGAGGCACTTTCGTTCATCTGCACTGCACATTCTGATACTTCCTTTGCCATTTCTTCCGAAAGCATGGCAAATGTAATGCGGTTTCTGATTGCTTCTTCATATTCTGCCTTGCACACATATCCAAGCACAAGAATCATATTGTTGATTCCGTGTTCCCTTAATTCAATTGCTTCTCTTGCCGTCGCTACCGCAAATCCGTAAACCTCGTCTTTAATTGCTTTGGCAACTTCTATTGCTCCGTGTCCGTAAGCATCCGCCTTAACGATTGCCATTATTTTGACATTGTCGCCGACTCTCTCCTTTGCCTGTCTGATATTGGCATGGAGCGCATCCAGATGTATTATTGCATAAGTTCTCGTAAACTTCTTCATTGCTGTTCATTATCCTCTATATATCTAACTGATTATTTGCACATAACAGTGCCTATGTATTCAAAAAGATCTCCTGCTTTAACCGAATGCAGGCTCTTTCCTTCCGATGCCGCGCATCCCGCAAGTCCGTGTATGTATACGCCCATTGCCGCTGCCGAAAAAGGTTCCAGCCTGCACGCGAGCATACCTGATATTACACCTGTCAGGACATCGCCCATTCCGCCTTTGCTCATTGCCGCGCATCCGGATGTATTAATATATAATCCTCCGTCCGGTGATGCCACAACAGTCGCCGCATCCTTAAGTACACAAATGACATTATTTTCTGCAGCAAAACGTGCAGCAAATCCTGCAATATCTCTAAGTATATCATCCTTCGGAATGTGGCACAATCTTTCCATTTCACCTATGTGCGGAGTAATTATAACAGTACTTTTGCATTTTTTCAACAAAGAAATATCATCTGCGATAATATTCAGTGCATCCGCGTCCATTATAAGCGGACATTCTGCCGAATCAATCACTTTATATACTATATTCCGTGCCGTTTCATCCGTACCAAGCCCTGGTCCGATTATTATCCTCGACGCCCTGTCTGCAGCATTTTTAACCACATCAACGGCATCATTATTGTCATACCCGTCAACAATCGCCTCCGGTATAAGTTCCTTCAGCACCGCAGTATTGTTGTTATGCGTTACTATCTCCACGAGACCGCTGCCGCTTCTGTACGAGGCCTCCGCCGCAAGGTAAGCCGCACCGCTCATTCTGGCATTCCCGGCAATGACTACCGTCCTTCCGTATGTGCCTTTATTGGAGTGTGCATCTCTTTCAGGTATTTTATACATATCTTCAGGTGTAAAATACCTGGCAGGGTTAAGGCCTGACAGTGCCTGCGGACAGAAACCGATATCGGCAACCGTTATGTCTCCTGCATATTCCTTTCCGGGATAAAGCATAATTCCAATCTTATTATATCCAAATGTCACCGTAGCATCCGCCCTGACGGCACAATTCATGACCGCACCGGTATCAGCATTTATTCCCGAAGGAATATCCACGCTCACAACAAGGCCTCCCGCATCATTAATCATTTCTATTACTTCATTATACGGTTCCTTTACATCGCGGGACAAACCCGTTCCGAATATGGCATCCACTATTATATCATATTCACCTATATCCGATATGTTACCACAGGGAATATGCGATTTCCGGGCAATTTCAAGCTGAAGTCTGAATTCTTCCGTCATATGTTCTTCATTACCGACGGTTATTATATCAACCGTGAGTCCCTGCCATGTCAGTATCCTTGCCGCAGCCACTCCGTCAGCACCGTTATTGCCATGTCCGCATACCGCACATATCCTGACGCTTCGTCCGAATTCAGCTGCTATTCTTGCGACACATCCCGCCACCTCAAGTGCGGCTCTCTCCATGAGCACTACCGACGGAACGCCCATGGAATGTATCGTATATTCATCGACTGTTTTTGACATCGCTCCTGTTAAAGCATATTTCATAATTACCCGTTCTCCTCCTTATTATCAAAGACCTCCATCATCTCAGGTCCCAGTAAATCATGCATATATGTATATATATTGGTGTTGGCGATTTCCTTGTCCTGTTTGATTATTATTCTCCTCTTAAGTTCTGTTCTCGTCACGTCAATCCAGGCTGCAAGTTTCTGTATGTCCCTGTAATTGGAATGAATTCTGTCATAACACACCTGCACACATTCAATTACAAGTTTAATGTTGGCATTACGGATTTTGTAAGGGATATCAAGCTGTTCCTGTTCCAGTTCCTCTATTTTCAGCTTGGCCTCTATTATCAGCTTCTGGTTCGTCGCCATGAGTTTCTGCCTTTTGGACTCCGAAAGTTCCATATTTTCGACATTGTCTATAATGGACTGCATGAGCTTGTCTTTAATCTTATGCACTTCCTTAAGGTCATCATTAATCTGGCCCTGACGTTTTAAAAGGTCATTGAGTTTCTTCTCACATTCCCTTATCTCGTCAGTCTTATCCTTTTCCGGAAAAAGGACATGATACCGTTCATCAAGTGTCAATATCGGCAGCTGTTTATATGCCGCATTTTTCTTAACTTCTTCGATAGTAAGAGCCATCGCCTTCATTCCTCTCTGTTCATATAGTTAAAAAGTCTGCCACCTGTCGCAGCAGACAATTCCTATCTGGTATTCATATTATATGACAATGTCATAAGGCTTTCCGAAAGATGTACATTCTCAACCACAACATCAGACGGAACTATTAAATCCATATGCGCAAAATTCCATATGCCTTTAATTCCCGCTTCCACTGCCATTCTGGCAACTTCATTCGCACTTGTCTTGGGTATGGTAAGTGCCATAATTAGCAATTGCCCTTCCGAGATTACCCGAACCGGCAATTATAATATTATGGACATGGTCGATTCCGAGAATCTTCGCAATCTCATCATGCAGATATTCAACATTATATCCGTATCCCTGCTGGCCGAATCCGCCGAAATGGTTCAGATCCTGTCTTATCTGTGAAGCCGATACCTTCATTCTGTTGCTGAGATCTCCTGAAGATATCCTTTCGACCCCGTTATCAAGCAGTTCTTCAAGATATCTGTAATACCTTGGAAGTCTCTTGACTACAGCAAGTGATATATCATTACGGTCCATATGTTCCTCCTGAAAATAAAAATTGACATTTATCAGTACATATGATTTTAACAGTATGTCAGATAAATGTCAATTTGTAATGAGCCTCCCGCATATGCATTAAAGGCTTACTTTTCTCTTCAAAAGCTCCGAAACTCCGATATATGTTCCTATTACAAATAAGATTTCAAACAGGTACACAAGCCATGAGCCTGCTATCATCTGTGCAAACGAATCACCGAAATCAAATGTCGGAATATGGGAAGATACAATTGCTGTGACAACCCTTATTACAACAAAGAGTCCGAATGCAAGCCATCCCTTGCCCTTCTTATTGGCAAGAATGGTAGCACTCAGGGTTATTGCAAGATATGCGAAACTTACGGTAAGAATTATATTGATCCATATTCCCAGCACGACTGCAGCAATTCCAATTATAATATCAGATATATTCGTGCCCGCCATGATCTCCAGAATCTGATCCGCCATTTCCCTCATATTCCTGATGTTGCCATATTTTACCATAGCAAGCTGTACATCTGCATAAATAAAGAGAATGTAAAGTGCCGATGCCAGAACGGTCACAATAAACAGTGTAAGATACTTGGCACCGACTATGGCATAAGTCGAATTCGGGGTCATAAATGTCATATAACTGTATTTGGAATTAAGTTCCCTGGCATACGAGACAACACCCATTATCATAAGGAATATAATGCCTGCCCAGCCACACAGCAGAAACAATATCATTGATATGGCAACGTTGGCATCACTTTTGCATAAAATACTTCCGCCAAGATAAAGTTCAAGTGCAAAAAGTATGGAAAAAATAACAATATACAGTGTCATATCTTTTCTGAGTTCGTATTTAATAAGCTTTAGCATAAGGTACACCTCCCCATCCATATACTTCTTTATATCTGTCTCTTATACACATCTGACGCTGCCG
>ENA-OZHM01000784-OZHM01000784.1-human-gut-metagenome-genome-assembly--contig:-NODE-784-length-9792-cov-6.039951_pt1 | contig 9792 bp, 9 predicted proteins | sample MGYA00244047_ERZ653688 | MGnify/ENA primary metagenome ERZ653688 (study PRJEB26926, sample SAMN06165194) | human gut metagenome | biome: ENVO:00009003; feature: ENVO:2100002; material: ENVO:00002003... | reverse complement strand
TCGTGGGCTCGGAGATGTGTATAAGAGACAGCAGTGAGGGCATCGGCCTGGGCCACGACTTCCTGCGCCATGTGGAGCGCTGCCGCCTGCTGCTGCATGTGGTGGACGTTTCCGGCAGCGAGTGCCGCGACCCCATCGAGGACTTTGAAAAGATCAACGAGGAGCTGGCAAAGTTCAGCCCCGTGCTGGCCGAGCGCCCGCAGATCGTGGTGGGCAACAAGTGCGACCTTGCCACCGAAGAGCAGATCGAGACCTTCCGCCAGTATGTGGAGGGCAAGGGTCTGACCTTTGTGCCCATCTCTGCCGCCACCATGCAGGGCGTAAAGCAGCTGCCGGGGCTCGTGTACAACCGCCTCAAGGATATCCCGCAGGTGCCGGTGTTCACCCCCGAGTACAAAAAGCCGGAGCCCAAGAAGAATGGCCGCGATTTCACCATCCAGCGCATGGAAGCCCATGTGTGGAGCGTGGATGCCCCGTGGCTGGAGTATATTCTGGCCGGCAGCAACGTGGACGACTACGAGAGCCTGCAGTTCTTCCAGCGTCAGCTGGGCGAGAGCGGCATTCTGGACGCGCTGGTGCAGAAGGGCGTGGAAGAGAACGATACCATCCTCATCGGCGATTATCAGTTCGACTATATCTTCTAAGGATAAAGCATCATGAACGAATCAGAAAAGATCGACCCGCGGGAGCTCAGCCCGCTGGCGCTGGCCTTTGTGGGGGACAGCGTGCTGGAGCTGCTGGTGCGTCAGCGTCTGGTGGAGCACCACCGCCTTTCAGCCGGAAAGCTGAATGCCGAAAAGGTCAAGTATGTCTCTGCCAAGGCGCAGTTCAGAGAGGAACAGCTGCTGGAGCCGCTGTTCACCGAGGACGAGCTGGCTGTGTTCAAGCGCGGCCGCAACGCCAGCAAGGCCAGCGTTGCCAAGCACGCCTCCCCGGAGGAATACCGTGCCTCCACCGGCTTCGAGTGCCTGTTGGGATGGCTGTACCTGAACGGACAACTGGAGCGTGTGCACCAGCTGTTTGAGGTGCTGTGGCAACAGTTTGACCCTGACCAGAAATAAGAATGCGAAAGCCCGCTGCTTTCCACACTGGAAACCAGTGGTGGAGGGCAGCGGGCTTTGCTTGTTGGCATCTGCGGTCCGTCAGATGCCGCTTACGCCATCAGCGGCTGTTTTTTGCGTTGCTGGAACGGCTGTTGGTGGAGTTCTTGGCGCTCTCGTCATCGGCACCCTTGGTGTACTGGTTGGGGTGCTTGTGCTCGTTGGTTGCGCTGTTGGTGGTCTTGCTGCTGGTACGGTTAGAGGTCTGGTTCTTGCAATTGGTACTGCGGTTCTCACTGCGGTTTTCCATGATGTGAATGCTCCTTTCGGTCGTTGCTGTGGGGGCGGGGCCGCCCTCACAGTCCATAGTGTGGCCGCAGCCGGCGGCTTTATACATCCCATGGGAGGAAAAGAATATGCCTACGGAATATTTTGAGCAGCGGGAGCGTGCCCTGCTGGGCCAGCGGTACGAGCAGCTGTATGCCGCCCCGCAGCAGACGGCAGAGCGCGGGGTCACCGTGTCGGCGCTGCGCACCACACCGGAGCAGTTTGCGCAGAGGGCAGATTTCCCGCTGGAACCCTCGCCCTTCTGCAAGGCGGCTTTTGTGGTGCATCAGCCGGATTTTAAGCCCGGACGGCATCCGTACCACCATGCGGGTGTGTTCTATTCGCAGGAGCCCTCGGCTTCTTCAGCAGCGCCGCTGCTGGGAGTACAGCCGGGGATGCGGGTGCTGGATCTGTGCGCCGCGCCCGGCGGCAAAAGCAGCCAGCTGGCGGCGGCATTGCAGGGGCGCGGTGTGCTGGTGAGCAACGAGTATGTGGCTGCGCGTGCCGAAATTTTAAAAAGCAACCTTGAGCGCATGGGCGTTTCCAACGCCGTGGTGCTCAACGAGACTCCCGCCCGCATTGCCGAGGCGCTGCCGGAGTTTTTCGACCGGGTGCTGGTGGACGCGCCTTGCTCCGGTGAGGGAATGTTCCGCAAGGAGCCGGTAGCGCTGCAGCAGCACTGCGAGGCACTGGTAAAGCAGTGCGCAGAGCTGGGCGCACAGATACTGGACTGCGCCGCAGCAGCACTGGCTCCCGGCGGGCAGCTGGTGTACTCCACCTGCACCTTTGCGCCGGAGGAGGACGAGGGACAGGTGGCGGCGTTTTTGCAGCGCCACCCGGAGTTTGTACTGGCAGATGTGCTGGGCAACGTGGATTACACCTTTGGCAGCGCAGGCGAAGAGAACCGCACCGGCGGTCTGCCGCTGGATGTGAGCAAGGTGCGCCGCATCTGGCCCTGCCAGGGCGGCGAAGGGCACTTTATGGCCCGGCTGGTCAAGGCCGGTACGCCCCGCACCCTGCCGCCGGAGGGAGAATACACCCCGGAGGAGCAGCTCTGGCTTGCCGCCGCTGCCGAGGCGGGCAAAAAGGGCAAGGGCAAGGCGAAGCCTGCCAAGGCCGCAGATGCCCGCAGCGCCCGCCGCGCAGACAGTCGCGCCTGCCGGGACGCCGTGCAGGGCACGAGCCGCCGCACCCGGGATACCGGGGCAGGGGAGGCCACCCCGGCGCAGAGCCTTGCCGCATGGCAGGAGTTTGCCCGGCAGTATTTCCCCGCGCTGGCGCAGCGCCCGGCCGTGGTGCACGGCGGTGGTGTGTTGTTGCCGGTGGCCTTTCCGCAGACGGGACTTCATGTGCTGCGGGCGGGGGTGTTTGTGGGCAGCGTGCAGAAGGGCCGCTTTGTGCCGGAGCATCATCTGTTTACGGCCTTTGGAGGCCTCTGCACGAACTGCGAGCAGCTGACTCTTGCCGACTGCCGTTGCACCGAGTACCTCTCCGGCCGCGAAGTGGAAGCCCGCACAGCAGCGGACGGCTGGTGCTGCGTGACCGTGGACGGCTGGCCGCTGGGTGGCGGCAAGGTGTCCGGCGGGAGAGTGAAAAACCACTATCCCAAGGCGCTGCGGCTGCTGTAAACCGCAGATTTACACGCATCCGGGCGAAAATCGGGCTTTTCAGGCTTGAACGCGCCGGTGGATTGTGATAAAATAATAGAGTTAGATTTTGTGTGCTGCCACAAGCGGGCGACCACAGCCCGTCTGCCCGCAGGCGGAGATACCGATAAATTTAGGAGGCTCTTTCCCATGTCTGGACATAGCAAATGGAACAACATTAAGCGCAAGAAGGAAAAGACTGACGGCGCCCGCGCCAAGGTCTTTACCAAGATCGGCCGCGAGATCAGCGTTGCCGTCCGTGACGGCGGCCCCAACCCGGCTTCCAACAGCAAGCTGGCAGATCTGATCGCCAAGGCAAAGCGCATGAGCGTGCCCAACGATAACATCCAGCGTATCATCAAGAAGGCCGAGGGCGGCGACAAGACCGAGTTCGAGGCCATCACCTACGAGGGCTACGGCCCCGGCGGCGTGGCAGTCATGGTTGAGACCCTGACCGACAACCGCAACCGTACCGCTGCCGACCTGCGCCACTACTTCGACAAGAACGGCGGCAACCTGGGCGCTATGGGCTGTGTGGCCTTCCTGTTCAACCAGAAGGGCGTCATCGACATCTCTCTGGAGGATAAGGACGCCGACGAGGCCATGATGGACGCTTTGGATGCCGGTGCCGAGGACTTTGATGCCAGCGAGGACGCAGCCGAGGTCACCACCGACCCCGAGAACTACTCCGCTGTGGTCAAGGCTCTGGAGGAGAAGGGCTACGAGATCCTGTCCGACGATCTGGCCATGGTGCCCATGACCACCACCCGCCTGACCGATCCCGATCAGCTGAAGCAGATGGGCAAGCTGCTGGATTCTCTGGAAGATAACGATGACGTCCAGAACGTCTGGCACTCTCTCGAGAACGAAGAGGACCTGCCGGAATAAGCTTCCGCAAGGCTCTTTGCTCCTGAAATAAAACGATAAAAAGCCGCTTTTTGTGCTGTTTGGCACGAAAGGCGGCTTTTGCTTGTTATTTTTGTATGTCGTGCGGATAAGGGTTCCTTCTGGCATCAGAAAAATCGTACTCTGCACGCATATCCTCATCGTATGATGGATTTTCCGAAGAAGTGCTATTAGATTTATCGTTCATAGTGCGTCCACAGACTGAGGATCTTAACGGTCTGCTCTTTTTCATAGACCTGATAAACAAGGCGGTGCTGGATGTTGATGCGGCGGCTGTATGCACCGTTCAGATCACCCACCAGCTTTTCGTACGGGGGCGGGTTTTGGAAAGGATCAACACGGATGATTTCAATGAGTGCCTTTGCCTTTTCGTCCAGATGGGCAGACTTCAGTTTTGGTACGTCCTTTGCAGCGGTTTTGGTGTAAACGACCTTGTACATTTACCACTCCACCGCCGTTTCGTCCACACAGTCCTCAAGCGACGTGGCGATTCCGTCCATGATCTTTTCGCGCATACCCGGTGCAGAGACCAGATACAGCGTTTCCATGATGCCGCTGTAATCTTCTTCAGACAGCAGCACGGCATTGCCGTCCTTGGTGGTGATGTTGATGGGCTGGTTGTATTTAATGGTCTGCTCTACATAGTCGAAGGCATTCTTACGGAAATTCGTGATATTTGTAGTGGTCATCGTAGAATCACTCCTTTCGTGTACAGTATAGCGTACGCTTGTAAAAATGTCAATATGCGACCGGCAATCGAAACATGACACACGGTCACCCCTGTGCCAGCGCCCTGCCTTTTGCGTAGTAGCGCTGCATTTCTTCCCGGGGGACCATATTCCCGCCGGTGGCCCAGACCAGATGGGTGGCGTTTGCCAGCGCACCGGCAGGCAGGGCGGTTTCGGTGTAAGCGCCAAGCAGCTGCCCGGGCTGGGTGAGCACCGGGCCGTACATTCCCGCCAGAGCGCTGGGCTCAAGGTAAAGATCTTCGGCGTCTGCCAGCTGCGCCAGAAGGGTGTACATCCGCTCGTCCTGCAGGGTGTAGCAGCCGCTCATAAAGGGACGCATCAGCCCGCCCACAAAGCCGGAGGCGCGTCCCACGGCAAGACCATCGGCGGCGGTGCGGTTGTCGATGCCAAAGTCCTGCACACAAACGCTGCTGTTTTCGCCGGTGGCCATGCCCAGCATCATGCAGGGGGAGTGGGTGGGCTCGGCAAAGAAGCAGTGTGCGGCATCGCCGAACAGCATCTTCAGGCCAAAGGCCACACCGCCGGGACCGCCGCCCACGCCGCAGGGCAGATAGGCGAAGAGGGGATGCTCCGCATCAACGGTGACGCCCTGCGCATCCAGCTGCTTTTTCAGCCGCAACGCAGCCACAGCATAGCCCAGAAAGAGGGTCTTGGAGTTTTCGTCATCCACAAAGTGGCAGTAGGGGTCGCCCGCCGCCAGCTTGCGACCCTCGGTCACGGCGATGCTGTAATCAGAGGCGTACTCCACCACCTTGACGCCCCGGCTGCGGAGCAGGTCTTTTTTCCATTGCCGCGCGTCAGCGGACATGTGCACGGTGACCTGAAAGCCCAGCTTCGCGCTCATGATGCCGATGGAAAGCCCCAGATTGCCGGTGGAGCCCACCGCAATGGAATACTGCGAGAACAGCTTGCGGAAGCGCTCTTCTGCCAGAACGGCGTAGTTGTCGGTCAGATGCAGCATTCCGCTGTGCAGGGCAATGTCCTCGGCGGTTTTCAGCACTTCATAAATGCCGCCCCGGGCTTTAATGGAGCCGGAAATAGGCAGGTGACTGTCCAACTTGACCCATGCCTGCCCAGCGATGGGGGTACCGCTGCGCTCCTCCAGCACTTTTTGCATCCGGGGGATGGGCTGAACAGGGGACTCGATGATGCCGCCCGCCGCAGCGGTCTCGGGAAAGACGGCGGCAAGATAGGGCGCAAACCGCTCCAGCCGTGCGGCGGCGTCCTCAATGTCGGCCAAAGTCAGCGGGCAGGCAGCCGCAGCCTGTGCAAAGGGCAGCTTGTCCGGGTTTACCCATGCAGTCTCCTTCAGGGCGCAGAGGTCAGAGACCACGGGATATGCCGCGATCCAATCGGCAACAGAACGCCCGGAGATGCACTTGGCAGGTGAAACCATAGTGGATCCTCCTTTATATATAAAAGTAAAAGCAGATGGCGCGCCCGGCGGTTTTTGCGGAGCGCTGCGTGTCTTGAATATAAAGGTTTTTACAGGAATTGTCAACCGGCTGCTCGCCGGGCGGATCAGAGCGCCACGATCTCGGTGGTCACCAGCTGCTGCTCTGCGCCGTAGTTCAGCTTCATGGCGTAGTCGGTCAGGGCACAGAATTCTTCAGCCTCCTTCCGGGTGGCAAAATAGTTTTCGGTAAGTACCTCGGAGCTGCCGCGGGCGTGGAAGATGGTCTTTACCACAAAGTTGTTTTCGTCCATAGTATGCCTCTCTTTTCCAGTTGATGCGGGAGACGCCGCCGTCCCTCGGTGTAATTGCAGTATAACAGGACAAATGTCCCACAGAACGGACTTTTAACGGAAGCAGGACATATTTTTGCGCAAACCGGTCAAAAAGCCGCACCAGCCGGAGGAACAGGAGAAGATTGGAAGGAGAGCAGCACACTGCCCAAAAACCTTGTTAAAAAACTGGCATTTTGCCATTTTTGTGTAAAGTATACAAGAATAAACACAAAAAAATGGCATTGTGCGTATTGCTATTTTATAACTGATATATTAGAATATAAGCAAGAAGAGCGTGCAGGCGTACTGCGCGTGCCATAAGATAAATAACGACAGGAGGAACTTCTCTATGCCTATGAAAATGGGTTGGCGCTGGTATGGCGAGGGCAACGACCCCGTCACCCTGAGCGACATCAAGCAGATCCCCGGCGTGACCAGCATCGTCTGGGCACTGCACAACAAAATGCCCGGCGAGATCTGGGAAATCGACGAGATCCAGAAGGTTGCAGACCAGATCCACGCCTACGGCTTTGACATGGATGTTGTCGAGTCCGTCAATGTGCACGACGATATCAAGATCGGTCTGCCCACCCGCGACCAGTATATCGAGAACTACAAGCAGTGCATCCGCAACCTGTCCAAGTTCGGCGTCAAGGTCATCTGCTACAACTTTATGCCCATCTTCGACTGGACCCGTACCGACCTGTTCCATCCGGTAGGCGATGGTTCCACCGCACTGTTCTACGAGAAGGACAAGATCAAGGGCGATTACAAGGCGATGGCCGAGTATATCATGTCCTTCACCGAGAAGTACAACATGACCTTCCCCGGCTGGGAGCCGGAGCGCATGGCAAAGCTGGACGAGCTGTTCAAGGCCTACGCCCCTGTCACCAAGGAGAAGCTGTGGGAGAACCTGAAGTACTTCCTGGAAGCTCTGATGCCCACCTGCCACGAGTGCGACATCAAGATGGCCATCCACATGGACGATCCTCCTTGGGATATCTTCGGCCTGCCCCGCCTGCTGGTGGACGAGCCCAGCATCGACCGCTTCCTGAAGATGGTGGACGATCCGTACAACTGCCTGACCCTGTGCACCGGCAGCCTGAACGCAAACCCCAACAATAACTGTGCCGAGATCATCCGCAAGCACTGCGACCGCATTGCCTTCGGCCACGTCCGCAATATCCACCACTTCCCCAACGGCGACTTCTCTGAGGCTGCGCACCGCGACTGCTGCGGCGAGACCGGCATCATTGAGGTGATGCGCGCTTACCATGACTGCGGCTTTGAGGGCTACATCCGTCCTGACCACGGCCGTCAGCTGTGGGAGGAAGGCCCCGGTGTCTGCCGCCCCGGCTATGGCAAGTATGACCGCGCTCTGGGCATCCAGTATATGCTGGGTATCTGGGATCTGCTGGATCGTCTGGATGAAGAAAAGAAGGGCTGATGATTATGAAGCTGTCTGATATCAAAAACGGCAATCTGTCCGCCGAGTGGGCAGAAAAGGGCTACGAGCTGCCCAAATTCGACATCGAGGCTGTCAAGGCCAAGACCCACGCCGAGCCCACTTGGGTGCACTTTGGCGCAGGCAACATCTTCCGCGCTTTCCCCGCTGCCGTGCTGAACGACGCACTGAACAGCGGCAAGTACGACCGCGGCGTCATCGTGGCCGAGAGCTTCGACTACGAGATCATCGACAAGGCTTACCAGCCCTATGATAACCTGAGCCTGCTGGTCTGCCTGAAGTCCACCGGCGAGATCGAGAAGAAGGTCATCGCTTCCGTTACCGAGAGCCTGAAGGCTGACTACTCCTTCGGTGCCGACTGGGCACGTCTGGTGGAGATCTTCCAGAACCCCAGCCTGCAGATGATCTCCTTTACCATCACCGAGAAGGGCTACGGCGTTGCTCCCGCTGACTTGGAGCGCGGCCTGACCCCCGTGCTGGCCATGGGCAAGGTCACCGCTCTGCTGTACGAGCGCTTCAAGGCCGGCAAGCTGCCCCTGACCGTGCAGAGCATGGATAACTGCTCTCACAACGGCGATAAGGTCAAGACTGCCGTCCACGCCTACGCTGCAAAGTGGGTGGAGCAGGGTTTGGTGCCCGCCGAGTTCCTGGCCTATGTGCAGGACGAGACCAAGATCACCTTCCCCTGGAGCATGATCGATAAGATCACCCCGCGCCCGGACGCAAAGGTGCAGGAAATGCTGGCAAAGGACGGCTTTGAGGACAACTACACCATCGTGACCGAGAAGCACACCTTCACCGCTCCCTTCGTCAACGCCGAGGAGACCCAGTACCTGTGCATTGAGGATCACTACACCAACGGCCGTCCTCCGCTGGAGCTGGGCGGTGTGCTGTACTGCGACCGCGAGACCGTTGACAAGATCGAGAAGATGAAGGTGTGCACCTGCCTGAACCCCCTGCACACCGCAATGTCCATCTACGGCTGCATGCTGGGTTACACCCTCATCAGCGCCGAGATGGCCGACGAGGATCTGCGTTCCTTCATCCAGAAGATCGGTTATATCGAGGCAATGCCCGTGGTCGTTGATCCCGGTGTCCTGAACCCCTACGAGTTCATCGGTGCTGTCATCAACCGCCGCCTGCCCAACCCCTTCATGCCGGATGCTCCCCAGCGTATCGCAACCGATACCTCTCAGAAGCTGGCCATCCGCTTTGGCGAGACCATCAAGGCATATCAGGCACGCGGTCTGGACAAGTCCAACCTGGTGCTGATCCCCCTGGTGCTGGCAGGCTATGCCCGCTACCTGAAGGGCATTGATGACAACGGCAAGGCCTTCGAGATCTCTCCCGATCCGATGCTGGCTGAGCTGCAGGCCATCGTGGCTCCTCTGGAGGTCAAGGAAGGCGAGCAGGACTTCAGCTGCCTGAAGAACCTGTACAGCCGTGCCGATGTGTTCGGTGTTGACCTGTACGAGGTCGGCCTGGGTGAGCAGATCGAGGGCATGGTCAAGGAGCTGTACGCTGGCAACGGCGCAGTCCGCAAGACCCTGCACAAGTATGTTGTCGCCCGCTGAGCGCTGACACGATCTTGAATTAAGCTATCTTCGTTCCCGCGCTGCGTTTTGCTTTGCCGCAGTGCGGGATTTTTTTGTTTTCGGGCATGGCGGAGCGCATGGCTCTTTACATTTGGAGAGCGATTTGCAATAATAGAAAAAAAGCGCAGGAGGGTCTGTACATGAAAGTAATGGTTTTTGATGTGGGCGGCACTGAGATCAAGTATTCGGTGATGGACGAAGGATTGAACCGCACCGATGCCGGGTCTGTGCCTACGCCGCAGGATACGCAGGAGCATTTTCTCGACACAATATACGCTCTGTATGCACCGCATAAGGATGAAGTGGACGGTATCGCCATGGCGCTGCCCGGCTTTG
>ENA-OZHM01000773-OZHM01000773.1-human-gut-metagenome-genome-assembly--contig:-NODE-773-length-9856-cov-7.204163_pt1 | contig 9856 bp, 7 predicted proteins | sample MGYA00244047_ERZ653688 | MGnify/ENA primary metagenome ERZ653688 (study PRJEB26926, sample SAMN06165194) | human gut metagenome | biome: ENVO:00009003; feature: ENVO:2100002; material: ENVO:00002003... | reverse complement strand
TCAGATGTGTATAAGAGACAGACAGGATACCATAAAATTCGACGAAACACAAGAAAAGCCGCTGTACAGCTACAAAACTGCACAGCGGCTTTCTATATATAAAGTTTAGTTCTCGGCCAGATTACCGGTATAAAGCTGGTAATACTTGCCCTTTTTGGCGATCAGCTCGTCGTGGCTACCGCGCTCGATGATGCGGCCCTGTTCCAGCACCACGATGCAGTCTGCATTGCGGACGGTGGACAGGCGGTGGGCGATGACAAAGCTGGTGCGGCCGTACATCAGGCCGTCCATGCCGCGCTGCACCAGCGCCTCGGTGCGGGTATCAATGGAAGAGGTCGCCTCGTCCAGAATCAGCACCGGGGGATCCGCCACGGCTGCGCGGGCAATGGCCAGCAGCTGGCGCTGTCCCTGCGAGAGGTTGGCGCCATCGCCGGTCAGCATGGTGTTGTAGCCCTCCGGCAGGCGCTTGATAAAGCCATCTGCGTTGGCCAGACGGGCGGCGGCGATGCACTCTTCATCGGTGGCCTCCAGCCGTCCGTAGCGGATATTCTCCATCACCGTGCCGGTGAACAGGTGGGTGTCCTGCAGCACGATGCCCAGCGAGCGGCGCAGATCGGCCTTTTTGATCTTATGAATGTTGATGCCGTCATAGCGGATCTTGCCATCCTGAATATCGTAGAAGCGGTTGATCAGGTTGGTAATGGTAGTCTTGCCTGCACCGGTGGAGCCAACAAAGGCGATCTTCTGTCCCGGACGGCCATACAGGTTGATGTCATGCAGCACCGTTTTTTCCGGCACATAGCCAAAGTCCACGTCCGTAAAGGTAATATCGCCCGCCAGCTTGTGGTAGGTAACGGTGCCGTCGTGGTGGGGGTGCTTCCACGCCCACAGGCCGGTGCGCTCGGCAGTTTCCACCAGCTGGTCGTTGCGGTCGTACTTGGCGTTTACCAGCGTCACATAGCCCTCGTCGGTCTCGCTGGGCTCGTCCATCATCTTGAAGATACGCTCGGCACCAGCCAGTGCCATAATGACGCTGTTGGCCTGCATGGACACCTGACTGATGGGCATATTGAAGCCCTTGTTCAGGCTGAGGAAGGCCACCACGGTGCCAAGGGTCATGCCTCCGACGCCGCCAACGGCCATGGCTGCACCAACCAGCGCACAGATGGCGTAGCTGATGTTGCCCAGCTGGGCGTTGACCGGCATCATGATGTTGGAGAAGGCATTGGCCTGCTTGGCGCTTTCCTTCAGCTGGTCGTTCAACTCACGGAAGCCGGCAAGGGTCTGCTGTTCGTGGGTGAACACCTTGACCACCTTCTGGCCTTCCATCATCTCCTCGATGTAGCCGTTCACCTTGCCCAGATCCCGCTGCTGCTGGATGAAGTACTTGGAGGAGCTTTTTGCGATCTGCTTGGAACAGAACAGCATCAGCGCCACCATGAGCATGGTAACGATGGTCAGCTGCCAGCTGAGCATGCACATACTGAAGAACACCGACACGATGGTGATGACGCTGGACACCAGCTGCGGGATGCTCTGGCTGAGCATCTGGCGCAGGGTATCCACATCGTTGGTGTACACGGACATGATATCGCCGTGGGGATGGGTGTCAAAATACCGGATGGGCAGGCTTTCCATGTGGGTGAACAGCTTGGTGCGCAGATTGCGCAGCGTGCCCTGCGTTACGTTGACCATGATGCGGGCGTTGGCCCATGCGGCCAGAATGCCCACAAGGTAGATGCAGCACATCCGCACCAGTGCACCGGCCAGCGGTGCAAAGCTGGGGTCCTGCTGGCGGGTCATGGGCACGATGTAATCGTCCATCAAAGTCTGCAAGAACAGGCTGGCCTGCACATTGGCCAGCGCACTGACCACGATGCAGATCAGCACAAGGATGCAGTGGGGCAGATAGTTGCGGAACACTTCATCCATAATGCGCTTCAGCAGCTTGCCCGGGTTTTCCACCTTGGGGCGCGGCCCCCGTGCGCCCCGCGGGCCGGGGCCATGTACTTCTTTTACTGCCATTACTGCGCACCTCCCTGCTTGTCAAAATCGCCGCCGCCCTGCGTCTGGCTGTTGTAGACCTCCTGATAGATGGCGTTGGTCGCCAGCAGCTCTGCGTGGGTGCCCAGACCGTTGATCTGGCCGTTATCCAGCACCAGAATGCGGTCTGCATCCTGCACCGAGGAGATACGCTGTGCAATGATGATCTTGGTCGTGCCGGGGATCTCTTCCCGGAAGGCCTTGCGGATCTTGGCATCGGTCGCGGTGTCCACGGCGCTGGTGGAGTCATCAAGGATCAGCACTTTGGGCTTGCGCAGCAGGGCGCGGGCGATGGTCAGGCGCTGCTTCTGGCCGCCGGACACGTTGGAGCCGCCCTGCTCGATCCATGTATTGTACTTATCCGGGAAGCGCTGGATGAATTCATCCGCGCAGGCCAGCTTTGCCATGCGGATGCACTCTTCCTCGGTGGCGTTGGCATCGCCCCAGCGGAGGTTATCCAGAATGGTGCCGCTGAACAGCACGTTCTTCTGCAGCACCATGGAGACCTCGCGGCGCAGCACGTCAAGGTTATAATCCCGCACGTCCACGCCGCCCACCCGCACGGTGCCGCTCTCGGCATCGTACAGACGGGGGATCAGCTGCACCAGACTGGATTTTGCACTGCCGGTGCCGCCGATGATGCCCAGTGTCTCGCCGGGCTGAATGGTAAAGCTGATATCGTTCAGCACCGGCTGGCCGCTGCCGTGCTTATACTTGAAGGTAACATGGTCGAACTGGATGCTGCCGTCTGCCACCTGCTGCACCGGCTGCTTTGCCGGGGGCAGGTCGGTGTGCTCGTCCAGCACCTCCACGATACGCTTGGCAGAGGCGGCGGACATGGCGATCATGACAAAGGCCGTGCTCAGCATCATCAGTGCCATGAGGATGTTCATGATATAGCCGAACAGGGCATTCAGCTGGCCGGTGGTAATGGCACCGTGCAGCACATACTTTGCGCCGAACCAGCTCAGCGCGATGTTGCAGCCGTACACTGCCACCAGCATGGCGGGGTTATTGAAGCTCAGGCGGCTTTCCGCGTTGACGAACTGCTTGTACAGGCTCTCACAGGCGGCGGTGTATTTTTCGTTTTCAAAGCCCTCGCGCACAAAGCTTTTGACCACGCGGATGGCAGAGACATTCTCCTGCACCGAGGCGTTGAGGTTATCGTAGTTCTTGAATACCCGGTCAAAGATGCGGAAGGTGGGGATCATGATGGCAGCCAGCACCGCCACCAGAAAAGCCACCGCCACCACGAATACCAGCGCCAGCGGCCCGCCGATGACCACTGCCATGGTCAGCGCAAACACCAGATGCACCGGGGCGCGCACGCACATCCGCAAAATCATCTGGAAGGCGTTCTGCACGTTGGTCACGTCGGTGGTCATGCGGGTGACAAGACCCGCCGTGGAGAATTTGTCGATGTTGGAAAAAGAGTAATGCTGGATATTTTCATACATGGCATCGCGCAGATTTCCGGCAAAGCCAGTGGATGCCTCGGCGGCATACTTGCCCGCCAGCACGCCCAGCACCAGCGCAATGGCTGCCACCAGAAAGGTAAGCAGGCCGTAGCGGATGATGGCGTTCATATCGCCCTTTTCAATGCCCTGGTCGATGATAAAGGCCATGATGGTGGGCAGCAGCACATCCATAATGGCTTCCAGAGCCGCAAAGAGCGGTGTCTTGATCGAGGCGGCTTTATACTCGCCCAGATGCGACACAAGCTTTTTGATCATCTGAGTTCCCTCCTATTTGAATTTATTTGTTTGTTACAAAACAATTTAAATGTCAAGCCGTTTCGGAAAATGTTCACAATTGCTAATTTAACAAGTTCTTTTTCGGCGCTTTGACGGAAAAGGCGGTTATTTCAACGCTTCCCGCAGCTTGTTCAGCAGCCGCAGCAGCTCTGCGTTCTCCTCCTCGGTCAGCAGTCCGGCCACATAATCGTCGGTCTGGTGGAAGGAAAGCAGGGTCTTTTCGTGCCGTTGGATGCCCTCCTCGGTCAAAACCAGCTGTTTGAGCCGGGCGTCCTGCGGCACGCTCTGCCGCCGGATGTAGCCCTTGCGCTCCATCAGCTGCAAAATGTTCGTCACGGTGGAGCGGGTGATGGAAAATTCCCGCTCGATGTCCCGCTGGAACACCGGCTCGTCCCGGTGGCGGTAGAGATACTCGATGATCCACCCGTGCATGGGGGTGGTCTGCTCTACCCCATTGGCGCGGGAAAACTGGTTCAGCCTGCGGAAGATCAGGTTATCCACCCGGCGCAGCTGGGCGGGAATGACCTGCGGCCCATCCCACGGCGGGTCCAGCTTGCAGGGCTCTTCAATAGGGTGCTGTGTACACATAATGTTTTTCCTCTGTTCAAATTGTTCGATGTGAAACTGTTTGATACGATACATATATTACTCACATCCCCACTCAATGTCAAGGGGCGGGGCGCAAAAAAGGCCGCTGCGGAAAATTTTCCGCAGCAGCCTTGGTTTTTATGGATACGGGATACGCTTACAGCTTTTTGCCGGTCAGCAGCTCATAGGCCTCCAGATACTTGGCAATGGTCTTGTCAATGACATCCTGCGGCAGGTCGTAGTTGCTGTCGGGGTTGGCCTTCAGCCAGTCGCGCACGAACTGCTTGTCGAAGGAGGGCTGGCTGTGACCCGGCTCGTAGCCCTCCAGCGGCCAGAAGCGGGAGGAGTCCGGGGTCAGCATCTCGTCGCCCAGCACCACGTTGCCGTCCTCGTCCAGACCAAACTCGAACTTGGTATCGGCAATGATGATGCCGCGGGACAGTGCATACTCGGCGCACTTCTTGTACAGGGCAATGGTGTAGTCCCGCAGCTTGGTGGCGTACTCCAGACCGTGGCCGGGGAACTGCTTCTCCAGCACGTCGATGCTCTGCTCGTAGGAGATGTTCTCGTCGTGGTCGCCGATCTCTGCCTTGGTGGAGGGGGTGTAGATGGGCTCGGGCAGCTTATCGGACTCCTGCAGGCCCTCGGGCAGCTGGATGCCGCACACCTTGCCGGTCTTTTGGTAGCTTGCCCAGCCGCTGCCGGTAATGTAGCCGCGCACGATGCACTCGATGGGCAGCATGGTCAGCTTGCGGCACATCATGCTGTTGCCGGTGAACTGGGGCTGGCGGAAGAACTCCGGCATATCCTGCACATCCACGCTCAACATGTGGTTGGGCAGCAGATCGCGGGTGTAATCGAACCAGAACTTGCTCATCTGGGTGAGCACGGTGCCCTTTTTGGTGACCTTGTTTTTCAGGATGACGTCAAACGCAGAAATGCGGTCGGTGGCAACCATGATCAGGCTGTCGCCATTGTCGTAGATCTCGCGGACTTTGCCTTCTTTGATGGGTTTGAACTCAGTCATAATCAAACACTCCATTTTTTCCATGTTCTCAGCAGCGCAGCAGCGCAGCGCAGTTCTTACCCTATTATTCTACCATACTGCCGCGCGGTTTAAAAGGAACAGAATAAAAGAAAAACAGGCAAGTTTTGTGTTTTTATCGTGAAAAGTGCGCAAAAAACAGTAGGAAATTTCGGCGTTTTGACGATAAAAGTCGTACTTTATCCTCAAATGCACGCACCTTTGCAAAATGCAGTCATGGACAAGCGCCACCGGTTGCGGTATCATAGTAGTATGCGTATATCTGCGCTCCGCAGGGGCGCAAAAGTAAACAAGGAGGTAAAGAGTATGGGCAAATTTCCCAAGGGCTTTTTGTGGGGCGGCGCTACCGCCGCCAACCAGTGCGAGGGTGCATGGCAGGCAGACGGCAAGGGTCTGGCTACGGTGGATGTGACCCCCTTCGGCCCGGACCGTTTTCCGGTGGCAACGGGCTATATGGAAATGCTGGGCTGCGATGACGCACATTTCTACCCCAGTCACGAGGCCATTGACCTGTATCACCATTATAAAGAGGACATCGCGCTATTTGCGGAGATGGGCTTCAAGTGCTTCCGGCTGTCCATTGCATGGACCCGCATCCTGCCCAACGGCGATGACGCCCAGCCCAACGAGGCAGGACTGGCTTTCTACGACAGCATTTTTGACGAGTGCCATAAGTACGGCATCGAGCCGCTGGTCACCATCTGCCACTTTGACACTCCCATTGCCCTCATCAAAAAATACGGCGGCTGGAAAGACCGCCGCATGGTGGACGCCTATGTCCACTACTGCGAGGTGCTGTTCGACCGCTTCAAGGGCAAGGTGAAGTACTGGCTCACCTTCAACGAGATCAACATGCTGCTGCATCTGTCCTTTACCGGCGCAGGACTGGTGTTCTACCCCGGCGAGAATGTGGAGCAGGTCAAGTATCAGGCTGCCCATCACGAGCTGGTGGCCAGCGCAAAGGCGGTAAAGCTGGCGCACGAAAAAATGCCGGACGCCATGGTGGGCTGTATGCTGGCGGCGGGTCAGTTCTACCCCCGCACCTGCGCTCCGGAGGATGTGCGGGCGGCGCAGGAGGCCGACCGGGACAACTACTTCTTTACCGATGTACAGGTGCGCGGCGCTTACCCCGTGTGGGCTAAAAAGCGGATGGAGCGCGCCGGGGTGCAGCTGCACACACAGTCCGAGGACGACCGCACGCTGCAGGAGGGCACGGTGGATTTTGTGTCCTTCAGCTACTATTCCAGCCGCTGCATCACGGTGGATAAGGAACTGATGGCGGCAGAGAATGCGGAAGGCAACGCCGTGTCGGCATCGGTGAAGAACCCCTACCTGAAAGCCAGCGAGTGGGGCTGGGCCATCGACCCGGTGGGTCTGCGGGTGACCCTGAACACCATCTACGACCGGTACGAAAAGCCCATGTTCATCGTGGAGAACGGTCTGGGTGCGGTGGATACCGTAGAGCCGGACGGCTCCATCCACGACAGCTACCGCATCGACTACCTGCGGGCGCACATTGAGGAGATGGAAAAGGCCATCAACGAGGATGGTCTGCCGCTGATGGGCTACACCACATGGGGTCCCATCGACCTTGTGAGCGCCTCCACCGGCGAGATGAAAAAGCGGTACGGCTTTATCTATGTGGACAAGGACAACGACGGCAACGGCACCCTTGCCCGCAGCCGGAAGGACAGTTTTTACTGGTATAAAAAGGTCATCGCTTCAGACGGCGAGGACCTGACCTGAGCAAGCGCCCCGGCACTGTTTGCGGTATGGCAGCGCCGGGGCGTAAACGTGTGAGGAAGAACCGATAACGGAGAAAATTTATGACACCACAAATCATTGCACACCGCGGTGCTTCCTATCTTGCACCGGAAAACACCCTGACTGCCTTTAAAAAAGCCATGGAGATTGGCGCGGACGGCGTAGAGATGGACGTACAGCAGACCATTGACGCCGGGCTTGTGATCCACCACGACTATATGATCGATCTGCACACGGATATTTCCGGCAAGATCTACGATATGACCATGGGCGATCTGAAAGAGCTGGATTTTGGCAGCTGGAAGGATGCCATCTATCAGGACGAAAAGATTGCTACCTTACAGGAAGCCATGGAGCTGTGCAAGCAGATGCCGGAATGCACCGTGCATCTAGAGCTGAAATCCACCATGGACAACGACCCGGACTTTGTGCCCCGGGTGCTGGAAGTGCTGCAGCAGACCGAGATGGTAGAACAGGTGATCCTTGTTTCCTTCAACCACGCGCTGCTGCGGCAGGCAAAGCAGCTGCTGCCCGAACTGCGGGTAGGTGCGCTGGTATACGGCGAGCTGGAAAGCATGCTGCTGCCGCCGCCCATCATCTGGAAGGATCTTGGACTGACCAACGGCATGGAGGACATGGAAGCCATGGACGCCGCCCTGCCGGAGAGCGCAGCCGACGAGGAAAACTGCAGCTGGATGACCCGCTGGATGAGCGACAAGGTAAGTATGCTGCGGGCAAACTTTCCCGGCGAGAGCCTGAACGAGATCTATAAAAACCTGTTGTCGCAACGGGATCTGCCCGCCTACATCCGCAGTCTGGACTTTGTGCCGGAGTGGGTCAGCTGCGAGTACCACACCGCCTACAAAAACGCCGGTTTCATTGACAAACTGCACGAGATGGGCATCAAGGTGTCTTTGTGGACGGTGGACACGGAAGATTCCGTCCGCAGCCTGCTGCGCACCAGCGCCGATGCCTACATCACCAACCGCCCCGACCGTGTGCGGGAGTGGATGGAGAAGGAGCAGGCAGCGACCGCCCCGGCAGAGTCTGCCCCCGCTGCTGCGGCAGACACCGAGACAGCTGCCGCAGAGTAAGCCAGCTTGGAATAAGCACAAATAACCCCAACAAAAAAGAGATAGGCTTTCCCGAAAGGGATCGCCTATCTCTTTTTCATTCATTTTATTCTGCTGCGTCGGTCAGCACAAAGGTCAGCTCTGCGGTGACGGCGCACTTGCCATCCACCCATGCCGAGGCCTTGCCTACGCCCACAGCGCCGTGCTGCTGCACCAGCTCGCAGTGGAGGGTGAGCACGTCCCCGGGGGTGACCTGCTTGCGGAAGCGGGCACTCTTGATGCCGCCGAACAGCGCCAGCTTGCCCTTATTTTCCGGCAGGCTCAGCGCCGCCACAGCGCCGGTCTGTGCCAGCGCCTCCAGCAGCAGTACGCCGGGCATGACCGGCTGTGCCGGGAAGTGGCCGTTGAAGAATTCCTCGTTGCGGGTGACGCACTTGCGGCCGATGGCCCACTGCCCCGGCTCGTAGTCCAGAACACGGTCCACGAGGGCAAAGGGGTAGCGGTGGGGCAGGATCTCCGCGATCTGTACACTGCTCAGGGTGTTGGCGTTTTCACGCACGGTACGGGGCTCTGCCATGGGTCAGCCCTCCCATCTGCGCAGGGCGATGCAGGCGTTGTGGCCGCCAAAGCCCAAGCTGTTGCTCAGCGCGTACTGCATCTCCTGCTGCCGCCCGGTGTTGGGCACATAGTCCAGATCGCACTCCGGGTCGGGCTGGGCGTAGTGGATGGTGGGCGGGGCGAACTGGTCCCGCAGTGCCAGCGCGGTAAACACGGCCTCGATGCCGCCCGCGCCGCCCAGCAGATGGCCGGTCATGCTCTTGGTGCTGACCACGGTCATCTCCTTGGCGTGTGCGCCGAACACGGCGTGGATGGCGGCAGTCTCGCAGGCATCGTTCATGTGGGTGCCGGTGCCGTGGGCGTTGATGTGATCCACCTGCTCCGGTGCGATGTCGGCATCCACCAGGGTCAGCTTCATGCAGTCGATGGCACCTGCGCCGCCGGGAGCCGGAGCGGTAAAGTGATAGGCATCGCAGTTGGCACCGTAGCCCACCACCTCGGCATAGATGTGTGCGCCGCGTGCTCTTGCGTGCTCCAGTTCTTCCAGCACCAGCACACCGCTGCCCTCACCCATGACAAAGCCGCCGCGGCGGGCGTCAAAGGGCAGGCTGGCAGCGTCCGGGTCGGTGGCGGTGGAAAGTGCCTTCATGCTGGTAAAGCCGCCGATGCCCAGCGGGCTGATGCAGCTCTCGGCACCGCCGCAGACCATGGCGTCCTCGTAGCCGTCGCGGATGCGGTGGAAGGCATCGCCTACGGCATTGGTGCCGCCGGCGCAGGCCGTGACCGGGCAGGTGCACATGCCCTTCAGGCCAAAGCGGATGGCCACCTGTGCCGCCGCCATGTTGGCAATGGACATGGGCACGAAATAGGGACTTACCTTTTCCATGCCCTTTTCTTCACCGCGGGTGTGCTGCTCCTCAATAGTGGGCAGACCGCCGATGCCGCTGGAAAGGATGACGCCGATCTGTTTGGCTTCCGCTTCGGTGTCCAGACCGCTGTCTGCAACCGCTTCAGCGGCGGCAGCAAGGGCC
>ENA-OZHM01000768-OZHM01000768.1-human-gut-metagenome-genome-assembly--contig:-NODE-768-length-9933-cov-4.264831_pt1 | contig 9933 bp, 20 predicted proteins | sample MGYA00244047_ERZ653688 | MGnify/ENA primary metagenome ERZ653688 (study PRJEB26926, sample SAMN06165194) | human gut metagenome | biome: ENVO:00009003; feature: ENVO:2100002; material: ENVO:00002003... | reverse complement strand
GCCCTCGGACACGGCCTTGAGGTTGTCCTCGTCTCGCTTGAGCTGGAGGGTCTGTATGCCCGTTTCGAGGATCCTCTCCACGGCCTCCTGCAGCGTGCGTTTTTCCCGCTGCAGCGGAATCATGTCAAAGAAATGTGCGCCTTTTACCGTGTTGATGAGCAGCATGGAGATGCCCTTTTTTTGCTGGTTCGGCCTGAAATCCGCCGGCAGGCCGCGAAAAGTACCCAATGTAAGGTCCGCTGCCCGATTTGTGCTGCAATAGGGGCAGTGATAGCAGGCGGGCCGCAGAAACAGCCCCCGAAATAGTCCTCGCCCGTAGTCGGATTTTGTCAGCGGCGCATCATACTGGCCTCCGCCCTCAAAATCCACCACGAAACGGGAATCCGCGCCTGAGGTTTTTTTACAGAACTGCACGGTCTTCACACGGCGCTGCTTGATGTAGTGCATGGCCTCAACCGTCTTGCTCCATACACCCGGAGACGGAACACCGCTGCACAGGACATCAGCAGTAAGAAGCCGCTCCGGTGATTCACCCAGAAATCTGTAAAGGCCATCCACTTGACAAGGGGTACCTGTGAAGAAAACGTCCATACCTCGATCCAGATAATAGCGCACCTGCTGGAAGCATTCGCCCATATCGCTCTGGACCAGCTTGGCACCCATGAGCCGGGGCAGGTCCTCTTTTGCCTGAATAGCCGTGTGGACTACACGCATATCGCTGTCCATAGCAGCGCCGAAAACAACTCCGCCGGATTCCAGCACAAAGGATGCAATGGCCGCAAAGGCACCGCCTGAGGTAGAATGTCCGCGCATCTCGTCATTCTCATTCCACACGGCGAAAACCGTGGGATCAGGCCGCTGCTCCCGATGCTTCAGCATGGGGCAGATATGGGTGCAGTGGCCGCAGTGAACACAGGCTTCCGTAACATCGGGGTATAAAAACCCTTCCTTATCGGACACCATTTTTATGGCACCCCGGGGACAGCCGCTGGCGCAGGCGCCGCAGCCGGTGCAGTGCTCTCTGGGAGCAAGATGAGGCGACGCAGAAGATATCATGCCCATACCTCCAAATTTTTTTGCTATTATACCACTTTGCTTCTCACTTGGCAACCGACTTTGCACTGACTGTGGGGGATGTTGATTTACAATTTCATTGCAAAGGTTTTTCAAACCTTAAAATTAACGAAATGAGGTATTTCAACATGAAAATTAAAGTCTGCGGTAAGGCACACCTGGAGGGCGTTGCGAAGAAAACCGGACGGCCCTACAACTTCAATCAGATTCATTATCTCGGCAAGGCCCGTGGTGTCATTGGTGAAGCTGCCCTGACCCTGGCCCTGGACCCCGACATTTACCCCATTGACCTCATTGAGGTCGGCAAGGAGTACAATGTGGACTTCGACAATCGCGGCTATGTGTTCGACTTCTCCCCCGCAAAGTGATGGACAAGCCAGCCTTTTCTTTCCCATTCCTCCGAGTGCCTCCATAGCCACGGGGCGGCGTAGCCGCCCTGTGGGGCAGGGGGTCAGTATTACCCCCCTGCAACTTCTGAGAATTTGAGATTCTTTGACAATAATTGTCAAACTTGGAGGTTTTTCTATGCCACGCTCCCGGAAATGGCTTATCACCATCAACAATCCCATTGAGCATGATTTTGACCATGCCCGTATTAAGGCCGCTGTGCTTGACCTGCCCTCTGTCGTTTACTGGTGTATGTGTGACGAACAAGGCGATGAATGCGAAACGCTTCATACCCATGTATATCTTGTCACTGAAAACCAGCTTACGCATACGCAAATTGACGCTCGTTTCCCCTCGTTCCACCGTGACATTGCCCGTGGTAAATCCTCGGAAAATCGGGCCTATGTTCTCAAGGACGGCCCAAAGTTCAACAAGCAGCCGGACGGCTCTTACTCCTACAAGGACACTGGTGGCCACCTCCACGAAGGTATCAACTTCTCCGATACCTTTGAGGAGGGCGGAGAAATGCCCGTGGAGCAACAAGGCAAATCCCGTGACGCTGATAAAATCGTTGAGCTTATAAAATCCGGTGCCACCAATGAGGACATTGTGGACGCTGTTGCAAGCGCTTACCGTGACTTGGAAAAGGTGGAGCGCGTCCGCTCCATGTACCGTGATGCACAGTTCAAGGATTCCTGGCGTGACCTGGAAGTGACCTACATATTCGGCAAGACTGGCGGCGGCAAGACCCGCTCTGTCATGGACAAGTTCGGCTATGCCAACTGCTACCGTGTCACTGACTATAAGCATCCCTTTGATACCTATGACGGCCAGGATGTTATCATCTTTGAGGAGTTCCGCTCGGGTCTAAAGCACGGTGATATGCTTAACTACCTGGACGGCTATCCGCTGCTCCTCCCGTGCCGCTATTTCAATCGGCAAGCCTGTTTCACCAAAGTGTTCATCATTACCAACATTCCCCCGGAAGAACAGTATGTGAACATTGACCGCGAGACCCGGCAAGCCTTTTTCCGTAGAATCCACATTGTCCGTGAATTTGAGGATTCCGGGCGTGTGACCGACTACCCCGGCGTTCATGCCTATGTTCATCGGCACGATTGGGCGGAACAGGCCGCCCGTGAGCCTGTACAAGTTATGCTCGATATGACCGCCCGCTAAAGGGCGGTTATATCGGACAAGTCCTTTGAATCTACACTTTCAAAATGTGAGGTCAGCTATGTCATTCAATCCCTTTGACAAGTTCAAATACTGCGTTATCGCTGGCTTTGCCTATGCCCTTGGCCGCTTCCTGTTCCAAACGCTGAAAGGCGTGTTCTGATTCTGCGGGGTGGTGTAATGGTAACATGACGGCATTGTCAGCCGTTGCTGCAAGTTCGATTCTTGCCCCTGCACCCAATTCTAACGAGGTGATTCTATGGTTTTCAAGCTTCTCGGCTATTTCCTCTATTTCGCCCTGTTTGCTGCCGCTGTGGTTGCTGTCATTGCTGCCGCTGCATTCTTTATCTCCTGTGCTATGCTGCATGATAGCCCCTCCTATGCGCTGAGACTTCTTTTCGGAAAGGTTGACTGACTATGATTAAGTTCCTGATTTACGCCGCTATTGTGCTGGTGTTCCTGTTCATCCTCACCCTCATTGGCTCGGCCATGCTGTGGGTGATCCTCAAACTCCTGCGCTCCCTGTTCCCGCAAAAGTTTCAGCCTTACGGCAAACGGAAGGAGGATAAGGTATGAATGTTTTCAATGCTGCTCTCGTGATATTCTTTACATTGTGCTTTGCTGGCCTTATTTTCTTCCTCGGCCTTTGGGTCGGCAAGCTCGTTGCCCTGGATAAAAAGGAAAAGAAAAGATGCGGCTATTCCTGTTCAGACTGCGAATACTGGCCTTGCCATTATCTTCTTTGTGAGATTGAGCAACAGCATAAGGAAAATCCCCGGCACCGGGCCGGGGAGTGAGGTTATTGCCGCTTTCGCAGCGCCCGTATAGCAATCGCCGTCAGCGCTATCAACGCTGCAACTATTGCTTTAGCGTGGCCGATTGCTTCAAGTAGTTCGCCGATTGCACCCGTTGTCATTTTCAAGTATCGGGGAAACCATTCTCCGAAAACTCCTTGAACGATTACGGTTAGCTTTTCTAACAGATTTGTCATTGAGGTATCTCCTTATGTCTTTACATCAATCTATCCTTGATATGGCTGCTAAACTCGGTTGGGAAGTCGATGATGTCATTTGCCTTGTCGCAAACTTTCAACTTCTGCTTGGTGTGTTTCTGTCCTGTGTGGTTTGTCTGCTTTTTCGGTTGTTCCGCACCTTGAAAGTGCACTTTCAAAAGCCCTCTAAATAAGGCATATCCCCGGGCTAAAGCCCGGGGAGTGAGGTTATTTTTTCCAATGGCGTATCAGCCAAATAATGAGCATGATTGATGTGGCTATTCCTAAAATGATTAGAATGTCTACTCCGTATGAGCGTAGCCATTTGCTTATGTAATATAGCGTTATTCTCACCGTATCATTCATGCGTAATCCTCCTGTTTTTTCTCTATTTTATCACATGAAAGGTGGTTTTTCAATGAAAAAATATATTGCTTCTGCCTTTTTGGTGATTGCTCTTTTCGGTGCGTTTATGGTTTCTGCTTCGGCTGGTACTTTTGACCCCTCTACGGGTAACGGGTATTGTGTACTCGGTACTGCGCGTTTTGTCCCTTATTCGGGTGAAGTTGATTCCGTTGATGCTTTGTCCGCGATTCTTAATGCTATTTCTGCCGCAGATAATTCCCTCTCTTATGGAAGTTCTGCATCTGCTGGCGCTCAATATGTTTTTATGCCTACTTTCCAGGTCAATATTAAATATAACTCTACTCATAATTGTTATGGCATTTTCTTAAAAAACAAGTCTTATTCCGGCTGGCTACATACGGGAAATGATTCTATTGGGTGGTATATGATTTACTGCCCCCCGGAAAAATTTGAGCCCGATTTGCTCTATTCTATCAGCCGTGCGACTTCTGCCATCTCCTCTAAAGTCTCCACCATCAGCGACACCCTCACCTCCCTATATAACAGCCTGCAATCGTGGTTCGGCGGCCAGTTAAGCGGTATCTACTATTGGACAAATTCCATTAATTTGTCTGCTTCACGCATTGATTCCGCTCTGACTTCTTTCTTCGGCAACAACACCGTTTCCGACATCATTTCTGCCATCCCCGCCGCCCCCGACCTCTCCAATATTGAATCTACACTTTCAAGCATCAATAACAAGCTGGACAACCTCCCCAGCTCCTCCGGCTCGGCCTATGATGATTCTGCCCTTTTGGCTGCTCTCCAGCCCATTACATCCTTTTATGAGGGTGGCGTTGAGACCGTTGCAAAGCAGTCTAATTCCGGCCTTTTAAACTGTAATCTTCAATTTGAACGCGGTACTTTTTCTCTGCTTTCTCTCGATGCTCCCGCTGATGCTGATGTTTTCTTCTTTAGCCGTAATGCGGGCTATTATATTCCGGCTGGACTTAGCTTTGGTTCTTCCGTTCGTTCTTACTCTTCGCCCTCGCCTACTCATTTAGGCCCTACTATGACGGCTGATGCTGATTCTGTCGCTGTTACAGTTAAGGCGCGGTCAGATTCGCTTGTTCCTGCCGGTACTTATGATGTCCATTTCTTTGATTCCGCCGGCAATGCAATTACACTTAAAACCGGCGATTGCTTCTTACCTGGTAGCGAAGTCGGCGTTTGGCAGATTCAACGCGTCGAGGGTGGTTATATTACCATTGGCAGCACTACCGGTTTGCCGAATGGCTTTGAGTTTTCGGACTTGTTTTATTCCTGCGTTCGCTTTAAGGCTTCTGAATTAAATTCAGCTCCTGCTCTGTTTTCCTATTGGCTGGATTATTTTTATAATACTGAAACTTATTATTCTCTTTTTCGGATTGTTTCTTCAGCTGATTCCACAATTACTTTTCGTTATTCTACTCTGCACCCTGTGCTTGCCTGGCTTGCTCAGCGTCAAAACGGTTTCCAAACCTGGCTCGGTAACAAGCTCGACAACCTCCCCGGCTCCTCCCCCTCCGACCTCTCCAACATTGAAAGCGCACTTTCAACCATCATCGACAAGATGGACAATCTTCCGGCCAGCGTGGATAACATTGTTGTCAATATCACGGAGGACAACAGCGCCTATAACATCTTCTATGTGGAGGACGAAAACGGCGATAAAAAGTCTGTGACCTCCGTTGCCGGAGATTCCTTGTCTGCATCCGGTAAGCTGCTTCAGTTCCTCTACAAGCTTATTATTGGCGGCGCCATTTCTGATGTAGACAACTCCATCGGCGGCCTGAATGATTTCTTCTTTGACAATGCCCCCAGCGGTCTCGGTGAGGGGGTGACAGTATGGGATTGATAGCTAACCTTACCCTCGTTTTTACCGACCTCGGTAATGCTTTCAAGTTCTTCCGTGATTTCTTCGGCACTCTGCCCTTTGCTATTAAGCTGCTGATATACTTTGTGTTCGGCTCCATTCTCCTCTTTGGTATTTTCAAACTCGTGATAAAGGTGGGTAGCTAATATGATAGGTTTCATTCGTACTGCGTTCCAGTGGCTTCCCACGCCGCTGTATCTCCTGGTTTCGGCGGTGATTACATTCTTCGCTATATTCGTTGCCGTGGCCCTTATTAAGGCCCTGTGGCAGCTTATCCAGTTTGTTGTCAATGTCCTTGGCGGTGTGCTTGGAAAGGTGGTGTCCCTCTTTGTCTGACCTCCTGCAAGCAATCAAGACTTTTCTCGGCTATGCCTGGAAGTTCTTCACGAAAACGGATGTTCCCGGTCTTGATTTTTCCTTTGCCGCTCTCTTTATCGGTGCGGCCCTGATTCCCATTTCCCTCTCGTTCCTCTCTCTTATCTTTGGTTTCCCTGTGGGTACTTCGGATAATGCGGAGGAATTGGCATCCCGTGGCAGTCGGCGGCTTCGTCTCCCTCCTGCCCGTAAAAACGATGTGAGGTGATTCTATGCGTGATCTCATAATTTCCATATTCGGCACCTATACCCCCGTGACCGATGCAGCCGGAACGCCCCTGCAAGGCATGGCTGGTGTAGACTGGCCGTATCTCGCCGGAGTGGCCCTTTTTGGCCTGGTGCTGTATAGCTTCTTCCGGCTTCTCGGGGTGGTGTTTAAGCGATGACTATGGACGATATGATAGCTTTCTGCACGGCTATGCTCAATGCCGTCTGTGATTTCCTCATTACCCCGCCTATTTTCTATCTCTTTAGTTTGGTCTGCTTCGCTGCCGTTGTCGGCATTCTGCGTAGCTTACTCAAAAATTTACATTGAAAGGAGCGATTTTGACAGAAACTCCCGCTGTGACTGTTGCAACCCTGCTGACCTCTGTGGGCTCTGTGTTCACCAAGGTTATCGGCTGGGTCGGTGATGTGGCTTCTACCATTGCCGGCGAGCCTATCCTGCTGCTGGCCTGTGTGGGTATTCCCCTGTGTGGCCTGGGCATCGGTATGTTTAAGCGCCTGCTGTCTGCTCGTGCTTAATCTTGCCCCCTCTAAATTCTGCTGAAAGGAGATTTTTATGGATGCTCTGTTGACCGCTGTCGGTTCCGTGTTTACCTCTGCCATTAGCTGGGTAGGTACTACCGCCTCCACCATTGCAGCCCAGCCTATCCTGCTGCTGGCCTGTGTGGGTATTCCCCTGTGTGGCCTGGGTGTCGGTATGTTCAAGCGCCTGCTGTCTGCTCGTGCCTAACAAAAAGGAGGGTGTGCGTGCGCTCGCCGCACACCCTCCCTCTATTTGAATCTACACTTTCAAAAGGAGTGTTCCCATGAAAGCAAAGCCTGTTGCTCTCTCTCTGTATTTCGGTATTCCCGGCGCCGGTAAATCCACCTTTGCCGCCTATCTTGCCAAAAAGGATATGAAAAAGGGCCGTAAAGTATGGTCTAATTTTGGCATTACTGGCGCATATAAATGCGAAAAATCCGATTGGGGCAAATATATGATGTGTGACGGTCGTCTCATTATTGATGAAGCTGGCCTTGAATATGATAACCGGAAAATGGCTATGACCACCGATGAAATTTACTTCTTCAAGTATCATCGGCATTACCAATTGGATGTAGACTTTTTCTCCCAGGGCCTGGATGTAGATATTAAGATTCGTAAACTCGCCCGACATATCTACCTCATAAAGCCCTCGCTGCTCCCGTTCTTCATCAAGCGTAAAGAGATAGGCCGCCGTGTCGGTATCAACGACATGACCAAAGAAATATGCGATGAATATTTTTTTGTTCCGTTCCTGGCTGGCGGTACAAAGCTGATATTCTGCCCGCCCCTTTGGAAGCTGTTTAATACCCTGGCCCGTAAACCTCTCCCGGAAAAGGATTGGGAGATTTGGTAAAGCCCCCGCCGCCTGGCAGGGGCTTTTTCTCTGCTCACGATAAAGCGGAGGATATACGGATATACCCCCCACTCTAATCTGCGCTGTTTTTACCCCCGGTAAAAAGTCACCCCTTGCCTATGTAGTCGTTGCGTACAAGCCACGCCCGCGCCTGGTGTTCCTGGGCAAAAGTCCGGCTCTTGCGTTTTTGCCTGTCCCGCCCGGTGATGATTTGCCCGCTGGCGGCCTGTATGAGCCAGCGTTCTTTTCCATGCTTGATAATTTCATTCACATAGACCGCTTGGCCTTGCGGATTCATTAATTTCATCTTTTTCCCTTTCTCCCCGTCCAGCCGATAGGTCAGCTTTTGAATCTACACTTTCAAATTGTCTCTTTGTCCTTGCATCGTACCCGCACGGTTATACTCTCTACATTGGGGTGTGTGAATTGGTACGCTTCAATCCATTTTGCAATGTCTTTGAGCGGCATTGCCTGATAATGCTGTGTCTTGTTGTCTATCCCCGGAAAATAGCACCGTATACTCATTTGATATTCTTTCGTCTGTCTCATTCTGCCACCACCATTTTCTCCATGCAGTCCCCGCAAATAAGATTGACTGTCTTTGTGGCTCTCACGCTGTTTTTGCAGCATGGACACTGGTATTTCCGTGTGCTGCTGGGCCGTTTGCCGCCCTCTGGCTGCATGGCCGCTCCGCTGCTGCTCTGTGTTCCCCCGGCTGGTATGCTGATCCTCTGATACCCGCCCCGGCTGATCTTGATTTCAGACCAGCCCTTTTCCAATGCCATTTCCGTTAACTTGTCGTTGTCGTGTCCTTGGGTGTTCCACCCGTATTGCCCGGCCTTGTAGCACACAAGGCCCTTTTCCTCTGCCAGCGCCTTAAATTTCCCATTGTGGTACTTCCCGCCCCGGCTTACTTCCTGTATGCCATTCTCCCGGCAGTACAGGTGTACCATCTCATGTATGAGCGTGTCCAGTACTTCCTCAATTTCCACAGATAGCATTTCGGCGGCTATGTTCATCTCATATTGCTGACTGTCCTTGTTTTTCCATACCTTGGATGTGGTGCAATGGCCGTATGTCCCTGGCTTGCTCTGTACGGTTATAATTGGCACTGGCAGCGCCCCGCCGAAAAGGTCGGTGTTTAGGGTGTTGTAAATCTTTTCCAGCTGGCCGACTGCTCTACTCATTTTTGTTGTCTCTTTCATGGTCTGTTCTCCTTTCGCCTTTCCCATAGTCTTTAGTGGTGTGAGCACGCTCGCTCGCGAGCGTGTGTGTCCATACCGCCACACACAACAACAGAACTGTCAAGACTGACCCTCCCCCGTGAGAGGGTCACTTGCGGTAAAAAAATCTCGTTTGGCGGCAGATGGAAAATAGCCGCCAATCCGTCATGGCGGCTGTTTTTCATCAACAGAGAACGAGATTTTTTTATCGGTCTTGACCGTTCTTTTGGTGTGCGGCACAAATCCCCTCGTCCTCCGTCCCCGCCACAGCGGATAATAGGCACTTGCAGTGTGCGAAAAAGTGTGGTAATATGGAGAAAAACGAACGCCAAGGCAGAAATGCCCCGGCGTTTGTTGCGTTTTATGGACTTTTGAATCTACACTTTCAAGGGAGGAAAGACCATGAAAAAGTATCGCCGCTTAGACTGGAATGACCGACTTCTCATTGAAAAGCTCTATAACCGTGGCCGTAGCTGCTCTCAAATTGCGCATATTCTTTGCTTCTCTCCCTCCTCCATCTATCGGGAGGTCAAGCGTGGTCTGTACCCACATCTCGGCGCAGAGACCACCCGCCGCCCATTCCGTTATTCTGCGCAAATCGCCCAAGACCACGCTGATTTCCACGCTACCACCAAAGGCCCGGATATAAAATTGGGCAACAACTACGGTTTCGCCGCAGATGTTGCCCAGCAAGTCATGGATGGTATCTCCATCGACATTATTGTAAACCAAAAGAAAAGAGCCATGGAATGGACAGTCAGCACCTCCACTCTGTATCGTTACATAGACCGGGGCCTGTCTCTTATACACATCTCCGAGCCCACGAGACCTCTCTACATCTCG
>ENA-OZHM01000766-OZHM01000766.1-human-gut-metagenome-genome-assembly--contig:-NODE-766-length-9949-cov-3.988680_pt1 | contig 9949 bp, 7 predicted proteins | sample MGYA00244047_ERZ653688 | MGnify/ENA primary metagenome ERZ653688 (study PRJEB26926, sample SAMN06165194) | human gut metagenome | biome: ENVO:00009003; feature: ENVO:2100002; material: ENVO:00002003... | reverse complement strand
GATGTAGAGAGGTCTCGTGGGCTCGGAGATGTGTATAAGAGACAGCGGTAGACCTGCCCCCGGTTGGCCCGGACGACGTCAGGGTAAAGATAATATCCGATTCAATCTGCATGAGCACCTATAAGGCCGCCGTCGAGGGCGGCAGCCATAAGCGCGTACCGGACAACGTCGAAGAAAACCCCACGATAGTGGGACACGAGTTCTGCGGCGTGATAGACGAGGTGGGCGAAAACTGGAAGCACAAGTACCGCCCCGGCCAGGGCTTCGCCATACAGCCCGCGCATTACTACAAGGGCTCCCAGATGGCCCCCGGCTACTCCTATCCCTTCTGCGGCGGCGATGCCCAATACGGCAACATACCCATCGAATCGCTGCTTATGGACTGCCTACTGCCCTACGATTCCGACGTATACTTTTACGGCTCCCTCGCAGAGCCCATGAGCTGCATAGTTGGCACCTTCCACGCCATGTACCACACCACGCCGGGCAGCTATGAGCACAAGATGGGCATAGTCGAGGGCGGCAAGATGGCGATGCTCGCCTCCGTGGGCGCAATGGGCCTTGGTGCAATAGACTACGCGCTGCACTGCGACCGCCGCCCCTCCCTGCTGGTCGTGACCGATATAGACGACGACCGCCTTGCCCGCGCAAGGAGCATATATACGGTAGAGCACGCCAAGGAGCAGGGCGTGGAGCTTCACTTCGTAAACACCGCCAAGCCGGGCTTCGGCACTGAGTACCTGAGGGAGCTCACCGGCGGCACCGGCTATGACGACGTGATATGCTTTGCCCCGGTAAGGCCGGTGGTGGAGCAGGCCGACGCTATACTCGGCTTTGACGGCTGCCTCAACTTCTTTGCCGGGCCTACCGACAGCAATTTTAAGGCTGAGTTCAACTTCTACAACGTGCATTACCTCTACACCCACGTGGTAGGCACCTCCGGCGGCAACACCAGCGACATGAAGGAGGCAATCGAGATGATGACCTCCGGACGGCTCAACCCCGCCACCATGCTCACCCACATAGGCGGCCTCAACGCCGTCGTAGACACCACGCTCAACCTGCCCAATATAAAGGGCGGCAAAAAGCTCATCTACACCCAGATAGAGCTTCCCCTTACCGCCATAGCGGACTTTGAGAAGCTGGGCGAAAGCGACCCGCTGTTTGCCAAGCTCGCCGAGATAACCGCCCGGCACAACGGCCTCTGGAGCCCCGAGGCGGAAAAATACCTGCTTCAGGCCAAGGCGTAGCGCCGATACTTATTATCGCCGGGGCATATACGCCCCGGTTTCTTTCTGTCAATTCGCCCGCTCTATTGACGCGGGGGCGAGTATGGTTTAAATTATTAAAGATGTATCCTTAACGAAGGAGCTACCGCAATGAACATCCGCTTGAACGAAGTGCGAAAATACATAGAAAACCACGGTGAGGCCACGGTGGAAACTCTGACGGAGCTTTTAGGCTGCTCCAAGATGACGGTATGGCGCTATCTTAAGCAGCTTGAGGACGAGGGCAGCATACGGCGCGTTCGCAACGGCGCCATAGCCACCAGCCTCGCGGGCGACACAGAGGGGCTGTATTCCCAGCGCATGCACGAAAACGCCGACGCAAAGCTCAGCATAGCACGTGCCGCGATACCCTACCTTGTGCCCAACACCTCGATATTCCTGGACGCCGGCACCACCGTTATGAGCCTCGTGCGGCAGCTTCCCAACCAGCACTATACCATAGTCACGAGCGGGGCCAATATCGCCATAGAACTCTCCCAGCGCTCCAGGAGCACCGTCTCCTGCGTCGGCGGGCAGATAAGCAGCTCCACACTGTCCCTGTCCGGCCCTCAGGCGGAGGCGTTTCTCGCGACGGTAAACATAGACACCGCTGTTCTCGCCGCCACGGGCTATTCCGCCGGGGCTGGCTTTACCGTGGGCTCGTATACCGAAAATTCCCTCAAGCGCCGGGTGATACAAAAGGCCGACAAGGTTATACTCCTCATCGACCGCTCAAAGCTGGGGCGCACCCTCCCCTTCACCTTCGCCTCCCTGTCTGATATAGACGTAGTGATATGCGATGCTCCCCTGCCGGAGGACTTCATACAGGCCGCAAGGGCAGCCGGCACGGAGGTATTACAGGTACAGCCCGCAAAATAAACAGAAGCGTGCCCTTTAGCTCATAGCAGCATTTTATAGCGGCAAAGAACATATAGCTTCATCAAAATATCATAAAAAGCTGAAAGCGCCCGAGCATTTCCCGGGCGCTTTCGATGTGAGTTTTTTTATATGCCCAGCTTGTTCTCCCTTATCTGCTCAAGCTCTGTGCAGTTATGGGTGCATATATGCCCCGGAAGCGGCAATATGCGCTGGTGTATGGCGTCCACTATCCACTCCGGCTGGGGGAAGAAGGCGTCCTCCATCTCATGTGCGGGAGTTATCCAGTTCTTTGCGCCCACCACCACGGGAGGGGCGTCCAGATCGTCAAAGCAAAGCTCCGCTATGTTGGAGGCCAGATTGCGCATAAAGCTGTTGCGCTCGCAGGCGTCGCCGGTGACCACGATGCGTCCCGTCTTTTTGACGGACTCCATAACTATCGAATAGTCGAAGGGCACTATGGAGCGGGCGTCTATGACCTCGGCGCTGAGGCCGTACTTCTCCTGCAATATGTCCGCCGCCTTAAGCGCACGGTACAGCGTAGCGCCTATCGACAGTATGGTAACGTCGCTGCCGGCGCGCTTTATATCAGGCACGCCTATGGGTATCTCGTACTCCTCCTCCGGCACTCCGCCCGGATGGAACTGCTCCGCCACATCGTATATGCGCTGGCTTTCCAGGAATATCACCGGATCCGTGCCGTTTAGGGCGGACTGCATGAGGCCCTTAGCGTCGTATGGGGTCGCAGGGAACACCACCTTGAGGCCGGAAATATGGGCGCATATCGCGCTCCAGTCCTGGCTGTGCTGCGCGCCGTACTTTGAACCCACGCTCATGCGCAGCACCACGGGCATCTTGAGCATTCCGGCGCTCATGGCCTGCCATTTGGAGAGCTGGTTGAAAACCTCGTCTCCGGCGCGGCCCAGGAAATCGCAATACATGAGCTCGGCAACCGCCCTTCCGCCGCTCATGCCGTAGCCCACCGCCGCGCCGACTATGGCTGCCTCGGCTATCGGCGTGTTGAACAGGCGGTAATAGGGCATCGCCTCGGTCATGCCGCGATATACTGCAAAGGCTCCGCCCCAGTCCCTTACGTCCTCGCCGAAGCTCACTAAGGTAGGATCCTCATAGAGCTTGTTTATTATGGGCTCGGCTATGGCGTCGCGGTACTGATATACCCTCGCCTTGGGCACGGGCTTGCCGTTTTCGTCGAGATAATAGCGCTTTTTCTTGGCTATCTGCTGTATGCGGGGGCACTCCTCCCTGGGCAGCAGCATATCGGGCTTGCGCTCGGTATCCATGGAGTGGACGCGGCCGTTGGAGAACATGAGATCGCCTATGAAGTTCTTTTCCGCGCCGAATATATCGATCCTCGGGGAAACCGCGTCGTCTATGGCCAGCTTCATGTTGCGGAGCATATCCCCCGCCACCTTTGCCCGTATCTCGGCAAGCTCGGCTTCGCCGCATACGCCTGCCTCCACAAGCTGTTTGCCGAAGGCGATTATGGAGTCCTGCTCCTGCCATGCCTCGATCTCCTCCTTCGTCCTGTAGCTGGAGGAATCGGAGGGGCTGTGGCCGCTTATGCGGTAGGTGACTACATCCAGCAGCACCGGGCCCTCGCTCTTTGCAACGGGCAGCTTCCTCGTGTATGCGTCTATAACGGCGAGCGGGTTGTAGCCGTCTATGCGCTCCGCATGAAGCGCGTCCGGCGATATGCCCGCCGCTATGCGCGCCACCATATCGTAGCCCATGGTCTCGCCCCTGGTCTGGCCTCCCATGCCGTAGAAGTTGTCGTTTATGTTGAATATTATGGGAAGCGCGCGCTTTCCCTCCGGCCAGAGCAGCTTAATCTGATCCATGGCGGCTAACATAAAGCCCTCCCATACGGGGCCGCAGGCGGTGGAGCCGTCGCCTATATTGCATACGACCACGCCCTCCTTGTCGTTTACCAGCTTATAAAGCGCCGCGCCCACGGATATGGTGCCGCTGCCGCCCACTATGGCGTTATTGGGATATATGCCCAGCGGCGTGAAGAATGCGTGCATGGAGCCGCCCAGCCCCTTGTTAAAGCCGTTTTCCCGGGCGAAGGTCTCGCACATCATTCCGTAGAGCAGGAAGTCTATGCCCTGCTCCCTCAGGCTTTTCCCTTCATCCTTTATCACCCCGTAGGTCTTGCCGCCAAAGAAGCCCTCCATGACGGAAAGCAGCTCGCCCTCCTCCATTATCTCTATGGAGCGAAGACCCTTAGCCAGTATCTCGCCATGGCTGCGGTGGGAGCCGAAGGTTAGGTCCTTTGGGGTAAGGCGGAAGGCCTCGCCCACATAGGCAGCCTCCTGCCCTATGCCGAGATGGGCCGGGCCGGGGTGGTTATAGCTTACGCCCTGATATTCGCCCGTGGTCTTTATGAGGTTGAGCATGGTCTCAAATTCCCGGATATAGCACATATCCCGGTATATGTTCATAAACTCCGCCGTGGTGAAGCTGCCGAGCTCGTCCTTTACCGTTTTCTGATAGGTATTTACCGGTATCTCCGGCACTCTTATAGGCGTCTCCGGCCCGCGTACCGCCTTAGGATCCATGTATAAAGCCTTAGTCATTGATTTTCTCCTTTCTCTTTGCCTTATCCTGCCCTGTCCCCTGCGCTATGCCTGAAATACGGCTTCCCGTATTATCTCGGACACGGTCGGGTGCGGGAACACTATTTCCTTTATGTGGTCCAAGGTCAGCCGCTGCTCTATGAAGGAAGCCACCGCTATTATGAACTCGCTCGAGTAGTTGCAGAGGGCCTGCGCGCCGAGTATGGTGTTGTCCCTGTTGTTCACCACCAGCTTGAATATGCCGTCGCCGCCCTCGTTTTCCGCCACATACCGCCCCGAATAGCGCATGGGCAGCGTGACCGTGCGGGCGTCCAGGCCCGCAGCCGCCGCAGCAGCCTCCGTATAGCCCACGCCGCTGAGCTCCGGGTTGGTATACAGCACTGCGGGTATCGCATCGTAGCGCATATTGTCCCGCTTGCCCAGCATTGTGTTCACCGCCACCTCCGCCTCGCGATAGGCGGTATGCGCCAGCATCGACCTTCCGTTTACATCGCCCGCAGCGTATACCTCGGGCTGGTTAGTCCTCATGCGGCTATCCGTAACTATGGCTCCGCGCTCCGTGAGCACGCCTATGCTCTCGAGGCCGACGTCCTTTATATTAGGCCTTCTTCCGATGGATATGAGAGCCTTGTCGCACTCCACTGCACAGCTCTTGCCGTCCTTTTCATAGCGCACCGCGCCGTCGGCTATCTCTGTTACCTTGGCGGAGAGCAGCAACTTCATGCCGCGCTTTTCGTAGTGCTTCTGCAATATGCCCACGAGCTCCCTGTCGTTTTCACCGGCGATATGATCCAGCATCTCTATTACGGTTATCTCCGAGCCTATTGAATTAAAGTACGCCGCCATTTCCAGCCCTATCACGCCGCCGCCTATCACGACAAGCCTTCTGGGCGCTTCGGTAAGGCTCAGCAGCTCGCGGTTGGTGACCGCAAAGCCGGACTCCAGCCCCTCCTTCAGCCCCGGTATGGGTGGTATTGCGGGAGATGAGCCCGTGCATATCAGCAGCCGCGCGCCGGTATAGGTGCTGCCGCCCGCCTCCACGGTGTAGCCCTCGCTGTTCCTTCCCGTGATGACGCCCCTTGCGTTGAGCGTTTCAACATGGTTCGCCCGAAGCGCCGCCTTTACGCCGCCCACCAGCGTCTTTACCACCTTTTCCTTGCGCGCTACCACCTTTGCGTGGTCTATGGCTATATCCTTTGCTATAACGCCATACTTTTCGCCGTGGGCCGCGCCGTCGTAAAGCTTGGCGCTGTAAAGCAGGGTCTTGGTGGGCACGCAGCCCTCGTTAAGGCATACGCCGCCCAGCTCCCTCTGCTCTATGCAGAGCACCTTCATGCCGGCATGGCCTGCCCGCTCCGCCGCCAGATAGCCCGCGGGACCTCCGCCGAGTATTATAAGATCATAAGTCATTCTATATTACCTCCCCTTCGCGGTTTAGCCTATCAGCAGCGCGGTAAAGCTCTCAAGAGCCGTCTTAAGCTCCGCAAGGAACCGCGAGGCAGGCGCCCCGTCCAGCGCTCTGTGGTCGTATGTGAGCGAAAGACCCATTGCGGGGTAGACGCTTATGCCGCCGTCCTTGCCCGTCCTTACGCGCTCCGTTATGCCGCATACGCCGAGTATGCCGGTCTGGGGCGGGTTTATCACCGGGGTGAAATGCTCTATGCCCAGCGAGCCGAGGTTGCTGACAGTAAATGAGCCGCCCTGAAGCAGATCGGGGTTTATGGAGCCCTCTTGGCAGGCGGCTATGAGTGCCTTCGCCTCGGAGGAGATTTCCCGCAGGCTCTTTTCATCCGCATTGAACAGCGTGGGCACCATAAGGCCCCTTGGCGTATCCACAGCCAAGCCCAGGTTCACATGGCGGAAGCGGCGTATGCTGTCCCCCAGGTAGTGCGCGTTGAGGTCGGGGTGGCGCGGCAGCACGCGGGACACGGCATACAGCATTATGTCGTTCAGGGTTATGTTTGGCACATCCAGCTTTTCCGCCGCCAGCTTAAGCTGCTTTCTGTAATTCATTATGCAGGTGGCATCAAAGGAAACGGTGTGCGTGAGCTGCGCCATTTCGCTTAGGCTCTGGTGCATGGACTTGGCTATTACCTTGCGGATATTGGTGAGCTTGACGTCCTCGTATTCCTCCGCGGGAGCAGCCGGGGTAAGCTCCTCCACCTGTCTTTTTGCCGTCTCCATATCGCAGGGAAGCAGCCTTCCGCCTAGGCCGGAGCCCGTGCGGCTCTCCGCCGCGAGCGCAGCTATGTCGCGCTCGATCACCCTTCCGTTGGGACCTGTCGGAGCAGCCATGGCAGGATCCAGCCTCAGTCTTTCCGCCGCGTTTTTCGCCCTTGGCGATATGCCCCTCGCTCTTTCCGCAGTTTGCAGGGCCGCTGCGGGCGCGGCAGCCTCCGCCGGCGCTTCCTCGCGCTGCTCCGGCTCGGCCTCCACCTTGGGGGCCACGCCGCTTATGTCCTCGCCCTCCGCGCCTATTACGGCTACCGTTTCAAGGCAGGGCACATCGTCGCCCACGCCAAAAAACACGGCGAGCAGCTTCCCCGATACCTTTGCGGCCTCCTCAAACACGGCCTTATCAGTCTCGTAGGAAAAAAGCAGCTCGCCCTCGCCCACATCATCTCCGACTTTTTTGAACCATTCGCCAATCACACAGCTTTCCACCGATTGTCCCTGTCTGGGCATTATTACCGCCGTCGCCATACTTATCCTCCTATCTAATGATTGAAATATATATTTGTTGTTTTATAACATTATTTTGTTGTATTATATCACACATGCCGCCGGCATGGCAACAACTTAAGGTGCATAAAAGCAAATTTAATCTGTTTTTTTAATAAGAAAAAGAACTGCCGCTAGACAGTTCTCTCTCTTATTTCCTATTGCCTTTTATCCTTCGACAGCCTGCTTATAACGCTCCGTACATTCCTCGATGATCTTGATGGCGTCCTCTTTCCCGCGATAGGCTCCGGTCGTTACATTTACCCCTTGAAGCACCTTGTAGTTTTCGAAAAAGTTCCTGATTTCTTTCAGGATAAAATCCGGCAGCTCATCCAATTCATAATAATCGGAATAGCGAGGGTCGCAGTCCACCACGGAGATCAGCTTATAATCCGGCTTTCCGCCATCTGTCATTTCAAGGTAGCCGAGGACTCTCGCCGGCACATAACAGCCGGGAAAAGACGGATAATCGCTTACGACCAGAATATCCAACGGGTCCCCGTCGGGAGCCAGGGTGTTTTCAATGATCCCATATTCTGTCGGATAAACCATGGAAGCATATATGACTCTGTCCAATTTGATCTTTCCGGTTGCATTATCCACTTCGTATTTATTTTTTGAATGAAGCGGTATCTCGATCAATGCCTCGACTACATTATCCATAACAATTAACTCCTTCTTTATCTGTTTAATATTTTTATTTCATTATATCCCTTATAAGCTCGGCGCTCCTTAAAGGTCGCGCGGACTTTGCCCTCTTCCCTTTAGTTTACTGTTTTTTCTTCTCCATAGCAATATTTTCCTATCCGTCATCGCCCGTCCATATCCTTGTCCTGCTTGACTACCGCGCCGGAAACGGCGTCTATTTCGTATTCATACTCAAAGCCGTTGCACTTGAAATCTATCTCATATACCATGCGGCCATCCTCTCTGTCCAGCTTGCATTCGTATTCGGTTATGCTGCCATTGTCAAGTCCGGCATGTGAAAGAGCTGCGGATTTTGCCTTTGCCTCGCCTATATAGCCTCTGTCGGCTGACTGCTGCTCATTCTTTTTATTGTCCTTTGGATTTTCCTGCTTTTTCCCGTCCTTTGTGTTTTCCGCCGGCTCACCTTCGTATTTGAGTATTTCTCCGGTATTCGCGTTTATGTCGTATTCATACTCCCTGCCGTTCCAGTCAAACTCCAGCTCGTATATCATGGCCCCGTGCTCATAGTCCATTTCAAACTCATAGCCGAGTATTTCTTCGGCCTTTGCCCCGGCGTGAGCAAGAGCTATTTCCTTTGCTTTGGCCTCGCCTATATAAGCGCTGTCGCTGGCGGCACCCTCTGCCGTTACGTTGGTTATGCTCTTGCTGCCGGATTCCCCTATCAGGTTCAGTTCGTTTACGCTGAGCCCCGCCAGCTCGTCAAAGGTATGAGCGGCATTGTTTTCGGTTATTTGCTTTATCAGCTGAGCTTTTCCTTCGGTTATGCCGTACTGCTCCGCAAGGCGTTTTGTGTCAGGATCGTCACTTATAGTCTGACTCAGCACCGCGCCCTTGAAGCTGCCTGTATCCAGCATATCCTTTACCTCTGCGCTCAGCCTGCTTTGCATTTCCGCGCTCTTTATGGGATCGTCGCTATCTACGCTTATAAGTATGGAGTTGGCCAGCTCGGATATATATCCTTCCCTAAGCATTGAACCTATTATGGCGTTTACCGCCACCTTGAGGTCGCTTCCCTTAAGCTTCATATCGCCTATGACCTTTACTCCGTCCTCGTTTTTCGGGGTTACCAATACTACCTGTTCCTTCTTATTCACCCCAAGCTCTATGCTTGGGTTAACATCCAGCGCTACGGTGGAAGCTACTCTGTGGTTGGCTCCGTATAAGTATGTTCCAGTTACTATCAGAACCAGCGCCGCTGCCGCTGCCATAACCCTGCTGAATACTCTGCCGCTTTTCTTTTTTGCCGTATTTTCCAATATTATTACCCTTCCTTTCTGCTCCTCGCATTTTCCCATTACTTCTTTAAGATTATTCGGAGCGGCATTGCCAAATGCCCGTCTTACGCTTTCTTCCGTATGCCTGTTGCTCACTTTAAATGCCCTCCCTTTTTTCAAGTTTTGATTTAAGCTTTTTTATTGCCCTGCTGTATTTTGAAAGCACCGTCGCAAGCGGCAGGCCGAGAAGCTCAGCCGTTTCCCTGTGCTTCATGCCGCCTACGGCATGGAGTATCACTATCTGCCGTTCGCTGTCGTCCAGAGCCTTCAGGCACTGCTCCAAAACCAGCCTGTCCTCCGGCGAGGCCGGCGTCTGCTCAAGGTATTTGTCCCAGTCCTCCTCCGGGATGTCGGAACGCTTTCCCCGCTCACGCAATTTTTCCATGCACAGATTTCTGGTTATTGTTATAAGCCAGGCCATCGGCTTGCCCTGGGGCCTGTATCCCGCCGCGCCGAGGTAAGCACGCACAAAGCTGTCTCTTATACACATCTCCGAGCCCACGAG
>ENA-OZHM01000750-OZHM01000750.1-human-gut-metagenome-genome-assembly--contig:-NODE-750-length-10127-cov-3.816720_pt1 | contig 10127 bp, 8 predicted proteins | sample MGYA00244047_ERZ653688 | MGnify/ENA primary metagenome ERZ653688 (study PRJEB26926, sample SAMN06165194) | human gut metagenome | biome: ENVO:00009003; feature: ENVO:2100002; material: ENVO:00002003... | reverse complement strand
CACAGGTTGTTGTTTTGCCAACGCCGCCTTTCTGGTTGGCGATGGCGATGATTTGTGTGTTCATGACTTCACCTCATTTCTGATTGTTGCTGTTGTTTCTGGAAATAGAAAAAGCCGCCACTTCAAAATTAACAATGAAGTGACGGCTCTTTCTATCGCCGGAATACGAGTTTCTGAAATGAAAAAAGCACCCAGCATTTATACTGTGTGCTACATCAAATTCATATTCAATTATTCAAATTAGCTCAAACTATGCCAAACTGCCACAGCCAAAAAACGAGGGGAAGGAGGGCTGAAAAGCACCCCAAAAATCGGCTCTCGGTTAACCACTTTGGGAACCACTTTCCCCTCTTTTTGCCCTCTTTTTAGCCAGTTAACCACTTGCGGACCACTAAAAATTGGATGAAACCGGCTCTCGTTTTGCCAAATTTGGTCAAACCATATCAGCCCGTTTAGATATAGCAAAAGCCCGGAAAACCTTGATTTTCCGGGCTTTTTGAACCATTTTGATATAGTCTGAGCAGTCGATTATCGCTTGCTGAACTGCGGAGCGCGACGAGCGGCTTTGAGACCGTATTTCTTACGCTCTTTCATTCTCGGGTCACGGGTCAGCAGACCGGCGGCCTTCAGGGGCGCACGGTAGCTGTCCTCGACCTGCAGCAGCGCACGGGCGATACCGTGACGGATCGCGCCGGCCTGACCGGTCACGCCGCCGCCGGTGACGGTGGCTTCGACGTCGAACTTGCCCATGGTGTCGGTCGCAGCGAAAGGCTGACGAACGATGAGCTTCAGGGTCTCGAGACCAAAGTAGTCATCGAGGGGACGGCCGTTGACGGTGATGCTGCCGGTGCCGTTGGGGAACAGGTGCACACGCGCGACGGAGGACTTTCTGCGGCCAGTGCCGTACATATAGGCTTTTTTGCTCGTATAAGTTGCCATGTTCTATTTCCTCCTTCTCAGCGATCCCAGACTTCGGGCTTCTGTGCCGCATGGGGATGCTCGGCGCCGCGATAGATCTTCAGGCGCTTGAGCTGCCACTGGGCAATAGTGTTCTTCTGCAGCATGCCGCGAACAGCCAGACGCATAGCCAGCTCCGGCTTATCCTTCATGAGCTTCTTGTACTGCGTCTCATGCAGGCCGCCGGGGTAGCCGGAGTGCGTGCGGTAGTACTTCTGCTCGAGCTTCTTGCCGGTGAGCACAGCCTGCTCGGCGTTGATGATGATGACAAAGTCGCCGCAGTCGACGTGCGGGGTGTAGTCGGTCTTGAGCTTGCCGCGCAGCAGATCGGCAGCGAGCGCTGCGGTCTTGCCCATCGGCTTGCCGGCTGCATCCAGAACGTACCACTTGCGGGTGACGGTGTCCTTGTTCAGCAAAGTAGTGGACATATTTGTGCCTCCAATTAGAATGTGTTGAAAAACATTTTGACATTTTTCAGGCGCGAACGTAGAATAGTTCTCACATCCGCGCCCTACTTTTATACCACAACCGCCGGAGTCTGTCAACGGAATTTTCATTTAGATATTGCTTTGCTTTAAAAATCTCCGTTTTGCTCCGTTTTGCTCTCTATTTCGCATTTTCTATTTTCATTTTCGGAGGTCTGCTATGAACGACCTGAATGCTTTCACCGGCTTGGTGCGCCGGTGCGTAGAGGATTATGACATGATCGCGCCGGGCGACACCGTCGCCGTCGGCGTCTCTGGCGGCAAGGATTCACTCGTGCTTCTGCTCGCGCTCAACGAGCTGCGGCGGTATTATCCGAAGCCGTTTTCCCTCGAGGCGATCACGGTCGAGCTCGGCTTCGAGGGCATGGACTTCACGCCGGTGGCAGAGCTGTGCGCGTCGCTCGGCGTGCCGTACACGCGCCTGAAGACCGACATCAAGGAGATCGTGTTCGACGTACGCAAGGAGGATAACCCCTGCGCCCTGTGCGCCAAGATGCGCCGCGGTGCGCTGTGCACGGCGCTCAGCGAGCGCGGCATCACAAAGCTCGCGCTCGGCCACCATTTTGACGACGCGGTCGAGACGTTTCTGCTCTCGCTCGTGTACGAGGGGCGCATCAGCTGCTTTCAGCCGGTGACGCACATGACGCGCACGGGCGTGGATCAGATCCGGCCGATGCTCTATGCCGGCGAGGGGCGCATCACAAACCTCGCAAAGGCGCTGGCGCTTCCGATCGTCGAAAATCCCTGCCCGGAGGACCGCGGCAGCAAACGGCACGAGGTCAAGGAGCTCATCCGCACCATGAGCCTCACCTACCCCGATCTGCGCAGCAAGGTGTTCGGTGCGATCCAGCGTGCGCCGCTCGACGGCTGGGAAAAGGCACGGTAAACTCGCGCGCGTTAAACAGGACAAGCCCGGTGGGGATTCCCCACCGGGCTTGTGTGTTGAAATGAAGTCTCAGAGGACGTTCTGGCAGAAACGCATGACGATCGCGGCAGTCTGCGCGCGGGTCGCATCGCCCTTCGGTTCGAGGGTCGTGACACCGTTGGCATTGCCGACACCGCAGATCACACCCTGTGCGACCGCCCAGGACATCGGCGTGCGGGCATAGCCGGAGATGCTGCTGTAATCCGGATAGCCGGTCAGATCCGCAGTCTGGAACACGTTCAGGTCGAGGACGTTCTTGGCGTAGTTATAGAGGATCGTCGCCATGTCCTGACGCGTGATCGTTGCATTCGGGGAGAACGTGGTAGCACTCGTACCGCTCACGACACCCTTCTCCGCGGCCCAGTTGACCGCATCGACATACCAGCTCTCCGTCAGGTCCGTGAAGGGACTGGCCTTCGTGGCCTTCGGGCTGCCGGCCTGGCAGTAGAGCATCTCCACCAGCTGCGCACGTGTGGTCACGCCATCCGGCGCGATGGTCGTGGCGCTCATGCCGCTCATGATGCCGTTCTGGATGCAGTAATCCAGGCCTTCATGTGCCCAAGAGCTGTAGGCCGGCATATCCGTAAAGCCGGCGCCCGGGCAGATGTGCGTATCGGAGGCGCTGGTTCTGACCGGGATGCTGTTGAGCATCTTGGCAAGCTCGAAGAATTTCTCCTGCAGCATGGCGTGCGTGGACTTCTGCGTCTGACCAACCATGTTGATGTGATCGGTGTTGTCGATCTTTTCAATGTAGTTCCAGACACCCATCTTGGTGCCGGACTTGAAGGTCATCTTGCCGTCAGCACCGACGCCGTAGTTCTCGTTGTACTGATCCGTGGAGTTCTCATGCGGACGGATGGCGGAACGGACGGAAACGATGCCGTCATTCTCCCACCACTCCGGAGTGATGTTCACATGGCCGACCGCATAGTTGACGTGTCTGCCCATGTAGGTGCCGCTCTTGATCATCATCGGGTTCATGCTGGCATTCGGCAGATAGTGGCCGGTCAGCGGATCGCGGTGGGTGTTCGAGCAGGCAATGGAGAAGTAATAGATATCAGCCTGCGCCTTGGCGTAGCCGTTGAGCACGGCCGCACCGTCGACATCGAGGTCATAGACGCTCAGGTCATTGGTGTGCTGCGTCCAGATCTTGCTGTTGATGACACGATTGAAGTAGCTGGAATAGGACTCGTTGGGCTGGCGCACCAGGCCCCACTGATCGAGCTTGAAGTCCAGGCCGAAGTTGTTCTCGTTGACGTTCGAGCCGGTGACCGTGCCGATGATGCCCATGGCATACTGCGCCAGGTCGCCGATGTTCTGATAGACCTTGGTGTCATACTGGCTGCCGTCGTGCGGCGTGCACAGCGTCGTGATGCTCTCGATCCAGTGGCGGCACTCGCCGGTGAACAGCGGGCTGATATCGCCGCCGCGGCTGGCATTGCGCTCGTCGGCGTCTCCGTTTTCAAGCAGCTGCGCAAGCATACGGATCGTCTCGCCGCCCATGCTGTGACCGATCAGGTGCACCTTGAGCTCGCTGTCCGGATTGTTCAGCTCCGGCAGGACACCCGGGAACGTGCGGCCGTAACGGGCATGGCCGTTCGTGGCAGAGTGATACGCACCGTAGTCGACCGTGCCGCCGACAAGGTAGGCATACAGCTCGCAGGCGCGGTCCCAGTTGCTGGCGACGGGGCCGATCGACGGGGTATAGACCTTATAGCCGGCGTCGTTGAGAATGTCGCGCAGGCTGCTGAAGCCGCCCCAGTAGTTCAGGCCGAGCACCTCCGTGCCGCCCCAGCCGAACAGACCGTGCACCATCACGATCGGATAGTGGTTGCCGCTCGCCGACAGCAGCTCCGGCAGGTCCGCGTCCGTCAGTTCGTCAGCAGAGGCCGCATGGTCGGCGTCATAATCGACCGTGTCAACACTTGCTGCGAAGCCGGGCATGCAAAGCACCATCGCCAGCACCAAAACGGTGGCGAGCACTTTGCTCCACGTTTTCTTCATGAAAATCCCTCCAATAGATTTTGGGACAAGCTTCACATCTGTCCCCTTTTTTATGGTTACACTATAATCTCGCTGCGAAAACGGAACAAGCACCAGCGCAGGACGAGTGTAACCTTTTTGCACATATCGCATTTCTTGATGAAACACGCGTCACCATTATGTGCTTCGAGATACAGAACGCGTCTGCGGCGGAAAGGCAAAAGAATCCCGCTGTCCGCAACTCGCGGACAGCGGGATTTGCATTGTAAGACAGGCTATGAGATCAGATCATCATGCCGCGCTTTTTGGCCTCAAAGGTCAGCTCGTCGCGGAAGTCGGGATGCGCGATGGCGATGAGCTGGCGGGCACGCTCACCGAGGCTGCGGCCGCGCAGGTGCGCCACGCCGTACTCGGTGACAATATAATCGACGTCGTTCTTGCTCGTCGTGACGACGGCGCCCGGCGTAAGGATGGGCTTGATCTTGCTGATCGTGCCGCCCTTGGCCGTAGAGGTGAAGGCGATGAAGCTCTTGCCGCCGCGGGACTGGCAAGCGCCGCGGACGTAGTCGATCTGGCCGCCGGAGCCGGACATATGCTTCGTGCCGACCGACTCGGCGCAGACCTGACCGAAGAGGTCGACCTCGACCGCCGCATTGATGGAGATCATATTGTCGTTCTGACAGATGACGTTCGGGTCGTTGACATAGTCGACCGGCAGGATCTCGACGGACGGGTTGTCGTCGACGAAATCATAGATACGCTGCGAGCCGAAGGCAAACGTCGTGACGGTCTTGCCGCGGTGGATCTGCTTTTTGCTGTTGTTGACCGCGCCGCACTCGATCAGCTCGACCATGGAGTCGGTGAACATCTCGGTGTGGATGCCGAGGTCGTGCTTGCTCTTGAGCGCCATACCGGTCGCATCCGGGATCGCGCCGATGCCGAGCTGCAGGCACGCGCCGTCCGGGATGAGGTCGGCGATGAGGCCGCCGATCGTCTTGCTCACATCGTCGAGCTGCACCGGCGGCAGCACCGGCAGATCGTGGTGATACTCCACGAGCGCGTCGACCTGCGAGATATGGATCAGAGAGCCGCACAGCGCACGGGGCTGACGGTCGTTGACCTCGAGGTAAATGCGCTTGGTCTTTTCGAGCATGGCATCGATGTACGAGCCGTTGAGCGCGAGGCTGAAGTAGCCGTGGCTGTCCATCGGCGCGACCTCGACGCACACGGCATCGTAGTCATACTCGGAGCGGATGCGGGTCGGGAAATCGCGGTAGTACGCAGGAATGATGTCGGCATAACCGGCGTTGACCGCCTTGCGCGCTGCGCTGCTGGAAAACCAGCTGTAGCCCGTCATCTTTCCGGCCAGCGTCGGGTCGGTATAGAAGTCGAACGGATAGCCGTCGAGCAGGGTCTGCACCTTCACGCCGGTGATGTCGGTGCTGCGGATGTGCTGCGCCATTGCGGCCATGATGGCCGGCGTCTGAGAAGTCGCCGTGTCCATGCCGATGAGCCAGCCGGACTGCACCTGCTGTGCGATACGCTCCGGCGTCGTCAGTTTGTCCTGATACATTTTCTGAAAATCTGTCATAATTTATTTGCTCCCTCAAACAAAAAATGTGCACAGTTGCTGTTTATTATCATACATGATTCGGCCGCTGAATTCAAGAGGGCACAGATGTTTGCAATTTCCCGCCCTGAAATGTCACACTTTTGCCCATGTGAGAAGTTTTCTCACACGTGAAAGTATGCTATGATAAAATGAATTGTTTTCGATATATCCAGTGATTTATCGAAAAAACGTTTTCTAATGCGGCTCTCATTTTTGCCGGTTACAATGATGAGTGTCGCATCTTACGGCAGACACTCCCCTGCCAATTCTAAATGCAAGGAATGATACGACACAATGACGATTACGATTGTCTGTGATATTCTGGGTGAGGAGAACAACGGCACGACCATTGCCTGCATGAATCTCATCCGCTATCTGCGTGCGCAGGGGCACACCGTGCGTGTGGTCTGCGCCGATCAGGACAAGGCCGGAAACGAGTGCTTTTACGTCGTGCCGGAGCGCAACCTCTACCTGCTCAATCCGATCGTGGAGCGCAACGGCGTGACGCTGCCGCGTGTGGACCGCTCCATCCTCGAGGAGGCGATCCGCGACTGCGACGTCGTGCACACAACGTTCGTGCTGCGCCTGTCGCACACGGCGGTAAAGATCGCCAAGGCGTACAACAAGCCCATCACGTCAAGCTTCCACTGTCAGGCGGAAAACGTCACGGCGCATTTTCTGTGCAAGGACTCGGCCGCCATCAACCGCGGTGTGTACCGCGCGTGCTATCAGATGGTGTACCAGTATTCGGACATCATCCACTACCCCACGCAGTTTATCCGCGACACGTTTGAGGCCGTTGTCGGCCCGACGAACGGCCGCGTAATCTCAAACGGCGTCAACAGCATGTTCACGCCCGGCCCGGCCACGCGTCCGGAGGGGCTCGAGGACAAGTTCCTCATCGTCTCGACCGGCCGTCTGTCGAGCGAAAAGAATCAGGAGATTCTCATCGAGGCCATCGGCCGCTCGGCCTACCGCGAGCAGATCCACCTCATCCTCGCCGGAGAAGGCCCGCGTGAGGCGCACTACCGTCACCTTGCCGAGCGCTGCGGCGTGGACATGGAGATCTCGTTCTTCACGCGGCAGGAGCTGCTGAACCTGCTGCGCTGCGCCGACCTCTACTGCCACCCCGCCGAGGTGGAGATCGAGTCGATCGCCTGTCTGGAGGCCATCGCCTGCGGACTGGTGCCGGTCATCGCCGATTCGCCCAAGAGCGCGGCCAAGGCCTTCGCGCTCGATGATAAGTCCCTATTTAAAAACAAGGATGCAGAGGACATGGCGCGCAAGATCGACTACTGGGTGAGCCACCCGGACGAGCGCGCGGACTACAGCCGCAAATATCTCGACAGCGGCACGCAGTTTGAGCAGCAGAGCTGCATGCGCCAGATGGAGCAGATGCTCTTTGACGCCGCAGCCATGGCCGGTGCGCCGGTATGAGCCGCAAGACCGTCTACTATCACGACCCGCTGCACGACGACTTTGCGCCGACCAACGGGCGCATCCACCCGAAGCCGATCGGCGCGGATTTCCCGTATGAGCACAAGGGACCGCTCTGGAACGCGCTCGCCTTCGTCGTATACCGGATGGTGATGACACCGTTTCTGTTTTTGTACTGCAAGCTTGTGTTCGGCCTGCGCATTGAAAACCGCAAGGCGCTGCGCGCGCTGCCGGGCGGATACTTCCTCTACGGCAACCACACGAACACGCTGGCGGACGCCTTCATCCCGACGCTGCTGGCGTTTCCGCGGCGCGCGAACATCATCACCTCCGCCGACACCGTCTCGATCCCGGGCGTGCGCAACATCGTGCAGATGCTCGGCGCGATCCCGCTGGCGAATACCATCGAGGGCACGCGGCAGTTTCTTGCCGCCATGCACCGCCGGCTCGAACGCGGTCAGGCCGTGATGATCTATCCAGAGGCACACATCTGGCCGTACTACAACGGCATCCGTCCGTTTCCGGACACGTCGTTTGCCTACCCCGTGCGCGAGCAGCTGCCCGTCGTCGCCGCGGCGGTCGTCTACCGGAAAAGAAAGCTGCTGCGCGCGCTGCCGCCGCGCATCACCGTCGTCGTGAGCGACCCGTTTTATCCCGACCCAGCCCTGCCGCCGCGCAGCGCCCGGCGGGATCTGCACAAGAAAGTCTATACCTTCCTGTGCGACACCGTTTCTGCGCGCAGGAGCTATGCGCACATCGAGTATCTCCCCGCACAGGACCAGAATCCAGCCGCGCGATGACCGCGCCGCGCACCCAGAAAGGTGGAATCCCGCTTGGCACACTTGACCGAAGCCGCCATCCAGGACACGTTCCTGAAGCTGCTGTCCGAGCAGCCGTTTGACAAGATCACCGTGACGCAGCTCGTAGAAGAATGCCAGATCACGCGCCGGACGTTTTACTATCACTACTCCGATCTCTTTGAGCTGCTCGACATCATCCTGCGCCGTGAGACCGACCGGGCGGTCGCCGAGTTCGAGGCGACCGGCAGCTGGGAGGAGTGCATGATCACTGCGTCCCGCTTTGCGCGCGAGCACAAGCGCGCCGTCTACCACATCTACACCTCCTCACACCGGCTGGAGCTGGAGAGGCACGTCGACCGCGTGTCCGAGGAAATGATGCGCAGCTATGTCGAGCGGCAGGCAAAGGGCCTGCGCGTGAGCGAACAGGACAAAAAGCTTGTGTGCGACCTCTATCGCTTCGGCATCACGGACATTTTCTATGCGTGGCTCGAAAACGGGATGAAGGAGGATCTCGAGACGCAGATCCACCGTCTGAGTCTGCTGTTCACGGGCAACATCCGCGCTTCCCTGTCCCGGGTACAGATCCCGGAAGAAGTCTGATCACCCACCGGCGGGCACGACCGTGTCCGCCGGTTTCACATCAAGAAAAGGAGACACACCATGCCGATTTTGGAAAAGCTTCAGCCGCAGGCCGTCTTTGCGCACTTTGAGCAGCTGTGCGCCATCCCGCACGGCTCGGGAAACACGAAAGCGATCAGCGACTATCTCGTGCGCTTTGCCGCCGCGCGCGGTCTGCGCCACATTCAGGATGAATACAACAATGTCATCATCTTCTGCCCCGGCACGCCGGGCTATGAGACCGCCGCGCCGGTCATCCTGCAGGGGCACATGGACATGGTCTGCGAGACCGCGCCGGACTGCGCAAAGGACCTGACCCGCGAAGGGCTCGACCTCTTCGTGGACGGCGATACGATCGGCGCGCGCGGTACGACCCTCGGCGGGGACGACGGCATCGCCGTTGCGATGGCGCTTGCCATTCTGGACGCGGACGACATCCCGCATCCGCCGCTCGAGGTAGTGCTCACGGTCGATGAGGAGACCGGTATGCTCGGCGCGGATGCACTCGACGCCTCCGTGCTCCAGGGGCGCACGATGCTCAACCTCGACTCCGAGGATGAGGGCATCCTCACCGTCAGCTGCGCGGGCGGCAATGTCTCCGTGTGCACGCTGCCGGTCACGCGTGCAGCGTTTCCGGGCACGGCGCTCACCGTCACGGTCGGCGGCCTGCTCGGCGGCCACTCGGGCGCGGAGATCGACAAAGGGCGCGGCAACGCAAACCAGCTTCTCGGGCGGGTGCTGTACGCTGTCGGTGCGCGCACGGCGCTGCGCGTCGTCTGCGTGGACGGCGGACTGAAGGACAACGCCATCCCGCGCGAGAGCCGCGCCGTCATCACCGTCGCCGACCCCGATGCGGCGCAGACTGCGATCGCGGACATGGACGCGGCACTCCGGCACGAATACGCGGCAGCCGACCCGGATGTGTTCGTGCGCGCCGAGCCGGCACAGCCGCAGATGCCGCCGATGGACGCGGCGTCCACGCAGCGCGCCGTGTGTATGCTCTGCTGTCTGCCGAACGGGATTCAGGCCATGAGTCAGGACATTCCGGGACTGGTGCAGACGTCGCTGAACCTCGGCATCCTGACCACGAGCGAGCAGTGCGTGCAGGCGTCGTTTTGCGTGCGCAGCAGCGTGGCCACACAAAAGGAGATGCTCGTCGCGCGTCTGCGCTGCCTGATGGCGCAGCTTGGCGGCAGCGTCGACGTCTCGGGCGACTATCCTGCGTGGGAATTTCGCAAGGACTCTCCGCTGCGCGAGCGGATGATCGACGTCTTCCGCGAGCAGTACGGCTGTCTCTTATACACATCTGA
>ENA-OZHM01000744-OZHM01000744.1-human-gut-metagenome-genome-assembly--contig:-NODE-744-length-10152-cov-4.238784_pt1 | contig 10152 bp, 9 predicted proteins | sample MGYA00244047_ERZ653688 | MGnify/ENA primary metagenome ERZ653688 (study PRJEB26926, sample SAMN06165194) | human gut metagenome | biome: ENVO:00009003; feature: ENVO:2100002; material: ENVO:00002003... | reverse complement strand
TTGCGGCAGGCGAGGTCATAGAGCGCCCGTCCTCCGTAATAAAGGAGCTTGTGGAAAATTCAATAGACGCAGGCGCACGGCATATCACCGTTGAGATAAAGCACGGCGGTATCAGCTATATGCGTATAACGGACGACGGTTGCGGCATAGCTTACGAACAGATGCCGACAGCCTTTCTCCGTCATGCCACAAGCAAGATTTGCACAGGCGACGACCTTACAGGCATAATGACGATGGGCTTCAGAGGAGAAGCGTTAGCGTCCGTTGCGGCGGTCGCAAAGATAGAGATGATGTCACGGCAGGACGGCGATGAACTCGGCGGACGTTACATTATCGAAGGCGGCGAGGAAAAGGAACACGAATCCTGCGGCTGTCCCACAGGCACGACTATCGTGATAAAGGAGCTTTTCTACAACACCCCCGCACGACTTAAATTCCTCAAAAAAGACATATCCGAGGGCAATTTCATAGCGGCGACGGTCGACAGACTTGCCCTTTCCCACCCCGATATTTCCTTCAGATTCATAAGAGATAACAAAAGCGTCAGAATGACATCGGGCGACGGCTCGCTCTTATCTGCGGCAAAGGCGGTATCCGGCAGACAGTTTGCCGACAGCCTTATTCCCGTTGACTTTTCGCTTAACGGCATAGATGTAAGCGGTTATGTTTCATCTCCGCTTTTCTGCCGTAACAGCAGAAGTATGCAGACGTTTTTCGTGAACACAAGATATATAAAAAGCACCACCTGTATGGCGGCGCTTGAGGAGGCATACCGTAACAGTATGATGGTCGGAAAATTCCCTGCCTGCATACTGAACATATCGCTTTCCCCCGAAACTGTCGATGTAAATGTACACCCCGCAAAGACCGAGATACGCTTCGCTTATGAAAAGCCTGTGTTCGATGCGGTGTATTTTGCGGTAAAGAACGCACTGGTGAACGCCGCAGACGATAAACGGCAGATAGAGCTTGAAAAACCAAAGAAATACGATAACGCAGACGATTATTTCAGGCACAACCCCGAAATAATAAAGCGTGAACAGCAGACGCTCGCACATATCCCCGTAACGCTTCCGCTTATGTCTGAGGAACGTCCGGTCGTTGATATAAAGCCGGAAGAACCGACCGAAACGGTAAAGGCTGAAAAAATATACGGCGACAGCACAATAAAGCCCGTTTCACTGCACAGCACACGCTCGGACTACAGTGCAAAGCCCGAAGGAAACACGGGTGAAGCTATTGACGAAATACCTTTGCCAAAAGAGCCGCACATCCCGTCATATAAGGCGGTAAGCAGCAGTGTTGTTGTCACCGTTGACGATGATACGGACGATATTCCCGTAACAGCACCGCAAACTGACGAAGGCTTCAGATTTATAAATGCAAAGCCGGTAACGGTTGAAAGGATAGACGAGCCGAAGCCCGAAAAAACAAGTGTTCGTGTTATCGGAGAATTTTTAAAGACCTATATACTGTGCGAGGCGGGCAAGGAGCTTATAATAATCGACAAGCACGCCGCCCACGAACGCATAAGGTTTGAAAAGCTGAAAGAGGAATTTATCACCACCTCACAGCTTCTTATCGACAAAACCGAGCTTAAGCTGTCACCCGAAGAATACGAGGCACTGCACGAGTATTACGAATATGTGGAGCAAAGCGGTATAGAGCTTGTTTTCTGCGATGACAGCACAGTGCAGATAACCGCAATGCCGTCCGTAGTGAAATGCTCGCCGCAGGAAATAGTATCCGATGTCGCACAACGGCTTATGAATACTGCCACCGACCAGAAAGGCGCTCTCTTTGATGATATGCTTCATACGATGGCTTGCAAGTCGGCGATAAAGGCACACGATGATACGGATATTCTCGAATTGCAGGCGCTTGCCGACAGAGTGATGAATGACAGGACAATACGTTTTTGCCCGCACGGCAGGCCGGTTATGACCTCGCTTTCAAAATACAGGATAGAACGCTTCTTCAACAGGAGTTGAGTTATGGATAAACAGTTTATCGTAGTGGTATGCGGACCTACAGCATCGGGCAAGACCGCTCTTTCGGTCGAGCTTGCAAAAAGGCTTTCCGGCGAGATAATCTCAGCCGATTCAATGCAGATATACAAGGGTATGGATATAGCCACCGCAAAGCCTACAGAAGAGGAAAAGCAGGGCATACCGCATTACCTTATGGATTTTCTCGACCCTCATGACAGCTTTTCGGTAGCCGACTATGTTAAGGCGGCACACGGTATTATCGCCGATATAGCGGCACGAGGAAAGCTCCCGATAATAACCGGCGGCACAGGACTTTATATAAGCTCTCTTATCGACAATCTCAGCTTTGAGGAAACCGAGTGCGACTACGCATACCGTGACGAACTGCGTAAGCTGGCGCAGGAAAAGGGCAACGGCTTTCTGCTCGGAATGCTCCGTGAAATTGATCCCGAAACGGCGGATAAGCTCCACGAGAACAATCTCAACAGGATAATAAGAGCGCTTGAGGTCTACAAGACTACGGGAAAGACAATGAGCGAACAACAGCGCCTTTCAAGGCTTGCCCCTTCGCCGTATGAGCCGTGTATGATACAGCTTGACTATGACAGGGAAACGCTGTACGACCGCATAAACAGACGTGTTGACATAATGCTTGCCGAAGGGCTTATAGACGAGGCAAGGCAGTTTATGAAACAGTCTGATTATCCTACGGCGGCGCAGGCGATAGGCTATAAGGAGCTTATGCCGTATCTTAAAGGCGAAAGCCCTCTTACACCTTGCGTAGAGCGGCTGAAGCAGGAAACCAGAAAATACGCAAAGCGTCAGCTTACATGGTTCCGCCGTGACGAAAGAATCCATTATATCAAGGCTGACGGAGGAAAGAACTTTTCGCAGATTGTTGACGAGGCAATAGATTATATCGGCAGTGTAAGAAACAAAAGCAAGTGAAATTCTCACTTGTCGAAAAAATCTCCCCAAACTGTCATAAAGCTATGGAATTTTCAATCAATATGTGTTACAATATAAGTTAAGCTATCTGTAGCTGTGATTTGTCACAAAAACAGTTATGATTTTATTTTATTTTATGTTCCGCAAAAAAGCGGAGAAAAGAAAGGACGTAATCAAAATGGCAAAGGAACTCAATTTACAGGACGTATTTTTAAATCAGGCGAGAAAAGAGAAGATACCTGTAACTATCTACATTACAAACGGCTTTCAGTTCAAGGGACTTGTAAGAGGCTTTGACAATTACACTGTCATCCTTGATACAGACGGAAAGCAGAACCTGATATACAAGCATGCTATCTCGACAATAACACCTCTCAGAGCTGTATCCATCCTTGACGCATTCGACAGGACGGACAGCGAAGACGTAAAAGAATAAGGGTATATGGACAGGACGTTAACAACAAAGCTTGTAACGGTGGTTCTTGCCGTATTCCTGCTCCTGACCATCGCAGGTCAGTTTTTTGCGGGAAACGACCACTCCTATAAAACAGAGGTGGCGCTGAAGTACGATTCTCAGGATACTATCGAGTTTTACGGCGTGTTCGCACGAAACGAGCATACCGTCAGCCGTAAGATAAACGGCACGATACAGTATGAGCATGAGGACGGCTCAAAGGTCGGCAAGAACAGCGTTATAGCCAATGCTTACGGCTCGGCGGCCGATATATCGCTTACTGCGGATATAAATAAGCTGAAAACGAGGATAGACACGCTGACAGATGCACAGAGCCTTGTCGGTACGGATAATTCTCAGATAGAGACTTTTGACAAGCTGATAACCGAAAAGCACAGCAAGCTGATAACAGCTATAAACAACGGCGATTATACCGCCGTTTCACAGCTTAAATACGAAATGCTCAACCTGCAGAGCAAGCGTGATATGGTCAAGGGCAAGGTGAATGACTATTCATCGGTGATTTCGGCGCTCAACTCAAAGATAAAGGCGCTTGAGGGCAGGATCTCGGCTTCGCCCGTTCAGGTCACGGCTGATGAAACAGGCTATTTCGTAAGCAGCATCGACGGGTATGAGAGCAAGATAACATACGATAACATCGACAGTATAACGCCTGCGGAAATTTCCGAAACGGTAAAGACACCCGAGCTTACAACAGCTTCCGGCGACATTATCGGCAAGATGATAGACGATTATAAGTGGAAGCTGGCGGCGACCTTTACAGAAGGTCAGGCGGCTGTACTTACGGAAAATACAAATGTACGGCTGATACTCGGCGCAGACCAGACGGAGATAACCGCAAAGGTCGAAAATGTCGAAAAGTACGACAACGATTATGTTGCGATATTCTCTGCAGACGATTTGAATTCGGTTATCGCCTCGTCAAGAGTCGGCAGGTTCAAGCTGCTTGTAGACAGCTATAACGGTATACGCATAGCTTCGTCCGCTATCCATTTTGACAAGGAAAACAACATCGGAGTCTATGTGAAAAAAGGCTCTCAGGCTTACTTCGTACAGGTAGACCGCATATATTCAAGCGAGGATTATGTCATTGTCCGTGATACTTCGGGACAACCGGGCTATCTGTCGCTTTACGATGATGTTATAGTTGAAGGGAAGGATCTTTATGACGGAAAGAATCTCTAAATCCGCCGAAGAAACAACGCTTGAGGATATAAAGCTGAATTATACGGCTATAAAACAGAATATAGCCGAAGCTATGGATAAAGCAGGACGATGTGATACGGTTCGCATTATGGCGGTCACAAAAACAGTACCCTGCGAAAAGATAAATTATGCCGAAAGTCTTGGCATAGACCTGCTGGGTGAAAACAGAGTACAGGAATTTCTCGGAAAATACGAAAATTATTCGGAAAAATCCGAAATTCACTTCATCGGGGGCTTGCAAAAAAACAAAGTAAAGTATATAATTGATAAGGTGAGTATGATACATTCGGTCGACAGTGTCGATCTTGCGGCTGAGATAGACCGCAGAGCAGGAAGTCACGGACTTGTAAAGGACATACTCCTTGAGATCAATATAGGCGGCGAGGAGTCAAAGGGCGGTATTGCACCGTCTGAGCTTATTGAAACGGCAAAAGCTGTATCCGGGCTTGAAAACGTCAGGATAAGAGGGCTTATGACCATTCCGCCTGTGAATTGCGATGAAAAGTATTTTGCGTCAATGCAGGAGCTTTTTGAAGATTCAAAGCAGAAATATTCTTTCCTGTCCGGCATGGATACGCTGTCAATGGGTATGTCGGGCGATTATGCAACAGCCGTAAAGTACGGCTCAACGTTAGTCAGGATAGGCAGCGGTCTTTTCGGCTACAGAAATTATTCGAAAATATAAAAACGGAGGAACAAACAATGAGCGCATTAGAAGGACTTAAAAATCAAATCAGAAGATGGGGCGGATCGGATGACGATGAGAGCTACTCAAACGAGCTTGAATCCGCAAAGGAAGAACCTGTGCAGGAGGCTCCTTCACGCAGCTCGTCACAGGCATCAAACGCAAATAAGATATACACTTATAATGCAAGCACAACTCTGCACCTTGTTGTAAACAGACCCAAGAAGCTGTCCGATACAGCCGAGATAGCAGAGCTTTACAAGAACAAGACAACGGTTATCCTTATGCTCAACAACACAAATAAGGATATAGCTACCCGTATCATCGACTTCTTAGGCGGTGTAAGCTACATAACGGGCGGCGAGATAAAGAGAATCGCAGATACAACATACGTTCTCGCACCTTATAACGTTGATATTTCAGGCGAATTCATAGACGAAATCAGCAGCATTTCGGGCGAGGATATTTTCGACGATCTGGACTGATATGGCAGACCGTGAACTTGTCAAAGATATACAAAATGCGGCGAGGGACTGCCTTGACAGATCCCGCCCGTATTTTACCCGTTTCCTGTCCGAAAGCGAGCTTGCACAGATAAAAGCTGTCGGTATCCCGAAAGGGCTTACGGCATTGCTTTGTGCAGGCGCAGGAAATGCAGATCCGCTCAGATGCTGTCTTGGGCTTTTCCCGTCATATTATTTTGACGGCAGTGCGATTTCCGATGCATCCTACGCCGTTGTGTCCGATGAAAACACGGCTGAACTGTTCCCGATAAAAGCGGTGACGTTCACCTTCAGAAAAGAGGACAGTGTGACACACAGAGATGTGCTGGGTTCGCTTATGGCGCTCGGTATTGAGCGTGACACTGTCGGGGATATTTTCGTTACCGACGGGAAGGCGGCAGTGTTTGTCTACGAAAAGGTAGCACCGCTTATTTCTGACAGTATAACGAAAATAGGCAGGGTCGGAGTGCAGGTGCAGACGGGCATTGCGGCAGGTTTTACTTTGCCCGCAAGAGAATATGAGGAGCTGCGGTTTTCGGTAGCTTCAATGCGCCTTGACAATATTGTCAGATGCGTTGCCTGTACGTCAAGAACAGGTGCTGTGGAAAAATATATTACGCCACAGCTTGTGACGCTGAACGGCACGGTATGTACCGATGTGTCAAAGCAGCTTAGCGAGGGCGATGTGTTTTCCGTCAGAGGAAAAGGCAAGTTCATATTGCAGTGTATCGGTGAAACAGGCAGAAAAGGTAATATACATATTACTGTTAAAAAATATATTTAGAGTACATTTAGGAGGACTTTCCCGTGAATGCTAAAGATATAGTATCCAAAGAATTTGATACGGTTAAGCGTGGCGGTTACGATGCCGCCGAGGTAGATACTTTCTTGAAGGACGTATCTATCGAATACAAGAAGCTGCAGAATGAAAACGAGGAGCTCGAAAAGAAGCTGGAGGTTCTTGCGGAAAAGATAAGAGAGTACCGTAAGGATGAGGACGCTCTGAGAGATGCTCTGCTCATTGCGAAAAAGCAGGGTATAGCTGTAGTGAATGAGGCTAAGGAAGATGCCGAAAAGATAAGAAAAGACGCTCAGGAAAAGGCTGAAAAGACTATAAAGGATGCGGACGCTCTTGCGGCAAAGAAGAAGGAGCTCGGTGAGAAGAATCTTGCCGAAGCAAATGCAAAAGCAAAGCAGACCGTTGACGATGCCAATGCAAAGGCTGCCGAGATTCATACAATGATGATGCAGCAGACCGAAAGAGAGCAGATTGTTCTCCAGAGAACAAGAAAAGAAGTACAGGACTACACAAACAAGATTCTTGCCGCATACAGCGCACATATCGAGAATATTAAGGCTATGCCCAAGGCTTGTGAGAATGAGTTCGTGATAAATACCGTTAAGGAAGTTGAGGCGAGAAAGCCTGAGGACAGCGCATTTGCAAAGAAGCCTGCTCCCGAAGCTAAGCCTGCTCCGGCAAAGCCTGCACCCGAAGCTAAGCCTTCACCTGCTCCGGCAAAGCCCGCTCCCGAAGCTAAGCCTGCACCTGCTCCCGAAAAAAAGGCGGAAGAAAAGGTAACGGGTGAATCTGTGCTGTTCAGCCTTAAAAACGAGAAGGAAGAAAAGAACGCTCCCACATCCGAGCTTGAGTTCGGAAAGAACAAGTAATTATAATAACTGAAATAACGTCAGAAAAATACCGGACAACGAAAGGAATCGGAATTAATGCTATATATCGCTCTTGCGGCAGCCGCAGGACTTATCGGGCTTGACCAGCTGACAAAGATACTGATAGACAGTAATATGCAGCTTCACCAGTCGATACCGATAATATCATTCGGAGATACAAATGTACTGAATATCACCTACGAGAGAAATCCCGGAGCCGCTTTCAGTATCCTTGAGGGAAAACAGCTGTTTCTTATACTGTTTACGGCTGTGGTTATCGTTGTTATGCTGTATCTGATGCTTTCAAAAAGAGTGAAGAAGCCGACGTATATATGGTCCATGTCGCTTATAGTGGCAGGCGGTATCGGCAACCTTATCGACAGAGTGATAAGAGGCGAGGTAGTTGATTTTATCGATGTAAGGATAATCAACTTCGCCGTGTTCAATGTTGCGGATATATGCGCCGTTCTCGGAGCACTTGGATTACTGCTTTTTGTTGTTGCAGATGAGATAAAAGAGCAGAAGAACAAACGCTCGGCAAAGAAAAGTACAGCAGCCGGGGAAATAGAGAAATCAACAAACGAAGATAAATAACACCGCTATGGAGGGTAACGTTGCATTACGAATTTACCTGTAAAACAGGCGGCGAAAGAACAGACAAGTTTCTTGCATTGCAGGATACGGGAATAACCAGATCAGCAGCCGCCGCTCTTATTGAGCAGGGCTGCTGTCTTGTAAACGGGAAAATTGCCGCCAAGAATCAGAAACTCAAAACGGGAGATACAGTGACGCTTGATGTGCCGGAGGCTCAGCCTGCGGATATTCTGCCCGAAAATATACCTCTTGATATAGTCTATGAGGACAGCGACCTGCTGGTAGTGAACAAGCCGAAGGGAATGGTGGTGCATCCTGCGCCGGGTCACTACAGCGGAACGCTTGTAAATGCGCTTATGTACCACTGCGGCGACAGCCTGTCGGGGATAAACGGGGTTATAAGGCCCGGTATCGTACACAGGATAGACAGGGATACGAGCGGACTTCTTATCGTAGCAAAGAACGATACCGCACACAATATACTTGCCGAACAGATAAAGGTACACAGCTTTACAAGGGAATATATGGCGGTCGTTCAGGGCGTTATAAAAGAGGGCGGGACGGTCGATGCGCCGATAGGCAGACACAAGACCGACCGCAAGAAGATGTGCGTTACGACCGAGAATTCAAGAGAGGCGGTGACCCACTATTTTGTCGAGCAGAATTACAGAAACAATACGCTTGTAAGGCTACGTCTTGAAACGGGAAGAACGCATCAGATAAGGGTCCACATGGCGTATATCGGTCATCCGGTGACGGGTGACGAGGTGTACGGAAACGGCAGTCCGAAGTGGCTATGCGGACAGTGCCTTCACGCAAAAAAGATAGGATTTATCCACCCTGACGGGCGGTATATGGAATTTGACAGCGAGCTGCCCGATTACTTCAAAAAGCTGCTCGCAAACCTCGAAACGCAAAAGACAGAGATATAAACGGCTTGAACAAAGGAAAGAAACTATGGACTTCAAAAATGTGATAATAATGAGCGATCTTGACGGCACACTTCTTGACGATAAGAAAGAGATTTCTCAAAGGGATATGGAATCAATAAACGAATTCTGCGACAAGGGCGGAATGTTCACGATAGCTACCGGTAGAGGCTATTCAATGGCACGGCCGGTTGCGGAAAAGTTGAAGCTGAGGATACCTGCGGTCATCTTCAACGGGTCGGCGGTGTACGACTTTGGCAAGGACGAATTCCTGTGGCAGAGCGAGGTTACGCAGAAAGCCAGAGATTACATAAAACTGGTCATGGACAGATTCCCCGATGTGGGCATAGAGGTGCTTCACAAGCACACGGTATATGTGCCGGCACTGAACGATGTTGAGAGGGCTCATATGGCGCTTGAGAACGTACACGGGGATGTATGCAGCCTTGACGATATACCGCATGAGGGCTGGCTTAAGGTGTTGTTCGCTTACCCTGAGGACAAGATGCCTGAGCTTGTGAGGTTCATAGACGAGCATTGTGCCGAGGGGACGAACAGGGTACTGTCTGCGCCGTTCTTCTACGAGCTTCTGCCCGAGGGCGTGAGCAAGGCTTATGGATATAAGCAGCTTCTGAGGGTGACGGGAAGCGAGGACAGGTTCACTGTGGCGGCAGGAGACTATCCGAATGACGCTGAAATGGTACGCAGTGCCGATCTGGGAGTTGCTGTAAGTAATGCGCACGATGAGGTAAAATCATCAGCTGATGTAATAATAGGATCCAACAACGAGGATCCGATGACGCAGATAATAGATATAATCAGGAAAAAGTGAGAAATCACACCTTGAGCGACAAGTGATGAATTTCGATGAATTATAGCACTGATTTTATCTAAACATTGCAATAAAAGTAATAAACTGTAAGTAATAAACTTTTGAAGTCTGAATGTAATTATATGGGAATTTGAGAGAGCTTATGAGTAACAAAAAGTCAGACAAGCGGAACAAGGCATTAAGAGATTTTTGTATTTGCATATTTTACAGAAAAAGTCTGTTTTGATAATCATAGTGATTATTACGATGATTAGATACACGATATAACTTAAAAAGCTGTCTCTTATACACATCTCCGAGCCCACGAGACCTCTCTACATC
>ENA-OZHM01000741-OZHM01000741.1-human-gut-metagenome-genome-assembly--contig:-NODE-741-length-10167-cov-4.596618_pt1 | contig 10167 bp, 8 predicted proteins | sample MGYA00244047_ERZ653688 | MGnify/ENA primary metagenome ERZ653688 (study PRJEB26926, sample SAMN06165194) | human gut metagenome | biome: ENVO:00009003; feature: ENVO:2100002; material: ENVO:00002003... | reverse complement strand
AAACGTGCGCGCCGTCCGCCCAAGGCGGACGGCGCGTGCGCTGCAGTCAGGCCGCACCCCCTTGTCAAAAAGTATTACTTTTTGACAGCCTTTTTGTCCCGCCGGGGCAACGGCCGGTCATGCGCTCTGCAGCTGCTCGAGCGCCTCGCGGTAGCGCAGCGTGACCCGGTCGCTCCACGCGCTCCAGCAGGCGATCGCCTCGGGCACACATCCGTCCGTCAGTCCGTCAAGCACCGCGCGGTAGACCCTGCACAGCTCCTGCATATCGAGCGTGTAGGCCACCATGTAGTACGCCACGTGTGCAAGCTCGCGCGTCGAGCGCAGCATGACGCGAAAGATCATGTTGTCCGACTCGCGGAACATGCACACCAGAAACGCATTGAGCAGCTCCAGAAACGCCGCCTTGTCGCCGTCGGGCACGTAGGCGATGGCGTCCATCTGCGCGAGCAGACCGTACAGCTTTTGCATCTGCGCCGCGTTCGGGCAGCGCGCCGCCCAGCGAAACCAGCCGAGCGCGACCATTTCGCGCAGTTCCAGAAACGCGTCCACCAGCTCCGGATGCGGCGTGACGCCGTGCGTCATGATGACCGCCAGCGTCTCCAGATTTGCCTTCTCCCAGTAGGGTGCGACATAGGTGGCGTGGCGCGGCACGATCTCCAGAAAGCCGAGCCGCTCCAGCTCTTTCAGGGCAAGGTGTACGTTCGTCTTGCGCAGGTCGTACTGCGCGGCCAGTTCGCTCTCCGTGGGCAGCCGGTCGCCCGGATTGCGCTGCCCGCCGAGGATCTCCTTGAGCATGCGGTCGATGAACCGCTCCTGCTCTGTCCTGCTGTCCCTTTCATTTGCTTTCATAATGCTCTCTTCCCCCTTGAGACCATTGGTGATGCTACAGATTGTATTGCTTTTTCCGACAAATGTAAAGCGGTTCTAACAGTTTTTTAAATTATTTTCCACGACTGTACAAAAAACGGGACACTCACGACCGGAGCGCCCCGTTTTTTTCGACGATTTGCGCCGGCTCAGAATGCAAAGCCCATGGCCAGCAGCACCTGCGCAAGGATGTACGTGCCCATGACGGCGAAGTTCTGCTTGGTCGGCTCGGCCTTCTTGGCGAAGAGCATGTCGCACAGCACGCCGTCGGACGCGAGGAAGGACGACGCGCCGAGAAACGCCGCGAGCTTGCCCCACGTGAACGCCGTCACCAGCGGCAGGAACACGCTGATGCTCAGCGTGCAGAGCATGACCATGTACGCCAGCGCCAGCGGACGCAGGGCGCGCGGGATGCTCCTGCGGCTGCCCTTATAGACGACCACGATGCCCGCGGCATAGGCCGCGCACACGAGCACGATCCAGAACCAGCGCACATGCACGGCATAGGTCGTGTAGATGTGCACAAGGTAGCACACGTGGCCGAGGAAGAATGACGCCGTGCCGAGAGCGAAGAAATGCTTCTGCAGCGGCCGCAGCAGAAACAGATCGCCCAGACAGCCGAACAGCAGGCCGGCGACCACCCAAAGCGACGGCGTGTTGGCAAAGGCGAGGTACGTCAGCGCGACGACCGGCATCAGCGCGACCTTCGTCGGCTTGCGCAGATCGTCATCGCCGCGCCAGCAGCTGATGAGGTGCACGACGGCGAGCGCCGCCAAAAACACCGGGAATAACCATTTCAATACGATCATCTCATTATCCATCCTATCTCTGATCGAAAAATTTCGAGATCCGCGCAAGTTTACACCCCGTTCATTGACACGGTCCCGTACAGTAATTATAATGGATGTGATACCCAGCCGTCAATGACTATTGACAGGATTTCGTCACATCCCGTGTGGAAAGGTGTCCGGCCATGCTCTATTATCTGATGCTTGTTCCCGCCGTGCTCAGCACTGCGGTGATTTATTTTTTGTCTCCCGCGCTCAGCTACTGGTGGCTGCTGCCCGTGCTGCTCGGCTGCTTCGTGGCGGCGAACCTTGTGTACGTGCTGCTGATGTTCGTGTGCTCGCTCTTTGCCGGGCCGAACAGGATGTATGACCGCATCAGCCCGTTTTACCTTGCGCTGACGCTGGCGCTCGACGGCTGGATCCTCGCGCTCTGCCGCATCAAGATCCACGTCGAGGGGCTCGAAAAGGTCCCGACGGATTCGGAGTTTCTCTTCGTGAGCAACCACCGCTCGAACTTTGACCCCATGGTGCAGTGGTGGGTGCTGCGGCGCTGGCCGCTGGCGTTCGTGTCCAAGCCGTCGAACATGCGCAAGTTCGTCATCGGCCCGTTCGTGCGCCGGTGCTGCTTTCTGCCGATCGACCGCGAAAACGCGCGCAACGCCCTGACCACCATCAACGCCGCCGCCGAGCTCATCCGCAGCCACGTGTGCTCGTTCGCCATCTACCCCGAGGGCACGCGCAGCAAAAGCGGCGAGCTGCTGCCGTGGCACGCGGGCTCGCTCAAGATCGCGCAGAAGGCAAACGTCCCCATCGTGGTCGGCACGGTCGAGGGCACGGAGCGCATCGCGCACAACGTCCCCTGGCGGCGCTCGCACGTGTATGTGCGCATCCGCGAGGTCATCCCCGCCGAGACGGTCAAGGCCACCACGACCAGCGCGCTCACGGAGGACATCTGCGGCAAAATGCGCGCCGCACTGGGAAAATAAAAAACGTCGCACCGAACACTCGTCCGCGAAATGCGGGCGGGTGTTTTTTCATTTCATTGGGCGCACAATTCAAGAAATGCACATGAAATTTTTACACATGTTAAGCTTTTTGATACATTTTTGCCAAAGGCCTTGAAAATGCCGGAAATGCACCGTATAATGCAGCTGTGTCCGGGTTCCCACCCCGGACACGACCCCACAGAAATACCGGAATAGGAGGTTCATTCACAATGACATTCCGCAAACACGCAACCAGAATTCTTGCCCTGCTGCTGGCCGTGCTGCTGTTCGGCCAACTCGCCGCATTCCAGCTGCCGGTCTCCGCCGCGAGTGCGGTGCCGGCCGGCCACGACGGCGCGGCCTACATCCCCGCCGGAGCAGACGTCAACGACCTGCTCAGCCAGACCCTGCTGAGCAATTATGACGAGGTCGGCAGCCAGCAATGGGAGTACCGCGCGACCAGCGTCCTGTCGGACTACGCCGTCAAGTGGACGCCGGTCAACGGCTTTGACACCACCGGAAGCTTCTTCCGCGACCGCCTCAACGCGAGCTATCCCGCGCTCAACAGTGAATCGGCCGCACAGAGCTACGCCGTGCGCATTGAGGGGACGAGCACGGTCTACACGTTCACGAAGCTGGCTTCTCCCGCGGCGGACGCCGCAGCCCCGTCCGTGACGCCGGACGCCGCGCCGGGCACTGACCCCGCCGTGACGCCGGACACTGAGCCCGACACCGCGCCGGATGCCGCGCTGAGCCCTGCGGCCGACACGGCCGAGGACGAGCCCGGCACCTACACGCTCAACATGACCTATACCGCCAGCGGCGACATCGACTTTGACGCGCTGCGCGCCGCCATCGTCGCCGCCGTCCTGCCCGGCACGGACGTCAGCGATGTGACCGTGACCTACGAGTCGAAGGCAACGCTCCCGCCGCACGAATCGCGCTATGTCGTGCTGGAGGGCGGCTGGAGTAAGAAACCCATACTGCGTGAATTCCCGGCCATCACCGCCGGCACGTACAACGTCAAGCTCACCGCAAACGGTCAGGACACCATCGTCTCCGTGACGCTGAAAGACGCGCGCGCGCAGGCGAAGATCGTGCTCAAGGAGGGCGTCTCCCTCAGCTACACGAAGGACGCCGCCGCCATGCGCACGCAGATCCTCGACAAGCTCATCGACTGGTCGCAGACCACCGTGAGCAAGGAGGCCGCTGCCCAGAGCATGGTCGTCGAGTACTACGGCACCGGCAGAAGCAAGCTCCTGACGCACGATGACTGGTATCGGGTCGAGGGCGGCACGGTGAAATTCGGCATCGACTACACCGCGCCGGGCATCGGCGCCGGTGAAAACCAGCAGATCCGCGCGAGCTTCCCGACCACGGCCGACTATCTCGGCTGCGACGCGGTCGAGGGTACGCTCACGGTGAACAAGGCGTTCGTGCGCGTGCACGTCAAGTCCGCCTCGATCTTCTATGACGAGAAGCCGACCACGCAGCAATACGTCACCACGAAGCCGGAGGGCGACTTCACCATCTTCAAGGTCTACAGCGGCGTGACCAGCAACGTCAAGGGCGCGATCTACCTGCAGCTGCCGGAGAGCATCCTCTCCCCGGAGGCACTGGAAAAGATCGACCCGGTCGTCAAGCTCCTCTGCGGCAAGACGCTCACGGACATCTTCAACGACGGCATGACCCTCGGCGAGCTGCGCGAGCTGCTGCAGCAGCTCGAAAAGCCGACGGATGACCTCGCCAAGTTCCTGAAGATCTTCAACATCGACATCTCCTCGTTCACGGAGCTGCTCAAGGTGGTCAACAAGATCCCCGGCGTGTTTGACAGCACGCGCGTGGCCATCGGCTCGCCGAACCGCGCGGGCATGTACCTCGTGACGGCGATCACGTCCAACCCGAACTACAAGACCGGCGTCGGCACGGGCACGCTCGTCGTGAAGATGCGCGCCACCGGTGCAAGCCTGACCTGGGATAACGACCGGACGACCTACACCACCGGTGAGCTGGAAAGCAGCCCGCTTGGCGCCACGCTCATGCGCGGTGACACCCCCGCCCACAATCAGGACGGCGTGCACTACCGCTACATCGGCACGACGGACACACACAGGCTGTACATCAGCAGCAAGGCGCCCACTGAGCCCGGCACGTACCGCCAGACCGCCTACATCCTCGGCGGCAACGACATGGCAAAGTCCATCTCCCGCAGCATCACGATCACGGCAAACTAAAGCACCCCAAAACACCAAAACGCCCGGAGCAGCAGCTCCGGGCGATTTTTGTCTCGATATGGGCTCAGTGGCTGTCGGCCATGCGGTAGCCGACACCGACCTCGGTGAAGATATACTGCGGCTCGACCGGGTTCGGCTCGATCTTGCGGCGGATGTTGGCCATGTGCACGCGCAGGAGCTTGTTGTCCCCGCCGACGCCGGGACCCCAGAGCTCTTTCATTATGGATTTATACGTGAGCACCTGCCCGGCGTGGCGGCCGAGCAAGGCGACGATCTTATACTCGTTCGGCGTCAGGTGCGTGTCCTCTCCGGCGAGATAGACGCGGTGCTTGTTGTAGTCCACGCACAGGTCGCCCACGCGGTACTCCCCCGTCATGGCCAGCGCGTCGCTCGTGCCGTCGGTGCGCGTGTGGCGCAGCGCCGTGCGGATGCGCGCCAGCAGCTCCACCGTGCCGAAGGGCTTGGTGAGGTAGTCGTCCGCCCCCATGTCGAGCGCGGCGGCCTTATCGAGCTCCGCGCTGCGCGCCGAGATGACGATGATCGGCATGCGGCTCCACGAACGGACGGAGCGGATGATCTCGCTGCCGTCCATATCCGGCAGGCCGAGATCCAGCAGCAGCAGATCCGGGCAGTGCGAGGCGATCATCTCCAGCGCCGTCTTGCCGTCGGTCGCGAGCATGGGCTCGTAATCGTGGCCGCGCAGCGCCGCCTGCAGATATTTGCTGATGCCGGGATCGTCCTCGACGATGATGATTTTGTTGCGGATCATGTGTGTCCCTCCTCCGCCGGCAGCCAGAAGCGGAATTCCGCGCCGCCGCCGACTCGATTTCTTGCATAGATCTCCCCGCCGTGTGCGCGCACGATCGCGCGGCAGACGCTCAGGCCGATGCCCATGTGCCGGCTGCGGTCGGACGCTTCCACCGCGCCGAGCGGCAGATAGCCGTCAAAGAGCACGCCGAGCAGCTGCGGCGGGATGCCGTCGCCGTTGTCCGCCACGGTCAGCCAGACGCGGCTGCCCTCGTCGCGGATCTCGATGAAGATCTCCGTCGCCGACGGGCTGTGCCGGGCGACGTTTTCCAGCAGGTTCAGCAGCACCTGCTCGATGAGCGTGGCGTCCATCGGCACGAGCAGGATCTCCTCCGGCTTTGTGACCGCGATGGGGATGTCCGTGCCGCAGTTTTTGCGGAAGCGCCGGATGGCGCTGCCGACGATCTCCTCGACGACCTCGTCCGACTTCTCGATGACGACGCCCTCCTCGCTGAAGCGCGTGACGGACAGGATGTTTTCCGACAGGTGCAGCAGCCACTGCGCGTTCTGGCGGATCTCCTCGACCATGCCGCGCCCCTCGTCCGAGAGCGTTTCGCCCTCCTCGACCGTTGCACTCAGGCCCATGATCGCCGCGAGCGGCGTGCGGATATCGTGCGAGACGCTGCGCAGGAGGTTGGCGCGCATGCGGTCCTTTTCCGCCTCGTAGCGCAGCTGCTCCTGCCGCTTGATCTGCGTGGTGAGGGTGCTCACGAGCACGCTCACGACCAGCATGACCGCAAACGTCAGCGGGTAGCCGTCGATGGAGAGATTGAACTCATGAAACGGGTAGGTAAACAGATAGTTCACGCCCACCACGCCGACCGCCGCCGCCAGCACGCCGGGCAGATAGCCGTTGGTAAAGCGCGAGATGAGCACCACCGCCAGAATGAACACCGACGTGGCAAACGGATTGTTGTCGTCATAGCACGCCGACAGCAGCATACAAATGCCGACCGCGCCGCCCATGACAAGAATGAAAACACCCAGATCGCGCAGCCACTGCGGCGCGCGTTTGCTCGCTCTTTGCATAAGCACCCCTCTTTGTCCCTCTCGTTGTTTGGTCTCCGCTCCCACGTTCAGCATAGCACAATGTGCGCCTGCGCGCGACTGTCTTTGCAGCGCAGCGCCGATTTCTTTCCGCCTTCTTAACGACAGCGTGCCGTTTTTGCCGCGTCTTTCCGGAAACTTAGCGCGGGTTCATCTTATAATGAAGTAACTTCAAGGTAAGTCACTTTGTTGCCCCGGCCGGACACCGGCCGGAGCTTTCGGGGGAAAGGAGGCAGACACATGATCTTTGCAGCAGTCGGCGGTGGTATGATCCTTGCCTGCGGTGGATTTGTGTGGTACATCCTCAAGCGCTGACACACATCGCGTCGAGAGAGGACCATGAGAGAGCACAGTGACCGCACGGTCACAAAAAAGCCAGCCGGAACGGTTTCCGGCTGGCTTTTTTTCGTTTTCAGCGGACGATCGCCTTCGTGCACAGCCAGTCGCACCAGTCCAGGTCGTACTTTGCGTAGACATGGGTGCTGTCGCCGCTGGCATCGGCGCGCAGGTTGCCGTTTTCGTCGTCGAACACCTCGTTGATGTCGATGTAGAAGATGTCCTTCCCGTCGGCCAGCGCGGCAAGCTTCTCATTGAGGCGGTTGATGCGGGGGTTATTGAACGTCGCGTCCGTGCTCGAGCGCGACGGGCCGACGTGCAGGTTCGCCTCGACATAGACGATGGCGTTCGGCTGCGCGGCGCGCACGGTGTCGATCAGGGCGGAGAACTTCGCCGCGATGTCATCCAGATCGTTGCCGAGCTCGTTGATGCCGAGCATGATGTAGACCTTGCCGAAGGTCTTCTGGCTCAAAAGCTGCGGCAGCGTGACCGTGCCGACATTTTTCACGGCGACGGCCTTCGTCTGCGCGACATAGACATTGAGGCCGACGTCGGCGAAATAGGTCGCGTTTTTCAGGTTGCCATATTCGGCGATGCCGACAGTGCGCGAGTCGCCGATGAAGAGCGCGTCGTCAAAATACGACGCGTCCACGGTCGTAAACTGCAGTGGGGTCGGCTCGGGCGTGGGCGTGGGCTCGGCCGTGGTCTCCGGCGTGGGGGTGACGGCGGCGGTCGGCTCCTTGCCGGAGTCGCTGCGGTCGATCAGGCCGCGGATGAGAAACGGCGCCGCCGCGAGCGCGGCCACCAGCAGCAGGATGAGAAAATGTTGCGGTTTGATGCGTTTCATGTGTCTACGCTCCTTAGAATCGGAAGTACATAAAGGGGTCGTTCATGCCCTTGCTCAGGCAGTACAGGCACAGCCAGAACAGCACGGCCAGAATGACCGCGCCGACCCACGTGCTCTTGAACCGCCGGTACAGATACGCCGGCAGCGACGTCGAGCACAGCAGACCGAGGATGAGGAACACGCCGTAGGTCTTGCCGTATTTGAGGAAATCGAGCGGGTAGGCCGCCGCCGTGCGCGAAAACAGCGGGAACAGGCGACCGAAATACGCACCCAGCTGCCCGAAGTCCGACACGGAGAACACCGCCCACGACACCGGGATGAGCACGAGCATATACAGGTGCCCGAGTATCGGCCAGCGGTCGAGATACTTCTTGAGCCAGAGCTTTTCCACGACCAGCACCGCGAACAGCCCCAGACCCCAGAGCAGGAAGTTCAGGTGCGCGCCGTGCCAGAGACCGGTCGCAAGCCAGACGACGAGGAGGTTGAAGATCATGCGCTTGCGGCTGCAGCGGCTGCCGCCGAGCGGGATATACAGATACTCGCGGAACCACGTGCCGAGCGTGATGTGCCAGCGCCGCCAGAACTCCGTCATGCTCAGCGCCAGATACGGGCAGCGGAAGTTCTCCGGGATGTGGAAGCCCAGCATCCGGCCGATGCCGATGGCCATGAGCGAGTAGCCCCAGAAGTCAAAATAGAGCTGGAACGAATACGCGAACGCGGCCATCCACGCAAGCGGCGTCGAGAGGCTCTCAAAGCCGATGGTGGTCACATCTCTCCAGAGGCCGCCGAGCTGGTTGGCAAGCAAAACCTTGAGCGCCATGCCGAACACGAACAGCTTGAGCCCGTCGACCGCCTGACGCAGCGACACATTGCGCGCGCCAAACTCCGGCTGCAGCTCCGTATAGCTCGCGATCGGGCCGGAGACCAGCTTCGGGAACATGGTCAGGTACGTGCCGAACGTGAGCAGTGAGCGCTCCGGTGCGACCGTGCCGCGGTAGACATCCATGAGATAGCCCACCGCCGAGAACGTGTAGAAGCTGATGCCGACCGGCAGCGCCCAGCGCAGCAGCGGGATCGCCGCCTTGCCGCCGGACACGAGCCCGAGCGCACCGTTGACGCCGGTGAGCACGAAGTTGAGATATTTAAATAGGAACAGCCACAGGAAATTGTAGCAGATGCCGAGGATGAGCCACAGCTTCGCGCGCGGCTTGTCGCGCACGATGGCCAGACCCAGCCCGTAGTTGACCAGCACCGATGCGGCCAGCAGCGCAAAATACGCCCACTGACCGTCCAGCCCGATGATATAAAACACGCTGCTCCCCACCAGCAGCACGGCATTGCGCGCGCCGGCCGGCCGCGACGGTGTCAGATAGTACACCAGCAAGAACGCCGGAAAGAAGCAAAACAAAAACGACAGGCTGCTGAAAACCACGGACCTTTCTCCTCCTGAACCTCAAAAAACAAAACGGCAAATTTACATAACAAATTCGCATGGAAAGGGTACCATACTTTTCGGGGTTTGTGTGTGTTTTCCGGCAAAAAAACTGCACAAACTTTTCGGTCGAATTTTGGTGGTTTTCGTGGTAGTTGCCGCGCGGACGGAAATTCTGTCCGGCGGAAGAAAAAATCTCCGGCGCCGGTACGCGACCGGCGCCGGAGCGGCTGGATATGCGGATATTTTTGCGTGCAGACGCGCCCGTCAGCTCAGCAGCACCTCGTCGGATTCGACCTGCGTGCCCGCGACCTCGGCGAACTTGTCGAGCAGGTCGCGCTTGGTCAGGCGCTGCTTTTCCTCGCCCTCGATGTCGAGGATGATGCGCCCCTCGTTCATCATGATCAGGCGGTTGCCGTGCACGATGGCGTCTTTCATGTTGTGGGTGATCATCATGGCGGTCAGCTCGTTTTCGCGCACGATGCGGTCCGACAGCTCGAGCACCTTGGCCGCCGTCGCGGGGTCGAGCGCCGCGGTGTGCTCGTCGAGCAGCAGCAGCTTCGGCTTTTGCAGGGAGGCCATGAGCAGCGTCAGCGCCTGACGCTGACCGCCGGAGAGCAGACCGACCTTCGCCGTCATGCGATCCTCAAGCCCGAGGCCGAGGGTCTTGAGCCGCTCGTGATATTCCTCGCGCTCGGCCTTCGTGACGCCCCAGCGCAGGGTGCGCTTTTTGCCGCGGCGCGCGGCGAGGGCGAGGTTCTCCTCGATCTGCATGTTCGCGGCCGTGCCCATCATGGGGTCCTGGAACACGCGGCCGATGTAC
>ENA-OZHM01000730-OZHM01000730.1-human-gut-metagenome-genome-assembly--contig:-NODE-730-length-10254-cov-3.688989_pt1 | contig 10254 bp, 6 predicted proteins | sample MGYA00244047_ERZ653688 | MGnify/ENA primary metagenome ERZ653688 (study PRJEB26926, sample SAMN06165194) | human gut metagenome | biome: ENVO:00009003; feature: ENVO:2100002; material: ENVO:00002003... | reverse complement strand
TGGGCTCGGGAGATGTGTATAAGAGACAGTTGTGATGTTGTGCACGAGCGGCGTTTTCGCGCGCACGTTTTCCAGCATGGTCTTGAGCACTTGCTCCATAGGAATGACTCCTTTCTTTTGCGGAAATGTCTGCATGAAAAAACAGCGGCGCCCGTAAAGAGTGCTGCTGTTGCGGTCCGGCAGTATGAATCCCTACGTTGGCATTGTCCAAATCAGGTGTGCGGGTCTAAGCGGATGCTTACTCTCAGCCGAGCGGCTCCCCGTGTTTGTTCACTTCATGATAGGACGAAACCGCCGGCTTGTCAAGGCAGGAATGTAAAATCTTCACCGCTTTGCGGCACGGGAACTTTACACGGCTGCGGTTTTCGACTTTACACGCGCTGTGTAAAACAGAAACGTGAGCTTGTAAGCGCCAAAATCTTGAATGTTACAGGAGGAAGAGATGAACCATTCCAAACGCATCGGGCCCCGCCTGCTGCCGCCCGCGCTTTTTCGCATTTGCTGCTGTATTTTGGTTGCAATCGGGCCTCCGGCATGATACAGTTAAGGTGCCGTGTTACAGCTGCTTTTACACAGGGGCGGCTGTGGATTTTACACGGTGGGAAGGAATACAGTTGTGCGGCCCTGCGCCGCGCATATGTAGGAGACTATATTAACAGGAGGAAGAAATGAAAACCAAAATGCACAATGGAAGCAGACTGCTGTCGCTGCTGCTGGCGGTAGTCCTTGTCCTCACACTGACGGTTCCGGCGCTTGCGGCGGAAAAGCCGCAGGACATGAACCTGAGGATCGCCGTCATGTCCGACCTGCACTATCTCTCGCCGGATATGATCGCAGACACGGAGGACTTTGAGCATGCGTTCAACAGCGACCGCAAGCTGCTCAAGGAGAGCTCCGCAATCCTGCACGAAATGTTTGAGCAAGTTCGCGCGGACAAGCCCGACATCCTTCTCGTGTCCGGCGACCTGACCAAGGACGGCGAGCAGGAGTGCCACGCGGCGCTGGCAAAGCAGCTGCAGCAGCTGCAGCAGGATATTCCGGGGCTGAAGATCTATGTCATCAACGGCAACCATGACATCCGCAATTACAATGCCAAGAACTTCAACACCCCCGACGGTAAGGCCGTGCCCGCCACGCGCACGCACCCGGAGGACTTCAAGCGTATCTACGACTTTGTCTACTCCGATCCGACCGTCATCGCGACCTTCACCCCGGCCGCGGGCAATGAGGCCGGCAGCCTGTCCTATGTCGCCCGTCCGGTCGAGGGACTGACCGTGATCGCCATGGATACCTGCCGCTACAGCTCGGACAACACCTCCAACGGTGACGATGAGCATGAGACGAGCGGCGCCATCAGCGCCGACCTGGAAAAGTGGGTCATCGAGCAGACTGCCGCCGCCAAGGCGCGCGGCGACCTTGTCATCGGTCTGGAGCACCACGGTCTGGTGCCGCACTTCGATGTCGAGCCCACCATCCTGCCCATGTACCTCGTCAACGGCTATGAGCGCATTGCGCAGGAGTATGCCGATGCCGGCATGAGCGTTGTCTTCACCGGCCATATGCACGCGGTCGACATCGCCGCCATGACCACGAAGGCCGGCAACACCTTCTATGACATCGAGACCGGCTCTGCGCTGACGTACCCGTGCCCGGTCCGCTTTGTCGATCTGCGCCGCAGCACGGTCGGCGGTGAGACCAACACCTACATGAGCGTGAGCACCAAGACGCACATCGGCCCCATCCATTATACCGATCCCGCCACGGGCGTTGCGTATGTGATTGACGACCTGACCGAGTATGCCCGGGAATTCGGCTTCACGACCGCTATGCTCAAGACGGTCGCGGGTGACTTCGTCAAGTCCTTCTTCGGCAAATACCTGCCGAACGACACGTGGCCGGTCACAAAGATCGTCGCGAACATCGACCAGATCATTGACGACGTGGCGGCCGTCCCGATCGCCGAGGGCAACAACCTGCTCGACTTCGCCAACTGGATCTATCGCTGCAACCTCGCCGGCGAGGATGACGGCAACTACCCCGCATGGGTGCAGTCTGGCATCGACCAGCTCAAGAGCGGCGCACTGCTCGATCAGGTGCTTGACATCGTCGCCAAGGACGCGTTCGGCCGCGGCAGCGTGCTGTTCACGAAGTTCCAGGGCCTGTTCACCAAGTACCTCAAGAGCCAGCTCAACGACCTGCTCGTGAAGATCGTCGTCTCCATGAGCGTGGACAATAACTGCCCCGACGACAACGACAAGACCATCCTGCTCGAGGGCAGCAATGCGCAGGTTCGTCTCCTGCCCGTCACCGGCAGCAGCGCCACCAGCACGCAGGCCTATGTGCAGGACGGCACCTCCACGGTGTTCCTGACCAGCCGCCAGCTCCGTGCGGCCACCAATGCGCAGTCCGGCGCGACCGTGACGGTCGACGCTACCGACCCCGCTGCGAGCGCGGTCGTTCTGGCCGGCCACTCGATCGCCAATGCGCGCGAGGCGGGTGTTGCGGCCCTGCAGGTGAAGTTCAAGTCCGGCACGGTCGCACTCAATGCGAGCGCGCTCGCGGCGCTTGACCTGCACAAGGATGTCGTCGTCTCCCTTGCAAACGGCGCTTCTCTCAACGCTGTGCAGCGCCGCGCCCTCGGCTCGCAGGCCGCTGCGGCGACGCTTGCCAATGCTTCCGTTCTGGTTGACGGTGCGGCGGCGAGCTGTCCTGCCGGCAGTGTGCGCGCCGCAGTGGCCGTGAACGCGGCGGACAATCTGACCGCGTGGAGCCTCGCGGACGACGGCAGCATCTCCGCTGTCGGCGGCGCTTACAACGCCGAGCAGCAGACCTATTCCTTCAACGTGCTCAACGGCGTGACGGCCATCGCGCGCTTCCCGTTCACGGACGTGGTCGCCGGCACGTGGTACTACGGCGCGGCGGCGTATGCCTACAACAACGGCCTCTTCGCCGGCATGACGCCGACGACCTTCGCGCCGAATGCCACCATGACGCGCGCCATGCTTGTGTCCGTGCTGTGGCGCCTCGCGGGTGCGCCCGCGCCGAAGGCACCCAACACGTTCGTGGATGTGCCGGACGGCGCATGGTATACCGACGCGGTCACCTGGGCTGCGGAAAACGGAGTGGTCTCCGGCATCGGCGGCAGCCGCTTTGATCCCAGCGGCTTCGTCACGCGCGAGCAGACGGCCGAGATCCTCTATAACTACGCGCACAGCAAGGGCTATGACGTCAGCGCGCGCGCCGACCTCACGGCGTTCCCGGATGCCGGCAGCGTGTCCGGCTGGGCGGAGAACGCGCTCTCCTGGGCGAATGCCGCCGGCCTCATCAACGGCACCGTGCGCGACGGACAGACGATCCTCGACCCGCAGGGCAGTGCCTCGCGTGCACAGGTCGCCATGATCCTCATGAACTACGTCGAGCACGTGGTCAACGCGTAAATCCTCTTTTCAAAGCAATCTCCTCTGCGCGGGCGGCGGCAGCCGCCCGCGCTTTTTCGTCGCCTTTGCATATCTGATGAAGGATGCGATGCAAAAAAAGTGCGGATTTGTATAAATTTGCAGTTGACATTTCGCCGCGAAGTTTTTATACTCAAACCATCGAGATCATTTTTACAAGATCGGAGCTATGAATATGAACCGCAGCTTCTATTTTGCATACGCTTATTACTTTACTATGCTGCAATAGTAAGGCTGATTTGTGATGCAAAAAAGAGCTCGGATATCGGGTTTGTTTCATGCGGCACAGGTTGAGCCTGTGCCGCATTTTCTTTTTGATATCCAAGAAATCTGCAACATTGTATCGGAGGTAATCATCATGATCGTCGTACTCAAACATGGCGTGGAAGCGGCAAAGCGCACGCAGCTCATCGACTGGCTCAAGGCTCAGGGGCTGGTCATCCACATTTCCGAGGGCGAATATCAGACCGTGCTCGGTCTCGTCGGCGACACGACCAACGTGGACATGGATCTGATCGCGAGTCTCGGCATCGTCGACAGCGTCAAGCGCGTGAGCGAGCCCTTCAAGTGCTGCAATCGCAAGTTCCACCCGGAGGACACCGTCGTCGAGGTCGGCGACGTGAAGATCGGCGGCGGCAACTTCGTCATGATCGCGGGGCCGTGCTCTGTGGAGTCTGAGGAGCAGATCGTCGCGGTCGCGCAGGCGGTCAAGGCCTCCGGCGCGAACATCCTGCGCGGCGGCGCGTTCAAGCCCCGCACCTCGCCCTACGATTTTCAGGGGCTCAAGGCCACCGGCATCGAGCTGCTCAAAACGGCACGCGCAGCCACCGGCCTGCCGATCGTGACCGAGATCATGGGTGTGGAGCATCTGCCGCTGTTCGAGGATGTGGATATCATTCAGGTCGGCGCGCGCAATATGCAGAACTTCGACCTCCTGCGTGAGCTCGGCAAGCTCCGCAAGCCCATCCTGCTCAAGCGCGGTCTGGCCAGCACGCTCAAGGAGCTGCTCATGAGCGCCGAGTACATCATGGCCGGCGGCAACGAGCAGGTCATCCTCTGCGAGCGCGGCATCCGCACGTTTGACGACTACACGCGCAATACGCTCGACCTCGCGGCGGTGCCCATGCTCAAGGAGCTGACGCACCTGCCGGTCATCGTCGACCCGAGCCACGCGACCGGCATTGCCCGCCTCGTCGAGCCGATGGCGCTCGCCGCGACCGCCTGCGGCGCGGACGGCCTCATCATCGAGGTGCACAACGACCCCATGCACGCCCTGTGCGACGGTGCGCAGTCCCTGCGTCCGGAGGTCTACGACGACCTCGCGCGTAAGGTGCGCAGCGTCCGTGAGGTGCTTGCAAAATGACGGTCGGTATCGTTGGCCTTGGACTGATCGGCGGCTCCTTTGCCAAGGCCTATCATGCAGCCGGCGCGACCGTGCTCGCGTATAACCGCAGCCGCAGCGTGCTCGATTTTGCCATGATGAGCGGCGCGGTTGACGGCGAGCTCACACAGGACAATGTCTCCGCGTGCGACCTCGTGCTCATCGCGCTCTATCCTGAGGCGACTGTTGACTGGTTCCGCAGCATGGCGGCGCACATCGGCCCGCATCCCGTGGTGGTCGATTGCGGCGGCACGAAGCGCACCATCTGTGCCGCGTGCTTTCCGATCGCGCAGGCGCACGGCGTCACGTTCCTCGGCGGCCACCCGATGGCCGGAACGCAGTTTTCCGGCTTCAAGAATGCGAAGGCGGATCTGTTTCACGGCGCGCCGATGGTCATCGTACCGCCGGACTTTGACGATGTGCTGCTCTTTGACCGCGTCAAGCAGCTGCTCAAGCCCGCGGGCTTCGCGCGCTTCTCGTTCACGACGGCGCAGGCGCACGATGAGATGATCGCCTTCACGTCCCAGATGGCGCACGTGGTCTCGAATGCCTACATCAAGAGCCCCACGGCCGCGCAGCACAAGGGCTTTTCCGCCGGGAGCTACAAGGACATGACCCGCGTCGCGTGGCTGAGTCCCGAGATGTGGGCGGAGCTCTTTCTGGAAAACAAGGATAACCTGCTCCATGAGCTGGACATATTTATGGCGCATCTGGGCGAGTACCGTGACGCGATGCAGCGCGATGATCTGCCCGCGCTCACGCGCCTGCTCGACGAGGGACGCCGGCGCAAGGAGGAGGTGGACGGCCGATGACGACCATCCACGTGACCGCTTCGCGCGAATATGACGTGCTGGTGCAGCCGGGACTGCTCGACGATGCCGGGGCGCAGATCGCGCGCACGCTCGGCGCCGGGCGCACGGCGGCCATCGTCGCGGGGGAGACCGTGGCGGGGCTGTATGCCGCGCGGCTGGAGGCATCGCTCACGCGCGCGGGCTTTCGGGTCGTGACCTTTGTCTATCCCGGCGGTGAGCACTGCAAGACGCTCGCCACCTACGCCGCGCTGCTGGACTTTCTGGCGGCGCACCGCCTGAGCCGCAGCGACCTCATCGTTGCGCTCGGCGGCGGCGTGACCGGCGACCTCGCGGGCTTTGCCGCCGCGACGTACCAGCGCGGCATCCCGTTCGTGCAGGTGCCGACGACGCTGCTGGCCGCGGTGGACTCCTCCGTCGGCGGCAAGACGGCCGTGAATCTGGACAGCGGAAAAAATCAGGTCGGCTGCTTCTACCAGCCGAGCCTTGTGCTCTGCGACCCGGACACGCTGCGCACCCTCCCGCCGGAGGAATACCGCAACGGCTGCGCCGAGGTCATCAAGTATGCCGTGTTGCGCAGCGCGCCGTTTTTTGACGAGCTGCGCGCGCAGCCGGTCAGCGCGCAGGTGGGGCACGTCATTGCGACCTGTGTCGGCATGAAGCGCGATCTGGTCGCGGCGGACGAATTTGACCGCGGCAGCCGTCAGCTTCTGAATCTCGGCCACACGTTCGGTCACGCGGTCGAGGCGTGCAGCGGCTACACCGTGCCGCACGGCTGCGGCGTGTCCGTCGGCATGGCCATCATCGCGCGCGCCGCCGCCAGACGCGGCATCTGTACGGACGATACCTGCGCGCAGATCCTTGCGCTCCTGCGGCAGTACGGTCTGCCGACGGAGACGGACTTTCGCCGCGATGCGCTCGCGGATGCCGCGCGCGCGGATAAAAAGATCGCCGACGGGGCGCTGCACCTCATTGTGCCGGAGCGCATCGGCTGCTGCCGCATCGAGACGGTCCTAGCGGCGGACATCCCCGCATGGCTCGCGGACGGAGGCATCGTATGAATCAGACCGTTTCACCCGGGGCGCGCACGGGCAGCGTGCGCATCCCGGCCTCGAAATCACAGGCGCACCGCCTGCTCATCTGCGCCGCGCTCGGCGCGCAGCCGGTGGCGCTGCAGTGTGACGGCATCTCGGCCGACATCGCCGCCACGGTGCGCTGCCTGCGCGCCCTCGGCGCGGACATCACGGACGACGGCGCGGGCACGCTGCACATCGTCCCCATTGCCGGGGAAATGCCGCAGCACGCCGATCTCTTTTGCGGTGAGAGCGGCTCGACACTGCGCTTTCTGCTGCCGGTCGCGGGGGCGCTCGGCGCGGACGTGACCTTTCACATGCAGGGGCGGCTGCCGCAGCGCCCGCTGGCCCCACTCGATGCGGTGCTTGCGGCGCACGGCATGACCCTCCGGCGCGACGGTGCGCTGCTGCACGCCGGCGGGCAGCTTCGCCCCGGGGACTATGCACTGCCGGGCGACGTGTCCTCGCAGTACATCTCCGGCCTGCTCATGGCGCTGCCGCGTCTGGCGGGGGAGAGCACCCTGACCGTGACGGGCGGGCTCGAATCCGCAGGCTACATCGCCATGACGGAGGATGCGCTGCGCCTGTCCGGCATCCGCCTGAAAAAAGACGCGCGGACGTATACCGTCCCCGGCGGTCAGACGGCGCAGCTCCCGGCACAGTGCCGTGTGGAGGGCGACTGGTCAAACGCCGCGTTTTTCCTGTGCATGGGTGCGCTCTCACCCGCGGGCATCACGGTCACGGGGTTGGCTGCAGCGTCGTCTCAGGGGGACCGTGCGGTGCTGGAGATTTTGCGCCGCTTCGGCGCGGATGTGCACGCGCAGCCGGATGCCGTCACCGTCCGGCGCGGCGCGCTGCACGGCATCACGATTGATGCCGCGCCCATTCCGGATCTCATCCCGGTGCTGAGCGTTGTTGCCGCGCTTGCCGGCGGCGAGACGCAGGTCGTCAACGCCGCCCGTCTGCGGCTCAAGGAATCCGACCGCCTCGAGAGCACGGCCGCCATGCTGCGCGCGCTCGGCGCGCAGGTGACGGTGCGCGCAGACGGCCTGACCGTGTGCGGACGTCCGGCGCTCACCGGCGGCACGGTCGACCCGCAGCATGACCACCGCATCGCCATGGCGGCGGCCGCCGCAGCCAGCGGCTGCACGGCGCCCGTTACGGTGCAAGACCGTGCCTGTACCGACAAATCCTATCCCCGCTTCTGGGCGGATCTTTCTGCGCTGAAAACCGTTCCCGCGGCGGAGAACACAGAACTTGAATAAGGAGCTTGACCATGGAACTTAGTGACTATCGCCGCCAGATCGACGACATTGACAGCCAGCTGCTTGCGCTGTTTTACCGGCGCATGGACGTTGCGGCGCAGATCGGCGGCTACAAGAAGGCGCACAACCTGCCGGCACTCGACGCCGGGCGCGAGCGCGCGAAGCTGCAGCAGATCGCCGACAGCGCGCCGGAGGCACTGCGTGATTACACGGTGTCGCTCTATTCGCTCATTTTCGAGCTCAGCCGCAGCTGCCAGAACCGGCTGCTCGGCATCACGAGTCCGCTGACGGCCGAGATCGAGCACGCCATCGCGCACACGCCGCCGCTGTTTCCGGAGCACCCCGCCGTTGCCTGTCAGGGCGTGGAGGGCGCGTATTCGCAGCTCGCGTGCGACCGGCTGTTCACACTGCCGAACGTGTTTTACTGTGCGACGTTTGATGCGGTGTTCTCCGCCATTGAGAAGGGCCTGTGCCGCTACGGTGTCATCCCGGTGGAAAACAGCACGGCGGGCTCGGTCAACGCGGTGTACGATCTCATGATGCGCCACAACTTCCGCATTGTGCGCAGCGTGCGCCTGAAGATCGACCACTGCCTGCTGGCGAGACCCGGCGCACAGCTGTCGGATATCAAGGAGATCTACTCCCACGAGCAGGCCATCAGCCAGTGCAGCCGCTTTTTGCAGGGGCTTCCGGGCGTGACGGTCGTGCGCTGCGAGAATACCGCCGCGGCCGCAAAGCGCGTGGCAGAGTCCGGGCGCATGGACGTCGCGGCGCTCGCCTCGCGCGCCTGCATCGGGCTCTACGGGCTGGAGAGCCTCGCCGCCTCCGTGCAGGATCAGGGCAACAACTACACGCGCTTTGTCTGCATCGCCAAGGACCTCGAGATCTATCCCGGCGCCGACCGCACGAGTCTGATGATGGTGCTGCCGCACAAGCCGGGTTCGCTCTACAAGGTGCTCTCGCGGTTTTATGCGCTCGGCATCAACCTCAACAAGCTTGAGAGCCGCCCGCTGCCGGAGCGCGACTTTGAGTTCATGTTCTATTTCGATCTCGAGACCTCGGTCTATTCGCCGCAGTTTCGCCAGCTCATGGGCGAACTGCCGGGCCTGTGTGAGGAATTTTCCTATCTCGGCAGCTATCAGGAGGTGGTATGATGCGGTGCGGACTTCTGGGCGAAAAGCTCGGCCACAGCTATTCTCCGGCCATTCACGCAGAGCTTGCGGACTATGCCTACAAGCTCTATGAGGTCGCGCCGGACGCGCTCGCGGCGTTTTTGACCGGCGGCGATTTTGACGCGCTCAACGTGACCATCCCGTATAAGAAGGCGGTCATCCCGTATTGTGCCGGGCTCTCACCGATCGCGCAAAAGCTGGGCAGCGTGAACGTGCTCGTCCGCCGGCCGGATGGCACGCTCTACGGCGACAATGCCGACGCCTTCGGCTTTGAATACCTCGTGCGTCACAGCGGCGTGGACATTGCCGGGAAGAAGGCGCTCGTGCTCGGAAACGGCGGCGCGTCCGCGACCGTTCAGGCCGTGCTCGCGCAGCTTGGCGCGCGCGTGACGGTCATCTCCCGCAGCGGCGAGGATAACTACACGAATCTCGGGCGTCACGCCGATGCGCAGGTGATCGTCAACACCACACCCGTCGGTATGTATCCGAACACCGGCAAGGCCGCCGTCGACCTGCGGCAGTTCCCGCAGTGCGCGCTCGTGCTCGACGTGGTGTATAACCCCGCGCGCACGGCGCTGCTGCTGCAGGCGGAGGCACTCGGCATTCCGTGTGCGGGCGGACTGTATATGCTCGTGGCGCAGGCAAAGCGCAGCTGCGAGGTGTTCACCGGCACAACCATTGATGACGGCGAAATCCTGCGCATCTACCGCCGCATGCGGCAGGAGATGGAGAACATCGTCCTCATCGGCATGCCCGGCAGCGGCAAGAGCACGATCGCGGCGCTGCTCGCCGAGCGGCTGCACCGGCCGCTGCTCGACAGCGATGCGCAGGTCGTCGAGACGGCGGGGCGTCCCATCCCGGACATCTTTGCCGCCGACGGCGAGGACGCCTTCCGCACGCTGGAGACGGCCGCGCTCGCCGAGCTCGGCAAGCGCTCGGGCGCGATCCTTGCAACGGGCGGCGGCAGCGTCTGCCGCGCGGGAAATTACCCGCTGTTGCACCAGAACGGCACGATCTTCTGGCTGCGGCGCGACCTTGCACTGCTGCCGAAGGACGGGCGGCCCATCTCCCAGCGCAGCGACCTGTCTCTTATACACAT
>ENA-OZHM01000718-OZHM01000718.1-human-gut-metagenome-genome-assembly--contig:-NODE-718-length-10325-cov-3.959981_pt1 | contig 10325 bp, 6 predicted proteins | sample MGYA00244047_ERZ653688 | MGnify/ENA primary metagenome ERZ653688 (study PRJEB26926, sample SAMN06165194) | human gut metagenome | biome: ENVO:00009003; feature: ENVO:2100002; material: ENVO:00002003... | reverse complement strand
CCTCCTTACTTCTTAGGACGCTTTGCGCCATAAAGCGAACGCGCCTGCATACGCTTTGCTACTCCAGCTGTGTCAAGCGCTCCCCTTATGATGTGATACCTCACACCAGGAAGGTCCTTAACCCTGCCGCCCCTGATTAGGACTACAGAGTGCTCCTGAAGGTTATGGCCAACGCCGGGTATATATGCTGTACCCTCCAAACCATCCGTAAGACGGATCCTTGCTATCTTGCGCAAGGCGGAATTTGGCTTTTTGGGAGTCATCGTACGAACCGCCGTGCATACGCCTCTGCGTTGCGGGCATTGTTTCAGGATAGGCGCATTTGACTTATACTGTACCTGCTGCCTTCCCTTACGAACCAACTGATTAATAGTGGGCATTAGGTTTTCTCCTTTTCAAAATATATTTGTTATTTATATTAAGAAAATCCTCTGCAACCCCTTGAAGAGGAATTTTTCCCGATAAATAAGCCGCCGCTTCTGCGCAGAACTGCCCTGAATGCATACTCTGCCCATAAAGCACAGCATTCGTATTCTACAACATAAGCGGCTCGCTGTCAAACGTTTTTAATGATTTTCTTTCGAAAAACACTATATATTTTGCTCTTCCTTCCCTTTTTTCTCCGATGCGGTGAACAGGCCCTGCCTGAGGGGCTCCCTGGAGAATACCAGCCTGCTCATATCCTTGTAGGGGCTTATCTCGAACCAGCCCCTTGCCTTGAATTCGTCAAGGCCCGGCACCTCGAATATGTCCATACAGGTAGTCTCGGAGAACTTTTTTATCATGCTCTTGCGGCTTGCCCTGCCTATAAGCCACGTTCCACCCACTACTATCACAAACAGCAGCAGCGGCATGTAGCTTCCTATGGCGGCTATGGCCTCGGCCGTGGGCGTGAAGTTCAGCACGGCCAGCATTATTATTGCCACGGTAAGGGTGACTGCCGCCTCGCGGTTAGAAGCGGCATTGTGCTTTTTGCGGCAGTTGGAGCAGCAGGAAAGCTGCACCGGCAGCATGGAGCCTATGCGTAGCTTTGTCTTTAAGCCTATGGCGTTCCTTCCCTCCCGCTTGGGTTCCGGATGGCCTATATCAGCCATGGCGTAGCAATCCGCCCTGTTTTTCTTTTCGCCCTTGCAGAGCACGCACTCCTCTCCTTCGAAGAAGCGAGCCATACCGCCCTCCGGCATAAGGCTCTCTATGGCGTCGATATCCGCCTTTATGCCCGCGGCGTTGTCATTTGTCACAGTGCAGGTTCTGCAGCTCTTCATATTGAGCTTTTTGCAGTATTCTCCGCCGTACAGCGGACAGTCTGTCCTTGTGTATTTTGCCATTTCTGATCCTCCATACAATAGCCCCCATGGACAGCTCGCGCCCATGGGGTCCATTTAAGGCTGTATTTATTGTTCGGTTACGGTGGGGATATCTTCCTTCTCACGCACCTCTACGTTGTGGTAGCGCTTGAGGCCTATGCCGGCAGGTATAAGCTTGCCGATTATGACGTTCTCCTTGAGACCTACCAACGGATCTACCTTGCCCTTTATAGCGGCTTCGGTGAGCACCCTGGTGGTTTCCTGGAAGGATGCGGCAGATAGGAAGGAATCGGTAGCCAGGGCGGCCTTTGTGATACCCAGCAGCTTGCGCTTTGCGACTGCGGGCTGCTTGCCCTCAAGTATAACCCTCTCGTTCTCGTTTTCGAAGGCGAATATATCCACCAGCTCGCCCGGGAGCAAAGTAGTGTCGCCCGCGTCCTCTATCTGTACCTTGCGGAGCATCTGGCGGATAATGACTTCGATGTGCTTATCCGCGATCTCAACGCCCTGGAGACGGTATACGCTCTGTACTTCCTTGAGCATATATGCCTGAACGCCCTTTACGCCCTTTATCTTCAGTATATCGTTGGGGTTGATGGAGCCGTCGGTCAGCTCGTCGCCTGCGTCCACCATGTCGCCGTCCCTGACTCTCAGCTTTGAGCCGAAGGGGATAAGGTACTTGGCGCTCTCGCCGTCATCGTTGGTTATGGTAGCCTCCCGCTTCTTGCCCTCGGTAAGGGACACGCGGCCGCTTATCTCGGAGATGACCGCAAGGCCCTTGGGCTTGCGCGCTTCGAATATTTCAACGACACGGGGAAGACCCTGTGTTATATCGTCGGCAGATGCAACGCCGCCGGTATGGAAGGTACGCATGGTCAGCTGCGTACCGGGCTCGCCTATGGCCTGAGCGGCGATGATGCCTACGGCCTCGCCTATGTCTACCTTGCCGCCGGTTGCCAGGTTGGCGCCGTAGCAGTGCGCGCACACGCCGTGCTCGCTGCGGCAGGTGAATACGCTGCGGCAGCTTACGGTCTTTATGCCTGCGTTGATTATACGGTCGCGTATGCTGAAGGTTATCATCTCGTTGCAGGGGATTATGAGCTCACCGGTGGTGGGATCGTAAACGTCCTCTGCGGTGTAACGGCCCAGCAGCCTGTCGCTGAGGGGCTCTACTACCTTGTTGCCTTCCATAATGGCGCTTATGGGCATGCCCTTTGGACGTTCGCCGCGGGAAGCGGCACAGTCCTCTTCGCGGATTATGACGTCCTGAGATACATCCACCAGTCTTCTGGTGAGATAACCGGAGTCTGCAGTACGCAGTGCAGTATCCGCCAAGCCCTTTCTGGCGCCGTGGGAGCTTATGAAGAACTCCAGAACTGTCAGGCCCTCACGGAAGTTAGCCCTTATAGGCACCTCTATGATCTGGCCGGAAGGGTCTGCCATAAGTCCGCGCATACCTGCCAGCTGACGTATCTGGTTCTTACTGCCTCGGGCTCCGGAGTCCGCCATCATAGCGATGGGGTTGTAGGGATCGAGGGAGCTCATCAGCGCGTCGGTAACTTTATCGGTAGCATCTTCCCAGACCTTTATGACGTAGCTCCTGCGCTCGCTGTCGGAAAGCATACCGGCGTGGAACAGGTTATCTATCTCCGCCACCTCATTCTCGGCCTTGGCGATAATTTCCTTCTTCTCCGCAGGTACCTGTATATCCTGGAAGCCTACGGTTATGCCGCCACGGGTGGAATACTTATAGCCCAGCGCCTTTACGGCATCCAGCATCTCTGCGGTGCGGGTGGGGCCGTACTTGCGGTAGCAGCGGTCGATTATCTTTCCCAGATCCTTCTTTACTACCAGCTTATCGATCTCCAGCTTGAACATGTCGTCCAGCGTATCCCTCGGCACATAGCCCAGATCCTGAGGTATTGCGTCGTTGAATATGAGACGGCCTACGGAGGTGTCTATGACGCGGCGGTACTTCTTGCCTTCCCATTCCCGCTCTATGCGCACCTTCACCTTGGACTGGAGGGTGACTTCGCCCATCTGGTATGCCATGAAGGCCTCGTCCTGGCTGCAGAAGACCTTGCCCTCGCCCTTCATGCCGTCGCGCTGGAGGGTCAGGTAGTAGCAGCCAAGTACCATATCCTGAGTAGGACAGGTAACGGGCTTGCCGTCCTGAGGCTTCAGTATGTTGTTTGAAGCCAGCATGAGGAAGCGGGCCTCGGTCTGTGCCTCAACGGAAAGAGGCACGTGGACCGCCATCTGGTCGCCGTCAAAGTCGGCGTTGAACGCGGTACACGCAAGGGGGTGCAGCTTGATGGCGCGGCCCTCTACCAGCACCGGCTCGAATGCCTGTATGCCCAGGCGGTGCAGCGTAGGCGCGCGGTTGAGGAGTACGGGGTGCTCTTTTATTACGCCCTCCAGTACGTCCCAGACCTCGGGCTTTACACGCTCTACCATGCGCTTCGCGCTCTTTATGTTGTGTGCGTATGCGTCCTCAACAAGCTTCTTCATTACGAAGGGCTTGAACAGCTCCAGCGCCATCTCCTTTGGCAGTCCGCACTGATACATCTTGAGCTCAGGGCCTACGACTATAACGGAACGGCCGGAATAGTCCACGCGCTTGCCCAGCAGATTCTGGCGGAAGCGTCCCTGCTTGCCCCGCAGCATGTCGGACAGAGACTTGAGGGGCCTGTTGCCGGGGCCGGTAACGGGGCGTCCGCGCCTGCCGTTGTCTATGAGCGCGTCCACCGCCTCCTGAAGCATACGCTTTTCGTTGCGGACTATTATATCCGGCGCGCGCAGCTCCAACAGTCTCTTGAGGCGGTTGTTTCTGTTTATAACTCTGCGGTACAGGTCGTTCAGGTCGGAGGTGGCGAACCTGCCGCCGTCAAGCTGTACCATAGGGCGAAGCTCGGGGGGCAGCACCGGCACTGCGTCCATGATTATCCACTCGGGCTTGTTGCCGCTCTTTATAAAGGCTTCCACTACCTCCAGGCGCTTGATGGCATTGCTGCGCTTCTGGCCGGAGGAGTTGTCTATCTCCCTGCGGAGCTCTTCTTCCAGCTTTTCAAGGTCCAGCGCCTGCAAAAGCTCCTTTATGGCCTCTGCGCCCATACCTGCGCGGAAGGATTTCGGCCCGTACTCAGCCTGGGCGTCCCGGTATTCCTTATCGGAGAGCACCTGCTTGTACATGAGGGGGGTGGTGCCCGGATCCAGCACTACAAAGGCCGCGAAGTACAGCACCTTTTCAAGGGAGCGGGGGGACATATCCAGCAGCATCTTCATGCGGCAGGGAATGCCCTTAAAATACCATATATGGGATACGGGGGCGGCCAGCTCTATGTGGCCCATGCGCTCGCGGCGCACCTTTGCCCTCGTTACCTCTACGCCGCACTTGTCGCAGACAACGCCCTTGTAGCGCACCCGCTTATAGCGTCCGCAGTGGCACTCCCAGTCCTTGGTGGGCCCGAATATGCGCTCACAAAACAGGCCGTCGCGCTCGGGCTTCAGGGTACGGTAGTTTATGGTTTCGGGTTTCTTTACCTCGCCGTGGGACCATTCGCGGATCTTTTCGGGTGAGGCAAGGCCAATCTGTATAGCGTCGAAATTGGTAAGCTCAAACAATTTCTTAATCTCCCTTCGGCCTTATTTAGTTCAAGTCGTCTGTATCATCGCCGTCTGCGGAAATATCGAAGTCATCTCCGTCGTCGGCTGCATCGTCAAAATCGAATTCGTCAAACTCGGCAAAGTCGCTGTCGTTTGCATACTGGTCCGGTGTATCCTCAAGGCCCGCCATGTTGACGTCCATAGGCGCCACATCCTCGTCGTCTATCATCTCGCCGATCTTTATCTCTTCCTTTGTCTCGTTGAGCACCTTTATATCGAGGCCCAGAGACTGAAGCTCCTTTATGAGCACCTTGAAGGATTCGGGTACGCCCGGCTCAGGCACATTCTCGCCCTTGACTATGGCCTCATAGGTCTTTACGCGGCCCACAACGTCATCGGACTTGACGGTGAGGATCTCCTGAAGGGTATTGGCGGCGCCATAGGCCTCCAGTGCCCAGACCTCCATCTCGCCGAAGCGCTGGCCGCCGAACTGGGCCTTGCCGCCCAGAGGCTGCTGGGTGACCAAGGAGTAGGGACCGGTGGAACGGGCATGTATCTTGTCGTCTACCAGGTGATGCAGCTTCAGGTAGTACATGTAGCCTACGGATATCCTGTTCTCGAAGGGCTCGCCGGTGCGGCCGTCATAAAGCACCGTCTTGCCGTCCCAGTCCTTGCCTGCCTTTACCAGCATGGACTTTATGTCCTCCTCGGTAGCGCCATCGAATACGGGGGTAGCGATGTTCCAGCCAAGGGTCTTGGCGGCCATGCCCAGATGCAGCTCAAGCACCTGACCTATATTCATTCGGGAAGGAACGCCCAGAGGGTTCAGGACTATCTGCAAGGGAGTGCCATCGGGCAGGAAGGGCATATCCTCCTCGGGAAGTATCCTGGATACAACACCCTTGTTGCCGTGGCGGCCCGCCATCTTATCGCCTACGGATATCTTGCGCTTCTGCGCTATGTATACGCGAACCAGCTCGTTTACTCCCGGAGGCAGCTCGTCCTTGTTTGCTCTCGTGAAGACCTTTACGTCTACTATGACTCCGCCTTCGCCATGAGGCACGCGGAGGGAGGTATCCCTGACCTCTCTTGCCTTCTCGCCGAATATGGCGCGGAGCAGCCGCTCCTCGGCGGTGAGCTCAGTCTCGCCCTTGGGCGTTACCTTGCCGACCAGTATGTCGCCGCTCTGCACCTCTGCGCCGATGCGGATAATGCCCCGGTCGTCCAGATTGGCCAGCGCGTCCTCGCCCACGTTGGGGATATCGCGGGTTATCTCCTCCTCGCCCAGCTTGGTATCGCGGGCTTCGGTCTCGTGCTCCTCGATATGTATGGAGGTATAGACGTCTTCCTTGACGAGCTTTTCGCTTATCAGTACGGCGTCCTCGTAGTTATAGCCCTCCCAGGTCATAAAGCCTATGAGGATATTGCGTCCCAGCGCTATCTCTCCCTGATCGGTGGAGGCGCCGTCCGCTATCACCTGCCCGGGTATTACCCGTTCGCCCTTTACCACTATGGGACGCTGGTTGATGCAGGTGCCCTGGTTGGAGCGTTTAAACTTGATTATGTTGTATGTTCTGTCGTTGCCGTCATCGCCGGCTATCACTATATGGCTTGCGTCAACGCGCTTTACGACGCCGTGCTGACGGGAAAGCACCACGACGCCTGAGTCGTGTGCAGCCTTGTACTCCATGCCTGTGCCCACCACGGGAGCCTCGGGCTTGAGGAGGGGCACTGCCTGACGCTGCATATTGGAGCCCATCAGCGCGCGGTTAGCGTCGTCGTTCTCCAGGAATGGTATCATCGCCGTGGCAACGGATACGAGCTGCTTGGGGGATACGTCCATGTAGTCGGTCTCGGTGGCCTTTACTTCGATTATCTCGTCCAGCCTTCTTGCAACGACCCTGTCCTTGGCAAACCACACCCTGCCGTTCTCGTCGGTAACGGTAGGCTCGTTTGCCTGAGCCACTATGTAGTCGTCCTCCTCGTCGGCGGTGAGGTAAACTATCTCGTTGCTTATGCTCTTGTTCTTCCCGTCCACCCTGCGGTAGGGCGCCTCAATAAAGCCGTAGCGGTTTATGCGGGCATAGGTGGAAAGGGAGTTTATAAGGCCTATGTTAGGACCTTCAGGGGTCTCTATGGGGCACATGCGGCCGTAATGGGAATAGTGAACGTCTCGAACCTCGAAGGTGGCGCGCTCACGGTTCAGGCCTCCGGGGCCCAGAGCGGACAGCCTGCGCTTATGGGTAAGCTCCGCAAGGGGGTTTGTCTGGTCCATAAACTGGGACAGCTGAGATGAACCGAAGAACTCCTTTATGGCGGCCGTCACGGGGCGGATATTTATGAGGTTGGAGGGCATGGCGGTCTCGGTGTCCTGTATGGACATGCGCTCCCGCACCACGCGCTCGAGGCGAGTCATGCCGACGCGGATCTGGTTCTGGAGCAATTCGCCCACACTTCTTATGCGGCGGTTGCCCAGATGGTCGATATCGTCGGTGCGGCCTATGCCGTGGCTCATGCCGAGAAGGTAGCTTATGGAGGCGGTTATATCATCGGTGATGATATGGCGGGGTATAAGGTCGTACACCCGGGCCTTCAGGAACTTCTTGAGCTCCTCCTCTTCCATGTCTCCCGCTTCCTCCAGAAGCTTCATGAAGGTGGGGTAATGTACCTTCTCGTTCAGACCGGCCTCTTCGGGGTCGAACTTCAGGTAGCACCTGGCGTCGACGAACAGGTTGCCGAGTATCTTTACCCTGGCGCCGTCGGGCGCTACGACGTATACGCCGTGTACGCCGGCGTTTTCGATGGCTTCGGCGGCCTCGCGGCTTATTATTTCTCCCTCAGTGGCAAGTATCTCGCCGGTGCCGGGAGCTATGACGTTTTCCGCCGCAGTAAGGCCGTGGAGGCGTGAGGCGATGGAGAGTTTCTTATTAAACTTATAGCGGCCCACTCTGGCAAGGTCGTAGCGCTTGTCAAAGAACAGGGCGTTCAGCAGGCTGCGCGCGGATTCCTCTGTAGGAGGCTCGCCGGGGCGCTGGCGCTTGTATATCTCTATCAGGCCTTCCTCGGTGTTTTTGGTTGTATCCTTCTCGAGGGTTATCTTCAGGCGCTCGTCTTCGCCCAAAAGCTCCAGTATCTCGCCGTCTGAGCTGTAGCCCAGGGCACGCAGCAGCGCAGTTATAAAGACCTTCCTCTGGCGGTCGATCTTTACGTACATTATCTCGTTGCTGTCGGTCTCGTACTCCAGCCACGCGCCGCGGTTAGGTATCACCTGAGAGGCAAAGAGGTGCTTGCCGACTTTATCTATAGATTCGGAATAGTATACGCCGGGTGAGCGGACCAGCTGAGAGACTATTACCCGCTCTGCACCGTTTATGATGAACGTGCCCTGCTCGGTCATAAGAGGGAAGTCGCCCATGAACACGGGCTGTTCCTTGACCTCGCCGGTCTCTTTATTTATAAGGCGAACTGTAACGCGAAGCGGGGCGCAGTAGTTTACGTCCCTTTCCTTGCACTCCTCCACCGAGTATTTCGGATGGTCGAAATCTATGGAGTAATCTACAAACTCAAGGACGAGCTTTTCGGAATAGTCTGTAATGGGCGAAATGTCGTCAAGAACTTCCTTGAGATCCTCCTCCACAAAGCGCTGATAGGAATTTTTCTGAACCTCTATCAGGTCGGGCATATCAAGAACTTCATTGATACGGGAAAAGCTCATGCGCTTTTTCTTGCCCATGTAAACCTCATGCACCATCGCGTTCACTCCTTATACTTTGTTATTACCATATAACCATGGATTATATTATCGGCGCGTCACTCCATATGAGCATTTCCATTTTGTGGGCATAGGATACCCAGCATGATTTTTGTGGGAAAAATCAACTGTAAAAAGGCCAATCCCCGCAATTTACCATGCTAACGCAGTATATTATTGTAACACCGCGTGTCAAGGTTGTCAACGAGAATAATGGCCTTTCTTAATATTTTTTATATTTGGTTTATGTTTGGTCAGCTTCCGGGCAATCGGCCCTGCTTTTTTCTATGCCTGCTTTACCTTGGCGAATATCATTCTGCCTGCCGAGGTCTGCAATACGCTTGTAACCGTGACGTCCACCGTCTCCCCCACTAAGCGCCTGCCGTTTTCTATTACTATCATAGTGCCGTCATCCATATAGCCTATACCCTGGCCCGCCTCCTTGCCCTCCTTGACCACGAACACGCTCATTTCCTCGCCGGGCATTGCGATGGGCTTGAGGGCGTTTGCCAGCTCGTTTATATTGAACACGGGTACCTTGCGCACAGCCGCCACCTTGTTAAGGTTATAATCGTTGGTCACGACCACGCCGCCAAGCTCCGATGCCATGAGTATCAGCTTGGCGTCCACCTCGTCCACATCCTTATAGTCAGTGCTGACTACGGTGATGGGGACGGACTTTTTATCCTGCATGCCCTTGAGTATGTCCAGCCCCCGCCTGCCCCTGTTGCGCTTGAGGCCATCGGAGCTGTCCGCGATATGCTGAAGCTCCCTGAGCACAAAGCTCGGCACTATTATTTCGCCCTCAATTATGCCGGTATCACATATTTCCGCGATGCGTCCGTCGATTATGACAGAGGTATCCAGAAGCTTGGGCCGTGCCGAGCCGTGAGTCTTGCCGTGGCTGCCTGTAACAGGCATGCTGAACTGCCCCTTCCGCCTGCTCATGGCGCTCCACCCAAGGTATCCGAAGGCGATGTACAGTATTACGTCTATGACCAGAACTACCCACGCAGGCTTGAAGCGCGCCACCAGAGTGCTCGCCAAAAATGCAACAACGAGCCCGGCGATCAGACCGCAAACGCAGTAGAGCAGCTGCCCCGCTGGCATTGCTGACATACCGGCCTCGGCATAGCTTATGGCGGCGGTAAGCGGTTCGGCAAATAAAAGATTAAAAATGATTGCAATAATAGTACCCGAACCCACAAACACAAGCGCCAGTCCCCATGGAAGCATGCGCTGATACAGCGTAAGCCCTTCCGGGAAGGTGATAACCCTGTTGGCAAGCGCTACAAGCCCCACACCCACCGCGGCTCCCGCCAGGGTGAGCAATAGTCTTGCGACTTTTTTAGCCAATTCTTAACTCCTTTCGTTTAACGGCCCTTGGCCTTATTTTGATATTACCCGATAATATCTCGGATTTCGTCTATATCCCTGCCACTGGCAGCCGAAAGCTCGGCAGAGAGCACCTGCCGGGCGGTTATGAGCATCTTTCTGTCCCCTGCGGAGAGGCCCTTGAGGGAATCCCGCCTTTTGAGGCACTTTATAACGTCGGCGACGTCGTATATGTCGCCGCCCTTGAGCTTTGCCAGGTTGTCCCTGTAGCGCTGGTTCCAGTTCTGTCTCTTATACACATCTGACGCTGCCGACGACTAGTCGAG
>ENA-OZHM01000712-OZHM01000712.1-human-gut-metagenome-genome-assembly--contig:-NODE-712-length-10356-cov-7.261916_pt1 | contig 10356 bp, 10 predicted proteins | sample MGYA00244047_ERZ653688 | MGnify/ENA primary metagenome ERZ653688 (study PRJEB26926, sample SAMN06165194) | human gut metagenome | biome: ENVO:00009003; feature: ENVO:2100002; material: ENVO:00002003... | reverse complement strand
TCAGCGCGACCCGGTGCGGCTGTGGATGGGGCTGCACGGTTTTGGCCACGATGACGCCGTGATGGCAGATTTTGTGCTGCTGAACGACCCCACCGCCGATACCGACGGCGCGGTGAACTGCACCATGGCGCTGGTGGATTTTATGCGTTACTTTACCGGCAAGGCCATTGCCCTGCGGCCAAAGCAGCGGGAGACTGAGGCCGACCGTCCCCGGCGGCTGCGCTGCGAGCTGCGCGCCGGCACCCAGCCGGGCGTTTACTACTTTGAGCGGCGGGGAGAGCCCGCAGACCTGCCGGAGGATTTTTCCGGCTGGATCGCCTGCGCGCCCCACGACGGCGTGGCGCACGCCACCACCGCTCACCGCACCTTTTTGCGCTGTACCCGCACCGAGGACGGCGGGGTACAGTTCCCGCCGGAGCTGCTGGCCGCAGGCGGGCGATGCAGCGTGTATGCAGTGGACCAGACCGGCACCATGCGGGTAGCAGAGGTACGGCTGCCGAAGCCGAAGCCTGTACCTGCAAGCACAGAACCCAAAGCCAATGGCCAGACCGGGGACGCCCCGGCACAGCCGTAAGCTTTTTCAGGGCGATATATGAAACAGGAGGAACACATTATGGCAAAGACGATCATCACTTTGGGCCGTGAGTACTGCACCGGCGGACGCTTCATCGCAGAGGACGTGGCAAATGCGCTGGGCATCAAGCTTTACGACAAGGAGCTGATCACCATGGCAGCAAAGAACTCCGGCTTGTCGGAGGAGGCTGTTGCCGCCAGCGAGAAACGGCACACCCACAGCCTGCTGTACAGCCTGTACACCATGGGCAACGAGCTGCCGCTGGGCGATCAGGTGTTCATTCTGCAGAGCCGTATCATCAAGCAGCTGGCCGAGGAAGGCCCCTGCGTGATCCTTGGCCGCTGCGGTGACTACGTCCTGCGGGAGCGCAAGGACGTGCTGCGGGTGTTCGTGTATGCACCCAAGGAGTGGCGTTTGCAGTACGCCAAGACCAACCCCTTGGTAAAGGCCAAGGACGAAAAGGGCATCAAGGACGAGGTGGAAAAGACCGACCGCAACCGCTCGGCCTACTACAACTACTACACCCAGAACCGCTGGGGCGATGCCCACAACTACGATCTGGCCATCAACGCCGCCCTTGGCCGCGAGACCTGCGTGAAGATGATCCTGGACGCAGCTGCCGCCAAGGAAAAGACGCTGTGACCCCAAGCCAGACCCAATAAACAACGACAGAACGTGGGCAGGGCGCTTCTGCGCCCTGCCCACGTTTCCGGCAAGGGAAGTTCTTACAGAGCGTATACCTTCTGAAGGCTTCCCCCCTTGGGGGAAAGGCTTTAGTGGCTGCGGCGTTGACTGAGAGTGATATCCATGCCGCAGCATCCCCTATCCCAAGTGTTCAAAAGGAGAAATCGTGAAAACAAATCAATCGCAGACCGCACCCGCCGAGGTGCGGGAAAACATCATGGGCACCATGGAGATCAACCCCCTTTTGCTGAAACTCAGCATCCCGATGATGATCTCCATGCTGGTGCAGGCGCTGTACAACGTGGTGGACTCGGTGTTCGTGTCTCATGTCAGCGAGAGCGCTCTTACCGCCGTATCGCTGGCCTTTTCATTGCAGAATGTCATGATCGCCGTGGGCGTGGGCACCGGTGTGGGCGTGAACGCCCTGCTGAGCAAGAGCCTTGGCGAAAAGAACCAGAGCCGCGCCAACGCCACCGCAGAAAACGGCATCTTTCTTTCCCTGTGCAGCTTTGCAGTGTTTTTTGTCATCGGCCTTACCTGCATGAAGCCCTACTTCTACGCCCAGACCAGTGACTCCGTCATCGCGCAGCAGGGCATCCGGTATCTGTCGGTGTGCTGCATCTTCAGTCTGGGTCTGTTCACCCAGACCATGGGCGAAAAGCTGCTGGCGGCTACCGGCCGCACCTATCTGAGCATGATCAGCCAGCTGGTGGGCGCTGTGGTGAACATCATTCTGGACCCCATCTTCATCTTCGGCTACTGCGGCGAGGCGCTGTCCGGCACCACCGGCGCAGCGGTGGCTACGGTCATCGGCCAGTTCTGCGGTGCAGGCATGACGTTGTACTTCAACACCCGCAAAAACCCGGATATCCAGATCAGCTTCAAAGGCTTCCGTCCCAGCGCCAAGGCCATTGGCCGCATCTACACCGTGGGTCTGCCCAGCATCGCCATGCAGTGTGTGGGCAGCCTGATGACCTTTGGCATGAACCTGATCCTGATGGCCTTCTCCGCTACGGCGGTGGCGGTGTTCGGCGTCTACTTCAAGCTGCAAAGCTTTGTGTTTATGCCCATTTTCGGCCTGAACAACGGCATGGTGCCCATCATCAGCTACAACTACGGTGCCCGCAGACCGAACCGTGTGAAAAAGACCATCAAGCTGGCGGTGTGCTACGCCGAGGGCATCATGCTGGCAGGCTTCTGCATCTTCCAGTTCGCACCCCGGCAGGTGCTGAGCATCTTTGCCGCCAGCGACGCCATGCTTGCCATCGGTATCCCGGCCATGCGCATCATCTGCCTGCATTTCCTGCTGGCGGGCGTCAGCATCGTGCTCAGCTCGGTCTTTCAGGCGCTGGGCAACGGCGTCTTCAGCCTCATCGTTTCGGTCTGCCGCCAGCTGTTCGTGCTGCTGCCGGCAGCGTGGCTGCTGGCACAGACCGGCAGCGTCAACAATGTCTGGTGGGCCTTCCTCATTGCGGAATTTGTCAGCATCCTGATGAGTCTGGCCTTCTATGCCCGTATCAACAAGACCACCATCGCACCCCTGTACCACTGACCCGGGTGCGGGCAGCGGCCCTGCAAACGAAAGGAACGTGATCTCTATGGTAAAAAAGCTGAAGTGGAACCTGATCCTCATGAGCCTGCTGTATGTCGGGCTGGGCATTTTTCTGGTCATGAAGCCCGGCACGGCGCTGAACATCGTCTGCTACGCGCTGGGCGGCGTGGTGCTGGCCTGCGCAGCGGTGCAGCTGATCCGCTACTTTGTGGTGGAGCGCGGGGTGTTCCAGAGCCAGCTTACCCTGATCTCCGGCCTTATCTGCCTTGCACTGGGTGTTTTTCTGCTGCTGCGCAGCGATATCGTGGTAAGTATCCTGCCCATCGTGTTCGGCCTGTTCGTCATCTTTGACGCCATTGGCCGGGTGCAGAACGCCTTGGACCTGCGCCGCTGCGGCTACGACAGCTGGAAGGGCTTTCTGCTGCTGCCGGTGCTCAGCGTGGTGCTGGGCGTCATCCTGATCGCAAACCCCTTCGGTGCCATGGAAACGCTGGTGATGGCCATCGGCGTCATCCTGATCGTGGAGGGTGCCATCAACCTGCTCAGCGCTCTGTACACCGTGCTGGCCGTGCGCCGCTTTGCAAAGCTGCACCCGGAGACCCAGTCTGTGCTGGAATCCATCACCGGTGAGGACCTGAACGGCGACGGCGTTGTCGCCCCGGACGTGACCCGCACCGATGCAGAGGCCACTGCCGTAGAACTGGACCATGTGGACGAGAGCGCCACCGTGGAGCAGGAGAAGCAGGAGTAAGGAATAAACCCTCTCAGTCAACGCCGTCAGGCGTTGACTGAGAGGATTCTACACCAATTATCAAGAAAAGGAAAAAGGAACAAAATCATGGAAAAGTACGATCTGATCATCGTGGGTGCGGGCCCTGCCGGCATCTTTACCGCTGTGGAGCTGCTGCGCCACGGCAGCAAAAAGAAGATGCTGCTGGTGGAAAAGGGTAAGCCGGTGGAAAAGCGCCACTGCCCCAAGGCAGAGGTGGGCCACTGCGTCAACTGCCGCCCCACCTGCGCCATCACCACCGGCTTTTCCGGTGCGGGCGCGTTCTCGGACGGCAAGCTGAGCCTGTCTTATGAGGTGGGCGGCGACCTGCCCACCCTCATCGGGGAGGAGTTTGCGCAGGAACTCATCGACTACACCGATAAGATCTATCTGGAGTTCGGCGCAGACCCCCATGTGGAGGGCATCTACACCGGTGAGGACATCAAGGAGATCCGCAAAAACGCCATCCATGCGGGTCTGAAGCTGGTGGACTGCCCCATCCGCCATCTGGGCACCGAGAAGGCGCAGGAGCTGTATCTGGCCATCCAGAACTATCTGGCAGACAACGGCGTGGAGATGCGCTTCAATACCGAGTGCGAGAACATCATTCTGGAAGAAGAAGGCTGCAAGGGCGTGCTGCTGAAGGACGGCGACAGCCTGCTGCCTGTGTACGCGGACGAGGTGGTCATCGGCACCGGACGCCGCGGCGCGGACTGGCTGGAAAAGCTCTGCGCAGAGCACCACATCGCCCACAAGCCCGGCACCGTGGACATCGGCGTGCGCGTGGAGTGCCGCAACGAGGTGATGGAAAAGGTGAACAAGGTGCTGTATGAGTCCAAGCTCATCGGCTACCCGAAGCCGTGGAAGAACAAGGTGCGCACCTTCTGCCAGAACCCCGGCGGCTTTGTGGCGCAGGAAAACTACGACAACGACCTTGCAGTGGTCAACGGACACAGCTTCAAGGAAAAGAAGAGCCCGAACACCAACCTTGCCATTCTGGTATCCCACAACTTTACCGAGCCCTTCAACCAGCCCATCGCCTACGCCCAGAAGGTGGGCGAGCTGACCAATATGCTGGGCGCAGGCCACATCATGGTGCAGCGCTACGGCGATATTCTGGACGGCAAGCGCACTTGGCAGAAGGAACTGGCACAGTCCAACGTGAAGCCCACGTTGAAGGATGCCGTGGCCGGTGATATCACCGCCGCCATGCCCTACCGCGCCATGACCAACATCATCGAGTTCATCAAGATGCTGGATATGGTGGTGCCCGGCTTTGCCGCCAACGAGACCCTGCTGTACAGCCCGGAGCTGAAGTTCTACTCCAACAAGGTGAAGATGGACGAGAACCTCGACACCAACATTCAGGGTCTGCACTGTCTGGGAGACTCCTCCGGCTGGACGCGCGGGCTGATGATGGCCTCGGTCATGGGCGTGCTCATGGGCCGCAAGCTGGCTGAAAAAGAAGGCTGCTGAAAACGATTTGAAATGGCCGCCGCGTGCGCTTTGGCCATGCTCCAAGGAATTTGATTTTTTATTTCAGTGCCCCGGAGCGTCTGCGGACGCTCCGGGGCACCCTTTTCACAGAGAGTTTTTGGCAAAAAAATAGCGGAACACCTGCAGGGTGTTCCGCTATTTTGCATTTAAAATTAGCCCTCGATGAGCTCCACAGTGGCCATCTTGACCGGGGTGGTGGGCTTGTCGTTCCAGTCGGTGCGGACAGAAGCGATCTTATCCACAACGTCCATGCCGGCAACGACCTTGCCGAAGGCGGCGTACTGGCCGTCCAGATGAGGTGCATCCTGATGCATGATGAAGAACTGGCTGCCTGCGCTGTTGGGGTTCATGCTGCGGGCCATGCTGATCACACCGCGGGTGTGCTTGAGGGGGTTGTTGACGCCGTTAGCGGCAAACTCGCCCTTGATGTTCCAGCCCGGGCCGCCGGTGCCGGTGCCCAGCGGGCAGCCGCCCTGGATCATAAAGCCGGGGATGACACGGTGGAAGGTCAGGCCGTTGTAAAAGCCTTCCTTGACCAGCTTTTTGAAATTCTCACAGGTGATGGGGGCAACTTCCTCGTTCAGCTCGATGTCGATGATGCCGCCGTCTTCCATAGTAATGCGAACCATAACGCTACAATACTCCTTTTGTGTTGACCCCGCAGCGGGGGTGTTGGGGGGGGGCAGAAATGCCTGCCCGGATATCCCTTATAGTATACCATAGGTTTTGCCCGTTGCAACGATGCAGATGCAACGTTTTTGTGAATTATCTGCCCCAATAGGCTAAAAATACGCGCCGCAACCGGAGTTTGCGCTCTGGTTGGTGGACGCAACCGGGCTTTTGTGCTAGAATCGTGCCACAAAAAACCACAAGAGAAAGCTTCCAAAGGAGGAAACGAATATGAAAAGTGATTTTCTGACCAACCTATTTTTCAGAGCGCTCCAGACGGTGAGCATCGCGACGATGATCGTGCGGCTGCTGCTGCCGGTGGCTATCGTGGCTGCACTCTATCTGCTCTGGCGCATTGCCCGCAATCTGGAAAAGCCGCCGAAACTTACAGAAGAAGTCAAGATCGTGCGCAAGTCGCTTTCTGAAACGCTCAAGGAGAACCGCACCCGCTGCAAGATGACGCAGGAGTTTGTGGCTGAGACTATCGGCGTAAGCCGTCAGGCAGTGTCCAAGTGGGAGAACGGCACCTCGGAGCCGAACACCTCCAACCTGATGGCACTGGCAAGGCTGTACGGCATTCCGGCAGAGGATCTGCTCAAGGGCGTGGAGAGCGCACTGGAAGCACAGGAAAAATGATTACAACTCCCCCTGCAGCTCCACCATATCCGCCCAGAAGCGTTTGGGGCAATGGGTCATGCGGCCTTTTTCGTTGTGGCGCGCTTTGATTTCCAGCGTTTTGTAGAACTGCGTCCACAGCGCCTGAAACTGCTGCTCCCGCGCACTGGGCGGCGGCAGCTCCAAGGGCGCTGCCAGCTCCAGCAGCCGGGTGCTGCGCCCCTCGTGCAGCAGCACCGCTTGATGGACGGCATCATAGATCATGAAATCCTCCTCCGGAAAGCGTCCGCAGAAGTGCGGGCGCAGCAGGGGGAGGATATAATTTTTGGGGTGGATGACCGCGCCCAGCATCCCGTTGTGCTCCTCGAACCGCACAAAGCCCTGAAACTTGTCTACCTCCCAGTCCAGACTTTTTTTCATGGCGTAGAGGGGCGCGACCACCGGATGCCCCTCCCGTTTGACTGTGCCCGGGCCCAGCGCAAAGGCCAGATGCAGAAACCGGAGCAGAAGCAGCTCCTTGTCCTCCTGTCCGGAGAGAAAATCCCGGCTGACGAGGTACTCGGTCTCTGCGCCCAGCTTTTTGCCAAAGCTGGCGAACACCCGCCGGGCAACGGCGGGGTCGGTGGCAATGTCCTTGACCGGGTAGAGGGTGGCCGTTTCCCGCTGGGGCGTCCACACCGCAAAGGGAAGTTCGTGCTGGGCAAAGCTTTCGTACACGCAGCACAGAAAGCCCTCAAAGCTGCCGTCGTACAGGTAGACTACGTCGGCATCGTGCAGCTTGCGTGCCCCCTTGGGATTTACAGCGCCTTGGCAAGACATTGCACGGCCTCCTCCCTTACCATGCGGACAGCCGCCCGGGGCGGCACGCCCTGCCCGATGAGGTTGTCCACGGCGGGCGGGCTGAACAGGCTCAGCTGCTCGCAGCTGCCGCTGAATACGTTGGGGTCGATGAGCGCCCGGGTAATGCGCTCCCGCCCGGCACTGCCGCGCCCCGGGTGCGCCCCGGAAAAGCCCCGGCAGGTGATGAAGTACTGCGCCCGCTTGAGCACCACGCCCATGCGTTTCAGCTCGTCCAGACCCAGTGCCGCCTGCTTGCGGGCGCGCCAGATGCGCCGGGCGCTTTTGGGGCCGATGCCCGGCACCCGCAGCAGCATCTCGAAGGGGGCACGGTTCACGTCCACCGGGAACAGCCCGTAGTGCTGCACCGCCCAGTTGCATTTGGGGTCCAGATAGGGGTTGAAGTTGGGGTTATCCTTATCTAAAATTTCGTCCGCCTCGAACTGGTAGAATCGCAGCAGCCAGTCTGCCTGATACAGCCGGTGCTCCCGCAGAAGGGGCGGCTTGGTGTCCAGTGCGGGCAGGCGGGTGTCCTCGGCTACCGGGATGTAAGCAGAGTAGAACACCCGTTTCAGCCCGTATTTCTGGTACATTCCCTCGGTCAGTTTTAAGATGTGATAGTCCGTCTCCGGCGAAGCGCCTACGATCATCTGGGTGCTCTGCCCGGCGGGGGCAAACTTGGGCGCGTGGCGGTAGAGGGTAAGCTCCTCCCGGCTGGCGGCGCCGGATACCGCAATCTGCTTCATGGGGCGGAAGATGGAATGCCGCCCCTTGTCCGGGGCCAGCAGGTTCAGGCTGCGCTCGCTGGGCAGCTCCACGTTCACGCTCAGACGGTCGGCCAGATACCCCAGCTGCTGCAAAAGTTCCGGGCTTGTGCCCGGAATAGCCTTGGCGTGGATGTAGCCCCCAAAGCGGTATTCACCCCGCAGCAGCCGCAGCACCGCCAGCATCCGCTCGGTGGTGTAGTCCGGGGTGCCCAGCACCGCACTGGACAAAAACAGCCCCTCGATGTAATTGCGGCGGTAGAACTCCATGGTCAGCTCTGCCAGCTCCCGGGGTGCAAAGGTGGCGCGGGGGATATCGTTGGAGCGGCGGTTGACGCAGTAGCCGCAGTCGAAGGAGCAGCAATTGGTCATGAGTACCTTGAGCAGGCTGACGCAGCGGCCATCGGCGGTAAAGGCGTGGCAGCAGCCCGGGGCGTAGCAGCTGCCTACCGTGCCCGGGCGCGCGGTGCGGGACGCCCCGCTGGAAGTGCAGGCAACGTCATATTTGGCGCTGTCCGCCAGAATGGTCAGCTTGTCCATCAGGGTCTGTTCCATGCAGAATGCACCTCCCAAAAGGATAAAACCGGGAAAAAGGGTCAAAAAATAAAGCCATACGCAAAATAGCAGATGGCTTTATGAAAAACAGAGGGGACGTCTTTGACAAAAAGCAAACGCTTACCGGAACAAAAGCCTTCCACCGTCTGGGGGAAGCCTTCAGCAGCGAAATTTTAAATCGCCCGGCTTACCACTTGGCCTTGGTTTCCACCACGCGGCCTGCAATGTGCAGGTGGTTCAGGTCCTCGCCCCTGATGACCATTTCATGATAGGCGGGGTTGAAGGGCTGCAGCACCACGCAGTTGCCGCGCTGGATGTAGCGCTTCAGGGTGCCCTCGCCCTCGTCGCCGTAGATCAGTACGCCCAGATCGCCGTTTTCCAGCGTGTCCTGCTTGTGCACCAGCGCAAGGTCACCATCCTGAATGCGGGGCTCCATGCTGTCGCCGCGCACCACCAGATAAAAATAGTTGGAGGGATCCTTTACGCGGGCGTACTCCTGCCCATAGTCCTCTTCAAAGGCCAGTGCGCCGTAACCGGCCTTCACCGTGCCGATGACCGGGATCAGGCTCTCGGTGTAGCTGCCGAAAAAGCGCTCTTCGGGGGCAGAAACATTGCTGACCGGGCGGTACAGCCCCAGCAGATAGTCCGCCGTGGTGTTCAACAGTTCTGCAATGCGGGCCACGGTGGAGGGGTCGGGGGAGGACTTGCCGCTTTCCCACTTGCCGACAGCCTGCTGGGTGACCCCCAGTCTGGAGGCAAGCTCCGCTTGGCTGACGCCCTGCTTTTTGCGGCACTGCTTCAATAGCTCTGAAAACGACATGATGATGCTCCTTTTCCCAATGGGTGGTTTATGTTGGTTTTATTATACAACAAAAAGGTGTTTCTGTAAAGAGAGATTCCAAAAAAACTTCGAATAAAGGTTGTGATAAATGCGCCTGCTGTGCAGCTATCGTACAGAAAAAAGAAAAATTTGCATAAGGGCTTGACAGAACGGCGCAAATCTGGTAAAGTAAATAGGCATTCGACACGGCGTAACGCGAGTGTCCACAAGGAGAGATGTCCGAGTGGTTTAAGGAAGCAGTCTTGAAAACTGCCGTACGGCAACGTACCGTGGGTTCGAATCCCACTCTCTCCGCCATTTTTATTGAATAAGTGTAATGCACTTTGCTCTGGAGTAGTACTCAAGAGGCCGAAGAGGCGCCCCTGCTAAGGGCGTAGGTCGTCTAAACAACGGCGCGAGGGTTCAAATCCCTCCTACTCCGCCAAGAAAATCCCTCGTAGTTTCGTGAAAACTGCGGGGGATTTTCCTTTTTGTAGCGTTTTTACTCGTGAAAAAGGGGCTCTGAAAAGCCCGCGTTTGCGCAGCAATGAAAGCCCCAGTGGGGCTTTTAAGCGGCAGAGCGGTCTGCGCAAGCAGATGGAGGGGCTTTGCCCCGACAAGCTCCGCGGGCTTTTCAGAACCCCAAAATTATAAATAATCTTTCCGCTGAATATGCCCAGAGCAACGCGGAGGGCATTCCCGATCGTCTCGTCTTGCAGCGGTGAGCCAGCTGAACCGGAAAAGCTTTACAGCAGCAGGTTCGTGATGCCTGCCAGCACCAGCAGGTGCACCGGGTAGAACCAGTAAAAGGCCTTTTTCTGCAATGGACTGCACGCACCGCGCTGCCCGTTGTAGAACCAGACCAGCACAAAGGCCAGCGGGGCGGTGAGCTCGAACATAAACAGCAGTGCGCCCGCAAGGCACTGCCACTTGCGGTTTGTACGGGTGAGGTACAGGGCGCAGATGATGATCCTGTCTCTTATACACATCTCCGAGCCCACGAGACCTCTCTACATCTCG
>ENA-OZHM01000700-OZHM01000700.1-human-gut-metagenome-genome-assembly--contig:-NODE-700-length-10440-cov-3.681849_pt1 | contig 10440 bp, 9 predicted proteins | sample MGYA00244047_ERZ653688 | MGnify/ENA primary metagenome ERZ653688 (study PRJEB26926, sample SAMN06165194) | human gut metagenome | biome: ENVO:00009003; feature: ENVO:2100002; material: ENVO:00002003... | reverse complement strand
GGAGAATCCCGTTCCGCACGCGCAGGAAGGCCGCGCAAGCCGCGCTTCACGATTTTCGGCGCCCTGCTGTTTGTCCTGCTGATGCCGTTCCGCTTCATCGGCTCCCTGACGCGGAATATCCGCTGGTTCATCAGCTGGCCCCTGCGCATCCTGCTGGGGTGCTGCTTCGTCGGCATTGTAATCGGTTCCATCCTGGTGTTCCTTTACGGAACCATTTCCAACCGCTATGACATTTCCGAGGTCAAGAGCAACATTCCGGAACGCACGGTGATTCTGGACCGCAAGAACCGGACCATCGGCACCCTGCACGGGGAAAACCGCAAGCGGGTGTCCCTCCGGGAAGTCCCCCCCATTTTCATCGACGCCCTGATTCTGCGTGAGGACAACCGCTTTTACGACCACGGCGGCGTGGACTGGATAGGCGTGGGCCGCGCCTTCGCACAGGTGCTCAAGCACAAGAGGGCCACGCAGGGAGCTTCCACGCTGACCATGCAGCTCGCCAAGATCACTTACAACCACCGGGAGCGCAACCTGCATTCCAAGCTGACGGAGGTGGCTCTGGCAAAGCGCATTGAAGCCACCTACACGAAGGATGAGATTCTGGAGACCTACATCAACCGCATTTTCTGGGGACACACTTTCCTGGGGATTGCGGCGGCGGCGCGCGGGTATTATGACAAGGAGCCCCGCGACCTGTCCCTGGCGGAATGCGCCACGCTGGCCGGCATCATTTACGGCCCGAATGATTTTTCCCCCATCAAACACCCGGAGGAAGCCAAAAAAGTGCGCGACATCGTCCTGGGACTGTTGAAAAACGAGGGCAAGATCACGGAGGTGCAGTATCAGGCGGCCCTGGCGGAACCCATCGTCACCCGGACTCCCCAGTCCCGGTCGGAGGAGAATTACGCCATGGACCTTGTGCGCCGGGAACTGGACGCCATTCTGGAAGAAGAAGACATCCGCCTGGGCGGTCTGGTGGTCCACACCACGCTGGACCTGGATTTGCAGAACGCCACGCTGGACGCCATCAACAAGCATATGGAAGCGCTGGAAGCGCGCAAGGATTTCAAGAAGCACCTGGCGTCCCTGCAAGCCAAACGTGAGAAGAAGGGAATCCTGAAGAACAAGCTGACCACCAAGGCAGAATATGAAGCAGCCCTGGCCGCCTGGAAGGCGCTGCCCGCGGAACGGAAGGAGGGAATGCAGCCTCCCATGCCCAATTACATCCAGTCCGCCGCCGTAGTCATGGACAACGCCACGGGGGCCCTCCTCGCCGTCGTCGGCGGACGGGATGCGGAGGAATCCAAGCTGAACCGCGCCATCCAGTCCAGAAGGCAGACCGGCTCCCTGTTCAAGCCGTTCATTTACGCCACGTTTTTCCAGCAGGGCAATTCCGCGGACACCCGCATTTCAGACGACCGGATCGCCTACGGGGAAGTACGCGGAGCCGCCAACTGGTCCCCCCGCAATTCGGACGGCACGTACCGGGGCATGAAGCCGGCCTCCTTCGGCCTCATCCTTTCCCGCAACACCATGTCCGTGCGCATCGGCAACCGGGCCGGGCTGTCCAACGTCATCCAGTCCGCCCAACTGGCGGGCTTCCACGGGAATATTTCCCGCACCCCGGCTCTTTACCTGGGCACGTGGGAGGCCTCCCCGCTGGACATCGCCAGCGCCTACAGCGTCTTCGCCAACGGCGGCGTGCGCCCCACTCCGTACATCATTGACCACATTACGGATTCCCAGGGCCAGCCGCGCTTCGCCATCACCAAGAGCAAGCGCACCGTGTATTCCCAGCGGGCGGCCAACATCACCTCCTCCATCCTCCAGCAGGTCTGCAAACCCGGCGGCACGGCGGGCAGGATCACCGCGCTGGGCTTCAAGTCCCCCTGCGGCGGCAAGACCGGGACCACGAACAATTACACGAACGCGTGGTTTGCCGGATATACTTCCAATCTCACGTGCAGCGTATGGGTGGGGTTTGACTCCTCCACCAAGATTCTGGAGAAAGGCTACGGCGGCACGCTGGCCCTTCCCGTCTGGGTGGACATCATGCTGGCCGCCCAGAAGGAGGGCTACCCCGCCAACGCCATCCGCACGCGGCCCGGTTCGGAAGGACAGGCCGTGCTCGTCTGCCGGGAGTCCAACCAACTGGCCCATTCCGGCTGCCAGTATGCCAAGACGGCGTATTTTGAAACTTCCGCCGGCTACCAGGCCCCCACCAGGATGTGTGAAAAGCACATCCCCATGGCGGAACCGGATACAGAAGAGAATATTCCCTATGCGGAGCCGCTGGACGGCAGCGACGACAATATTCCCCTGGCCGAACCCGTAGAAGAAACGGACGCCATCCCCTACGCCACCCCCATCTGATTGCCTTACCCTTCTTATGACTTCTCCCCTGATTCCCTGGTTTCTCGCCCTTCTGCTGCTGGCCGCCTGCGTGGCACTGCTGATTCTGCTGCTGCGCTACCGGGACCGCTCCGTCCGGCTTGAAGCGGAATCCCGCTCCTGGCAGGAACGGGCGGAGGATAGAACACAGATGCTCCACCGGGCGGAAGAGGTGCTGAAGGATTCCTTCGCCGGCATTAGCGCGGAAGTCCTCCGGAATTCGGAAAAACAATTCCTGAACCTGGCGGAAACGCGGCTGCAAAGCCAGCGCCAGCAGGCCAACCATGACCTGGAATCCCGCAAACAGGCCATTGAGTCCATGCTGAAGCCGGTGAGCGAGTCACTGAAACTCGTGCAGTCCCGGCTGGGAGAGATGGAAAAGGAGCGCGTGGGCGCCTATACGGACCTGAAAACGCAAATCCGCTACATCCTTTCCGGGAATGAAGCCCTGAAGAATGAGACCGCCAGGCTTTCCCAGGCCCTGCACCACAACAGCTCGCGCGGCCAGTGGGGGGAACTCCAACTGCGCCGCGTGGTGGAGCTGGCCGGAATGGTGGAATACTGTGATTTCACGACGCAGGAGACCCGTTCCAGGGAAGAGGACCGGGTGCGCCCGGATATGGTCATCCACCTGCCGGGAGGCCGTTCCATCATCATTGACGCGAAGGCCCCCATGTCCTCCTACCTGAATGCCGGGCAGACGGACAGGCTGGAGGAGCGCAGCCAGTGGATGTCCCGCCACGCCGCGGACGTAAAAAGACACCTCCAGCAGCTGAGCGCCAAGAATTATTTTGCCCAGTTTTCCCCGTGCCCCGAATTCGTCATCATGTTCCTGCCGGGGGAAGCCTTTTTCCAGGCGGCCCTGGAAGCGGACCCCTCCCTGATTGAATTCGGCGCGGAGAACAAGGTGATCCTTTCCACGCCCTCCACCCTGATCGCCCTGCTGAAAGCCGTCGCCTACGGCTGGAAGCAGGAGCAACTGGCGGACAACGCCAAGAAAATCTCGGAAGCGGGGGCGGACCTGTTCAATACCTGCTCCATCCTCACCGGCCATTTTTCCTCCCTGGGCAAGAGCCTGAACCAGGCAGTGACCCAGTATAACAAGACCGTTTCCTCCTTTGAGCACCGGTTCATTCCCCGGGCGCAGAAGTTGAAGAATCTGGGCGTCACTTCCACCAAGGACCTGCCCGGCTCTCTGGAAGACATCACCGTGCAGGCCAAATCCGCAGATATTCCGGACATTCCGTCCTAAACGCGCAGCAGCAACACGGCAGCCATGCCCGCGTCCGGTTCCGGGCCGGGAATGCCGCCAGCCCTTGCGTTCACTGAATTTCTTTGCATCCGCAGGATGCGCTGGTGTTCAAAAAAGCGTGTTCGCGACTCCCGCATTGTTTTGGATGCCGCAGGCCACGGAGCGCTCCAGGATTTTCAAGGGATCGTCCTGTGGGCGGAAACGGGAAACGGCAGGCTGTCTTCATCCCGCAGCCGGGCGGACAGTTCCGTTACAGAGGCGCACACCGGCACACGGAAGACGTCCAGCGCGGCGCGGGAACTGTAGCCCCACCCTACCAGAACAAGCCGCGTTCCGGCGTTCACGGCCGTGTTGCCGTCGTGGGCTGAATCCCCCACCATGCACACCTGCTCCGGCTCCATTCCCCAAGAACGGACGATGGACAGCAGGGAATCAGGCTCCGGCTTGCGCGGAAAGCGTTCGGAAAAGCCCATCACCTCCCGGAAGGGCACCTCTGGCAGGATATGGCGCACCAGCGGTCCCGTGACCACATGAGGCTTGTTGGACAGAACGCCCAGGGGGTGGCCTGCAGCGGCCAGTTCCAGCAGCATTTCACGGATGCCTGGGTACGGCACCGTGCCGTCCTGCCAGGTATGGGGGTATTCCCGCATGAATCCCCGGTGCACCGCTTCAAAGGCTTCCTCCGGCACTTCTCCGTTGAAACAGCCTTTCAGGGAAGCCAGGCAGAGTTCCCGCGCGCCCCTGCCCACCATTCCCCGGATGGCATTCACGGAGTGCTCCGGATACCCCAGGGACTTCAAGGCCAGGTTCAGGCCGCGGGCGATGCCGGGAATGGAGTCCACCAGCGTTCCGTCCAGGTCAAAGACAAAACCTGTTTTCATGGCCTCAGTGGCAGAAGCCCCGTTCGGAAGTTTCCACGAACTTGACGATTCTTTTCAGACAGGCATTTTCCGCGTAGTCCGAGTTCCGGAGCTCTTCCAGCGCTTCATGAACGGTCAGCTTCTTGTTGACGAAAAGCTTTTTGTAGCACATGCGTACGGCCCGCAGGTCTTCCTCGGAAAATCCGCGCCTCTGCATGCCGATGGAGTTGACGGAGCGCGTCACGGCCGGATGGCCTTCCACAATGGTGTACGGCAGCACGTCCTGGCTCACGCGGGCCATCGCGCCCACCATGGAGTGCTCCCCGATGCTGACGAATTGGTGCACGGCGCAGCATCCCGCCAGAATGGCGTAATCCCCCACCGTAACGTGGCCGGCGGCAGTGGCGAAGCCGGAGAAAATCACATGATTGCCGATCTGGCAGTCATGCCCGGCGTGGCAGGAAACCAGGAAGAGGTTGTTATTCCCTATCCGCGTCGTGCCGCCGATGTCCGTAGCCCGGTTGATGGTGGCGTTTTCACGGAAGACGTTGTTGTCCCCCACTTCCAGATAGGTCGGTTCCCCCTTGTATTTCAAATCCTGGCTTTTCAGGCCGAGGACGGAAAACGGAAAAAATTCGTTGCCGCTTCCGAAGGAGGAAGGTCCTTCAATGACCACATGGCTGTGCAGCACGCAGCCCGGGCCCAGCTTTACATGTTCTCCGACAACGCAAAAGGGACCGATTTTAACATCATCCGCGATCTCCGCAGTAGGATGCACTACTGCCGTTGGGTGTATTTCTGGCATGGCTGGGACGAGTATGAAACAAATTCAGGTGATTAAAAGGCTAAATCCCGCGCGGCCGGTCTTTTTGTCACATTTGCCCGGAGGCGCCCATGTACGCCTCCATTTCCGGCAGCCAGGGAATCAGCAGCACGTACATGACCTGGAGGCACAGGATGACAAGCACCAGCGTCATCACCACCTTGCGGAGGGTGAGTGAGTCGTTCAGCACGTCCGTGGTGCCCAGCTTCCTGTCCCAGGGAGTGAAGCCGAAGCGGCGCACCCACCACCAGGAAAAGAACAGGGCCAGCAGCATCAGGGAGGGGGCAAAGCAGCCCAGCCCCAGCACCATGACGAACAGGGAGCGCCGGAACGCCGTGGAGAAGGAAAGGCGCTTCCCCCGGTAGTCCCTGACGGAGACGCCCAGCATGGCTTTCCCCGGAGTGGTGCCCAGCGTTCCCAGAAAGGCGGTTTCAATGAGCACCATCGGGAGACAGAGGTAAAGGAGGGCTTCATAGGAACCGGGAAGAAAATCGGGGCTGAAGGCCAGGCCGAAGATCCTGAGCACGGCCAGATACAGCGTCATGTGCATCATCACGTCCGCCATTCTTCCCAGAAAACGGACGTACGGGTAGGGAACTACCAGAGGCGTGCCTTCCTCCACAGCCGTTTCCTCTTCTTCCGGCAGGGAATCCGCGTCCGTGGTGCCGGCGGCGGCATCTTGCGCCGCTTCATCCTCCGGCACATCTTCCTCCACATTACGCCGTTCTTCCTCTTCCTTGCGAACGGCGAACATTTCCTTCAGCGCCGGCAGGTCATGGAGGCGCACCCATTCCGCACATCCGGCATGCCACGCCCGGGCGGTTTCCGGAATGAGGCCCGCCTCCAGCATGGAGATTACCTCCACCTCCGGCAGGGGGCCCTTCTTTTCATGATCCTGAATCCAGTAAATATCCATGGGCGGTTTCCTGTTACATGCTGCGCAGGGAGCGGGCCGGGTCCTGGCGCGCCGTGATCAGGGCCGGAATGATGGAGGCCACCACGACCATGACGAAGGCTTTCACCGCCTGCCACGCCAGCTCCGCCCAGTCAATCACCACCGGAATGTTCGCCGTGCCGTGGAAAGCCACGGGGAACGGGTCAAAGCCTATTCCCGCCAGAAAGCCCTGGATCTGCATGCGGTATTCCAGCACCAGCAGTCCCAGGCCCACGCCCAGGAGAGCTCCCACAAAGCCGATGATGACCCCCTGCCACAAGAAGACGCGCACCACCTGGAACGGCGTGGCGCCCAGGGCCTTCATCACGGCGATTTCCTTTTTCCTCTGGATGGAAACGGTAAACATCACCGCCATAATGCAGAAGGCGGAAATCAGGGAGATGAAGGACAGCACAAAGCTCATCATCATGCGCTCCTTCTGCATGAGTTCAAACCACGCGTTAAAGCGGTCATGCCAGGTTTCCAGCGTCCACGCGGAAGAGGGCTTTTCCTTTTCCAGAGCCTGCATCACGGGGGACAGCATCGTTTCCACATGGTAGGGGTCGTTCACGCGCAGGGCCACGGCCTGCACCACGTCATCCTCATAACCCAGCAATTCCTGGCCGATGACCAGCGGAATGAAGAGATCCGGGCTGGGCGTATGCTGGGAGGCCCGGTAAATGCCGATCACCTCCAGATCCTTCGGCATGACCAGCTCCCTGATCTTGCGGAAGCATTCCATGTCCGCCTCATTCCTCTGCCCCGCCTTGAAGCCGCCCAGAATGGTTTCCCATTCCTTCCGCGTGCCTTCCGGGAAGGCCACCCTGCCGTTGTCCACGGCTTCCCCGTCATTCAGCACGGCAAGCAAATCCATCAGGCTGGAGCGCTCCGCATCCCTGCGGGGGACGGACAGCAGCCCGTTGAGCAGGGTGAATACCTTGTCCACGGAGGCCTTGCCGGCCGTTTCACGCTCTCCCTCCCTTTTCAGGGACTTGCCCCACTCCTTCAAATCATTGAGTTCCCGGGCGTTCTTTTCCGCCAGCATCGGCAGTTCCGTCTGCTGGTAGGCGTGGGAAATTTCCTGGAAATTGCGGGTAGTGTACACCCGGACCACATCCCCCACGTTCAGCCCCATGTTCTCCGCCACGATGGAGGAAACCACAGCCTTTTCCCCCATGTCCAGCTCCGCATTGCCGGCCACCACCAGGTGCTTCAAATCTTCCAGCTGGGCGGCGTTTTCCGTATCGATGGCCCGGAAAAAGCAGGGCCTCTGCCGTCCCTGCACGTCTACCAGCGCGTAGTCTTCTATCAGGGCATACGTGGACTGGACTCCGGGAACGTGCTTGAGCTTCTCGCTCAATTCCATCCAGTCCGGAATCACCTCCCTCACGCCGAAGTCATTCCGGTAGCACACCTGGACGTGCGGGGAGTGCGCAAACAGGTTCCCCTGGATTTCCTTCTGGAGGCCGCCCATGACGGACAGCACGACGATAAGCACCATCACCCCCAGCGATACGCCCAGCAGGCAGATCAGGGTAATGATGGAAAAGAAAGTCCGCAGCGGGTTCAAATACCGCAGCGCCAGGCTCAGGCTGATGTACCGGCTCAATAGGTTCTTCATGAATAACGCGGCACACCTTGCCTGATAGCGGCCCCCTTTCCAAGCTTAAAACATGTTCCGGGGAAGGCCGTCCGCTACTTGGCGGCGGCGGCCTGCCATTCCGTGCACAGCCAGCGGGCCATGGAGGCGATCACCTTCTCGCAGGCGGGAGCGGAATCCTTTGAATCCATGACGAACACGGAGACCGCCATTTTCCGCCCATTGGGAAGAACGATGATGCCGACGTCATTGACGGCGGTGATCACGCCCTCCGGAGTGGTGAAGCCCGATCCGGTCTTGTGCGCCACCACATAATCCTGCGGCAACTTCCCTTTCAGGCGCGTAGTCCCCGTAGCGCAGCCGGCCATCATGTCCCAGAGAAGCCGCTGCGTGTCCTTGTTCAGTATCTTACCCTCGTCAAACGCGCGCAGCAGGGCATTCATGGCTGACGGACGGCTCGAGTTGGCGTACTGCAATTCATGATTCCGCAGCATCTCGTCTTCCGTAAACCGGACGTTGATGCCGCTGATGCCCCATTCCTTCAAATCCTTCTGCACGGTCTCCGTCCCGCCGATGAGGGCAAACAGGAGGTCGCACGTGTTGTTGTCGCTCTCCTGAACGGTCACGCGCAGCAGTTCCTTTAAAGAAAAATCACCGCCCTGCGGAAAGCGCTCCCGCAGGGGACTCCACGTGTCTTTTACCAACTGCTCCGGGCGTATATGGATGATCTGTTCCAGATTCAGGGCTCCCTGGTCCACCCGCTTGAGCACGGACAGGGCCAGCACGAATTTGAAGACGCTCTGCATGGGATAGGCAGTCTCATCACCTACCGCCACGGCCTCCCCCGTGTCCAGCATCACTGCGGCCATGCCCACACGGGCTTTCAGGGAATGAGCCAGCTTCTGCACAGCGGCGGAATCAGCCGCGGGAGACGCGGCCACCACGGGCATAACACCCAGAGAAAGAGCGCAGGAGCACACCATGCAGCCACGCAGAAAAGAACCGGTGAAAGTCATGGGCGCCATTCCATACCACGCTCGCAAAAACCGCAACAGCAATCCATGCACTTCCCCCCTTTTTTCCGTCATCCGCAAGCCGGGCAGAAGCCTTGCCACACGCCTCCCTTCTTATCAGGAAGGGAGGCATGCCACCCGTCCTTTCAGAAACCCTCGTCTGGTGCGTCACCCTGCTGCTGTTCGGCATGGGGCTGATCGGCACGCTTATTCCCATGCTCCCCGGCATCATTATCATTGCGGCAGGGTGCATCTGGCAGGGAGTGATGGGCAGCAGGCACCTGGCGTGGTGGGAATGGACCGTCCTGGCGCTGATGGTTGCGGGCGGCCTGGTCATTGACAAGCTCTCCGGAGGCATGGGGGCCAAAAAATTCGGCAGCACCGCCGCCGGCATCTGGGGAGCCATCATCGGCGCCGTGGTGGGCGGCATCCTTTTCACCCCCATCGTGGGCCTTCTGTTCATGCCGTTCCTGGGGGCGCTGCTGGCGGAACTCATCTTTGCCAGAAAAGACATCATGGCCGCCTTCAAGGCAGGCTCCGGCGCGGCGCTGGGAATGCTCACCGGGCTGCTGCTGGAATTCACCTGCGGCCTGCTCATCATCGCCTGGTTCTGCTCCTGCTACTTCCTGTTTTGACGCAAAAAACAGGCCGCGGCGCTGCCTTGCGAAAGCTTCCGGCAGAAAAAACAGACGCTTTTTCTTCCGCTGAAAAAAAACCATTTCCCTAACGTATTCCCTTAAAGACCACTCTACGTACTTATCCGGGCGAGTTGCCGCGGACTTTCATTTCCCCCATTTTTCCGGCTTATGGATGCACCTATTCTGATACCCGTCGCCATGATGGCAGGCTTCATCATTCTTGGAGTCATTCTTTCCATGGGAAAATGCTCCTTCCTCATCGCAGGCTACAATATGATGAGCAAGGAACAGAAGAAGCAGTACGATGAACGCGCGCTGTGCCGGTTCATGGGAAAGCTCATGTACTGCCTGGCCTTCGCCATGCTGCTGTGGCTCATCAGCATTATCCTCCAGAATTCCGTGCTCCTGTCCGTCTCCCTGTGCCTTCTGGTGGGCAGCATAGCGTTTGCAGTCATTTATGCCGGTACCGGAAGCCGGTTTAAAAAATAGCGGCTTTTTACATCAACCTCCTCTTTTACGGGACACCCATCCTCTCTCATGACTGTCTCTACAACCTTGAAATATTTCTTCCTCCCCTGCCTTCTTGCGGCGGCCGTCCCTCTCCGGGCCGCTCCCGCCCCCATGCAGGCCACTTCCACCGAACCTGCACGGATCTGGACGGATGGCTACGGCACGGGCAACGGAAGGCTGGGCATTCTTTCTTTTGGCGTTTTTCCGAAGGAAATCGTCGTTTTCAATGAAGGAAGCATCTTCGCGAAGAAGAATTTCCAGATGAAGGAAGGCGCCGCGGAGGCCCTGGACAAGGCGCGCGAACTTTGCAAGGAAGGAAAATACCGGAGCGCGGACCAGGTGTTCCGGAAGGATATCCTTCCCCCCGGCAGCATCGCGGGGGATTACCAGCAGGGAGGTCTCCTCCAGGTGGAATTCCA
>ENA-OZHM01000691-OZHM01000691.1-human-gut-metagenome-genome-assembly--contig:-NODE-691-length-10512-cov-5.156163_pt1 | contig 10512 bp, 13 predicted proteins | sample MGYA00244047_ERZ653688 | MGnify/ENA primary metagenome ERZ653688 (study PRJEB26926, sample SAMN06165194) | human gut metagenome | biome: ENVO:00009003; feature: ENVO:2100002; material: ENVO:00002003... | reverse complement strand
GCTTTGTTGAATTGCTTCGTCCACATCCTGCCGAATAGCTGTGCGCCATGTTGGCTGACCGTTTTTCTCCGCCAACCATTCGGCGTAGGGCTTTGCCACATGATGGGAGGTTTCGGTGTCAATGACCGACAGCTTATATTTCCGGCAAAGTTCATCTGACACTGCGCGGATTTCCGTTACATAGCTTTTATAGTTGCTGCGATACTTTTTGCCATCCACACGGCTGACCGAGTTCCAGACAATGTGGGAATGAATATGCCCGGTGTTCAGGTGTGTGCCGATGACATATTCATACCGTCCGCCCAGCACACGGTCTGCAAGTTCTTTTGCAATCCGGTGCGCAAGTTCCGGTGTGACCTCGCCTGCAGCAAAACTTTGTACAAGTGGTATCCCTGCACACCGCCCAGCTTATGCCAGCGCTCCTTGGTTTGGCGCATATCGGCAAAGGCGGTTTCCAGCGTGCAGGCATACGAGCTTTCAAAACAGGATTGCTCCGTTTTGTCACGGTTGGCGGCATAGTCGAGGGCGTCCTGCAAGGATACCGCCGTGGTCTTTTCCTTGTTCATCACATACTTCACCGCCCGATCCAGACGGCGGACAGGGATCACGGATGTGTAAGCCATATTTCATAGAGCCTCCTAGTAGTTTTCTTTTATCTCGCGCCAGACTTCCTTGGCGATGCGCGTCATCTCGTCCACGCTTTGCTGCCCCGCCACGCCCGTGCTGTTGGCGCGGTGCGCAAGCTGGTTTGCGTTGTTGCACAAACCGGAAATTTGCCGCACAAGTTCCGCATGGTGTGTGCAGGGGCGCGGATGGATTTCCTTGCCTAAGATAAGGGAGCGCAAGTATTCCTCGCGGGATAATCCACTTGTTTTGACCTGTTCACAAAGATGGCGGTACTCGCGCTCGTTCAGCCGCAACGGAATCACATGACCGCGTCTGCGCATTGAGGGGGTTTGGGGATCACCCCAAAAGTGCGTTTGGATATCCAAACGCTATGCTTGCAAAACACGACACCCCGCAAAACGGTTCATGACACAAGGTCGTCGCCCTCCGAAACGGCTTTCTTCAAACCGTCCAAGGTTGTGACAATACGGTTGTATTTCTGTGCCAAGCCGATCTGCGCGTTGGTGGTCGCATCCTGATTGCGACTGCAGACCACCAGCATCGGGCAGCGAAGCAGCTTATCCCGCACAATGGCGGTATATTCGCTGCGTTCCACGGCATCTTCCAGCACCAAATACTGGCTGTCCTGCAATTTGGGGCATACAGGCAGGTAGCCCAGCAGGTACACCTCGCGGCAGTAATTGCGGAGATGCTTAGAGGTTGCGCCCTCACTGGCGCAGATAAAAGCCCAAGGTCGTTTCATTTTCGTGTTTCCTTTCTGAATTTCGGGAGTGAATCAGATTTGATTCACTTTTCGGTATTTCTTGCAAAATAGTGAATCAGTTCTGATTCACTTCGGATTCAAGGGCAGTTTTCAGCCGTTCAGTGCTGCGGCGGAAGTAGGCGTCCGACATTTCGATGCCGACAGCCTCATAGCCTTCCTGCACAGCGGCCAGCACGGTGGTGCCCGCCCCGGCAAAGGGGTCAAGGATGCGCCCGCCCGGTTCGCAGATCTGCACCACATCCCGCATAAGCTGCAAGGGCTTCTCGGTTACATGGATGCGGTTCTGGGGGTTCGGGTATCGGAACACGCCCGGCAGACACCCAACATTTCTCTCAAGCGGCATTTTGCCGTTGGACCCCCACACAATGTACTCGGACTGCTGACGAAAGCGTCCTTTCTGCGGGCGGCTGGCGACTTTATCCCACACGGCTACACCGCGCCAGGTCCAGCCCGCCCACTGCAGGGCCAGCGTCATGGCGGGCAGCTGCCGCCAATCGATGAACAGGCAGACAGGCGCGCCGGGCTTGGCAATGCGGCGGGCATCCTGCAGCCATGCCGCCGTCCAGAACATCCAACTCAGCTGATCCATCTGGTCGCTGTCAAAGTCGGGCAGTGCTTTGTCCTTACTCATGCTGCTGTACTTTTCGCTGGTGCTGCGGTTTTTGGTGGTCTGGCTGCTGCCGCCGCTGGCATAAGGCGGGTCGGTGATGATGGCATCGAAGCTGTTCGGTTCAAACTGGCGGATGATCTGCAGGGAATCCCCATGCAAAATCGACCAGCGGTCACCGCCGCAGTGTTCGGGCATCCGGAAATTCGGGTTGAGAATGTTGAGCGTTTCGGGAGTGTTCGTCAAAGGCATCCTTCTTTCTTATCGTTCAAAATCATAGGTACGGGGTTCTTTCGGAGGCGGCGTGCGGCTGGCCGTCTGCACAGAAACTCTGTCATCTTCGAGTACAAAACAGTCCTGCGTCCTGTTGTCAAGCTTGGTTCCGGGCAGAACAACGGCATTTCCGCGGCAGACTACATTGCCGGAAATTTCGCCATAGATGCGGGCGCTGCCGTCAATGATCGGTGCGCACAAGGTTTGCTCATCCTGCCGAATCACGGCATAACCGCAGACACAGCTTTTTCCCGTGAGCAATCCACCGCAAATAGCCGCATCATCTTGTGCGATAGCATGGCCGGTCATCATGGCATTCTTGCCGACATAGGCATTACCTCTTGCAACGGCGTGATCTGTAAGGACTGCATCGCCGCAGACAACTGCATTTTCACAGGCGATGGCATCTTCCGAAATCCACGCGCGACCATCTTGGTCAAGGTTATCGCAGCTTTCCACATAGCCGCCGAGCATCCCGGCAAGGACATCCTCGGTCAGATCCGTCACCGCGCGGATGCGGTGCAGGTTGGGATTGTCGGGATGGGCAATGTCGGTGATCTCATATTTCTTCATCTGGCATCACCCCGGTCACGTTTGGGCGCGGGCGTGGGCGACAGTTCGGTTTCCACATACTCGGAAACGATGTTGAGTGCTTCGGAGTAGCTTTGACTTGCCGTGACCCTGTCGCACATTTCCTTGGCCTTATCGCTCTGCCCGATGTCTTTCAGCAGCCGCGAGGCTCGGCCCATAATGGCGAAAATGTTGCCGTCCTGCCCAATCAGCTGCATCTTGGGGCGCAGAGAATTCTTTTCCGGTTTCGGGATTTTCTCAAAAGATGGCGTCATCTTGAATCCATCTTCCTGCCAGAAATGAACAGCCAACGTGCCGTCATCCACACGAATATCTCTCTGCTCAAAGCCCTCGCCCCAGCCGTCGCTGTACTGACCGGAAATGTAGTTGCACAGGACGGTCTGCTCATCATCGAGCAGAGGTTCTTTCAGTTCCACGGTCAGACATCCGCACAGTTTGTTGCCGCAAATTTCCACAGACGGCACAGCACTTACCACCTTGCTGCGGACGGAATCGTCCTCGTGGTAATACTGCATCAGGTCGCCGTTGAAATCTGCAATGTCCTTTTTCACGGCCTCATCAACAGCATCGGCATACTGCAGCAGGTCATGACCGTCCAGCGGACAACCCTCATACTCGTCGTAGAACTCGTCCTCATAGTCAGGTTCATTTGGGAAAAAGTCCGCAGTCAGCGGAGAATAAAATTTCATCTGCAAATCATGTCACCTCTTTCCGCCGCACAGGTCGTGGTCGATCTGCGCGGCATAGTAGTTTTCTATCGTCAGCGGCGCATTGTAGAGCGCCGCCAGTAAGTATTGCTTGATGTTTCGGATGCGGGGCGGGTTGTCCTTGAGGCAATCCAGAACATACTGGATATGTTCTGCGTTCAGCTTGAGAAATCTGGATTTTACTACCTCTGCAGGCATATTTTCGCCAGCGATACGGATAGCAGCCCGTTTGGAACAAACCACATCCAGCATCAACTCCACCAGTTCATCCAATCGCATCGTATCCATCGGGTTATTCTGCGCCAAAATCGGATACTCGATATTTTTCAGCAGCAGGGCGCGGTACTCTGCCCGCTGGCCCGCCGCGCGGATAGGATTCGATACGTTATTTGTTTCTTCTTTCTTTATTTCTTTAGTATTTAATTGTGCAGGATTTTCCTGTACAGGTTTTTCCCGTTTAGGCTTTGCCTGTTTTGGTTGGGCACATTTAGGCGCAGCTTCTGCGGGACCCTGTTCCGGGGGCTGCGGCTGCTCTAAAACCGTGTACTCCATACCGCGCATCTGACCGTTCTTGTCGCGGATGCGGCGGCGGATAATATACCCCGCCGCTTCTAACTCGCGCACGGTGGCACACACGCTGTCCACACCCTCTTTGCAGATGGATGCCAGCCCTCGTGTGGTATAATCCCAATCTTCGGGCAGAGACAGCATCAAAGATAAAAGCCCCTTCGCCTTGAGCGAAAGAGCCTTGTTGCGCAGATGATGGTTGGACATAATGGTATAATTTTGCGTCTTTTGTACACGGAACACAGCCATAACAGATACCTCCTATGCGCCCGCAGTGGGCGAACGATTTCTGACTTTCATGTTGATTTCTCTCTATCGGCAAACTGCGCGGTGGGCGGCAGTTCTTGCCATCAGGTTGTTTTTTGCCATATCAGCGTAATCTCCATTCTCGATGTTGGGCGGCAGGTCGCAAACTTGATACTTTTCTCGGTAAAGGTTCTGAATGTTGACACTCGCCATGCGCCCTTTGGCATCGTTGTCCAGCCGCAGTTCTATCGTGGTGATCTCCGGGTGCTGGCGCAGAAATTCCTGCAAGGCCAGTGGCTCCTTGCCAGAGGACGAGACCCCGCCCAGCGACAAACGGTATTTGTCCGCAGCATCGCCGCAGAGCGTCATCTCGGCCATGGCATCTATGGCGGCTTCAAACACCGCCACGGTAGTGCCGGGCTGCATTGGCGGGATGCAGAATCCGTACTGTTTCTGACTGCCGGGAGCCTCCCTCTTGAACGGTTTCCCATAGTCATAAATACCGCGCAGAGCCGCATATTTCGGCACACCCTGCGGGTCTTTGCCCAAGAAAACACAGTTGTGATATTCTGCACTTTCGTACAGAATTTTTCTCTCAATACAGTAGCGAATCGTGGGTAATGAGATGCCGCGCCCCAGCAAATACCGCGTCACACGGTCATTATTCGGTGCGGGGTTCGGCAGACGAAACAGCGGGCGCTCGCGCTCCACCGCTTCATGCTGCACGGGGATGTACATCGGGCTTTCCTCACATAGCAGCTGCACCGCCTCCACGAACGGTACACCTTCCACATAAATCAAATATTTCAGCGCCGACTTGCCGCCGATGTCGCGGCTTTTCCAGTGCCACACACTGGATTCGCCGTTTATCTTGAAGCTGTCATGCTCCGCAAGCTGGTACTCGCCCCGCGCGCTGCTTTTCACCAGCGAACCGGGTCTATACCGCCGCAGAAATTCTATCGCCGTCATCTGATTGGCGGCATGGATTTGTTCTTTACTGACGCGCGGCAATTACACAATGTAAGCGGCGAGGTCGCTCATATGTTCAACATTTTCCCACGGAAAATCCTCGCGCCCGAAGTGACCGCCCGCCGCCGTGCGGGAGTAGATGGGGTTCAGCAGGTTCAACTGCTTGATGATGCCCGCAGGGGTCAGGTCATACACCTTGCGCACCGCTGCTGCCAAACAGTCATCCTCGCAGATGCCGGTGCCGAAAGTGTTCACATCCACCATAACAGGGTCTTTTCCCCCGATGGCATACGCCAGCGTGACCTGACAGCGGTCGGCAAGATGGGCGGCGACCATGTTTTTGGCAATGTACCGCGCCATATATGCGCCGCTGCGGTCTACCTTGGTGGCATCCTTGCCGCTGAATGCACCACCGCCGTGGGGTGCAAATGTGCCGTAGCTATCCACCATGAGCTTGCGCCCGGTCAAGCCGGTATCGGCATCCGGGCCGCCCTGCACAAACTTACCGCTGGGGTTCAGGATGATTTCCGCGTCATCGGCGGGCATACCGTCAAAGGCCAGCGGGAACACATATTCGTCCAGCAGATCCGCCAGCTTATTGATGTCGGTGTCCTCCTTGTGCTGGACAGAAACGACCACTGTGGTGATGCGCACAGGCGTGTCGCCGTTGTATTCCATCGTGACCTGCACCTTGCCGTCCGGACCGATGTCGGGGATAACGCCGGTCATGCGGGAGATTTCCAACAGCGTTACAAGGCGCTGGGCGGCAACCACCGGCATCGGCAGATATTCGGGCGTTTCGTTGCAGGCGTAGCCGACCATAACGCCCTGATCGCCCGCACCGAGGGTGTCCTCGTCCTCTCCCTCAGCCAATTCCGGCTCGACAGCGCCCGCAATGTCGGGGCTTTGGTCGTGGATGTAGCAGTCGATTTGGTACGCCTTCGGGTCATAGCCGACATCGCGCAGGGTGTCGCGGACGATGTTGAACACATCCGGCTTAGCGCTGGTCGTGATTTCACCCGCCACGATAATGTGACCGTGGGTTGCCATGACCTCACAGGCCACGCGGCTGGCGGGATCATGCTGCAGACAGGCGTCCAGCACGCTGTCGGCAATAAGGTCGCACAGCTTGTCGGGATGCCCGCGCATGACGGATTCTGCGGTGTAAAAGCGAGGATGCTCGTTTTCTTTCATGGTTTCGGTATTTTCAAAAATGTCGTTCATTAGTTCTTCTCCTTGCTTGTTGGATGATTTCGGACAAAGAAAAAAGCCCGCAGGCGGGCTGCGGGCGAAGAGGATCGTATTCATATCAGCGCTCCTGTTCTTGGCGCGGGGGCTGCCTTGTTGCCTGCATAAATTGCGCGTAACCTTCCGGCGTAGTGTGTTCCACACACAGGGTCTTGCCCAGCAGGAAAAACAGCTGCGGGTCGTGGTACATTTCCTCGTAGTGTTTCATCTGCTTGGGCGTAAGGTCGGTAAAATCATCGCGGGTCAGGCCGCAGACAAAAAACGTGCCATGAATGATGTCATAGTCACCCAGCATACGGTTCAGCGGCAGGTTTTCTGCAATACCGTTGTCATTACAGACGTTATGTGGTGCACCACATAATGTCTGTAATGCGTAGTTATATGTTATGTGTAGCATAATTGACATCTCCTTTCGTACCTCCTGATTTCATTTGTATTTTAGCCGGTAGCTTTTTGTGATACTCTACATAATGTAGAGACACAATGCTCTGCAAATAACATCAGGAGGTTTTATAATGTCTGAAGCAACAATACCAATCAAGGAATTGATGGAAAAGACCGAGCAATGGCTACTCGGTCAGGGTTACAAGAAAAGTACTCTTGGGTTTTATAGAGCTACATGGAACAGATTTCTTTCGTATTCAGCCTCTCCCGCTTATAGCCGTGAAACTGCAGAGCAGTTTTTGCTTCAATACTTCGGAGTCGATGTCCACGCTATAGATCAGACTCTTGACGGTCGAATGCGCCATGCACGGCGTCACATGAATGCATTGGACGAGATTTTTCGCACGGGAACAGTGTGCCGCCGTAAAGTTTATGGCGTTGCTTCTATTGATGACGATTGTTTCGATAAGTTTTTTTCCGACTACTTGAGTTATTGCAAAATGCAGAATTTTTCGAGATCGTGGATGGACAACACAATAGCAGCATTGAGGCTTTTCTTGCTTGCTGTTCATTCATCAAACACACAGAACATCAAAAGCATAAATGCGGAGACTATCAACTGTTTTTCCACGGCTATGAGCAATGCTTCAGAAATATGCATGAATGTTCGTAGAGCAAGATGCCGACAAGTTGGTGCTTACCTGCACTGGCTTTATGACCACAAATATACGGATTTGGATTATTCCCTTCAACTCCCAAACTTCAAACGCACTGCACCCCAGATTCCACAGGTATGGAGTCCTGAAGAAATCGACAAGATTCTTGCAGTCATCGATACTGCCAATCCAGTTGGAAGGCGGAATTACGCGATTTTTCTGCTTCTTGCAAGAACAGGGTTAAGGATAAGCGACGTTTTGGGACTCAAATTTTCAAATATTAACTGGAAGGAAAACTGCATTTCACTTTCTCAGCAGAAGACAGGGAACGCCTTGAGTCTGCCACTCAGCAAAGAGCTAGGTATGGCGATTATTTCTTATTTGCAAGATGGCCGCCCACAGTCCTCCTCGGCTTTTATCTTTCTGAGCCATAACGCACCGTTTCAGCCATTGGGTGAGCATAACAATTTCAATCCGGAATTTCATAAGTATTTACGCAGAGCAGGGATTGCTATCCCAACAAAGAGGCACACAGGCGTACACACTATCCGCCATTCGTTTGCCACAAATATGCTGAGAAAAGGCACTCCGGTGCAGGATGTGTCCCAAATCCTCGGTCACAGTAACATCAGTGTAACAGAAACCTACTTGCGGGTCGATATTGAACATATGCGGTTATGTTCGCTGAGTTTGGAGGGATTACTATGAAACAATTTACTTTCACAAGCCAGCTTGCGCCAATAATATGGAAATATCTGGAATCTCGACAAAATGAGGGATATACCTCCGTGCATTGCGGCTATTATATGCAGGAACTGGACTGCCTTTCAAAGGAACTCTCGGATGCCCCCGTGGTGACAAAAGAGCTTATTGACGCATGGGATTTATTAAAGCCATATCTTTCAAACCGTTCGAAAATAGTCAGACATAATGCGATACGCACTTTTGCAAAATTTGCATACACGCAGGACGGAATCTCCTATGTCCCGGATACCAGCAAACTAAAGAACAGTTCGACTTTTACCCCGCATATATTTACTGTTGAAGAAATACGGCGATTATTATATGCAGCAGATAATCTGCCGGTCAGGAATAATGCGCCAACAAGGCATCTGGTCATACCTGCTGTTATCCGGCTTTTATATTGCTGTGGTTTTCGTATAGGTGAGGTGCTCCGGCTAAGAGTGAAGGATGTCGATTTGGATACAGGCATTATTACTGTACACAACGGGAAAGGAGGTAAGGATAGACTTGTCCCTGTCCACAATAGCGTAATAGAGTATCTCCGAAGCTACTCTGCTCAGTTACCAGATGAAAGAGAATGGTTCTTTCCATCTGCTTGTGGCCATTATTCTATTAAAACAATCTATGATAATTTTCGCGAGCTGCTATTCGCATGCAATATTCCTCACACCGGCAATGGCCCTCGTGTGCATGATTTTCGGCATACATTCGCAGTTCATACACTGGAAAAACAACTTTCTGATGGGTATGATCCCATGGTAATCGTTCCTCGCCTTGCCGCGTATTTGGGACATAAGAGTTACCGTGAAACCTGTTGGTATATTCACCTGACGGTTGCTTCGTTCCCGGAACTTTCCCAAAAACTTGACAGAGCATTTGTCGGCATTATTCCGGTTGGAGGTGAGACGGATGAGGAAAACTGACTTTACCAAAGCACTGACCGAGTATTTCTCAATCTATCTGCCTACTACATGCGGGGTGAGTCCCAATACCACCAATTCATACAGAGATACTTTCAAGCAACTCCTTCTATTTTTTCAAGAAAAGAAAGGCATCTCCGCAAATTATATAGAATTGCGCTATCTGAATATGGAACTTGTTTCTGAATTTCTGGATTGGTTAGAAACATCCCGCCATATTGCGGTTACAACAAGAAACCAGCGACTTGCCGCCATAAAGGCCTTTGCTCATTTTGTACAGTACAAGTTTCCGGAAAACATAGAAAACTGCGTTGACATTATTAATCTGCGACCCAAAAAGTACGAAAAGGCATTGATACCGTTTTTGACGGAGGATGATCTGTCACTTCTTCTGTCCCAACCAGATGCATCTACCCGACAAGGGCTCCGAGATTTGACACTTCTTGCACTACTGTATGACTCTGGCGCACGGGTACAGGAATTGGTGGATCTTAGGCTGAAAGATGTCCGTCTAACACACCCCCCAATGGTTATTCTAACTGGAAAAGGACGAAAAGTTCGTCAGGTTCCCCTGATGAAGGATACCTGCAAACTGTTGGACAGATATATCCGCAGCTTTCATTCCGATTCTCAGTCTCAGATGATTCCGCTATTTTATAATGCAAAAAAGCAGGCTTTATCTCGCTATGGAGTCACCTATATTCTGAAGAAGTATGCGGCAAAGGCATCTCCGGTACTTGAACCACAGAATATATCTCCTCATGTATTACGCCACACCAAAGCCATGCACTTGCTGCGAGCTGGTGTTAACATGATATATATTCGAGATTTTCTTGGGCATGCAGACATCTCTACAACAGAGGTTTACGCTCGCATCGATGCAGAGATGAAGCGAAAAGTATTTGAGGAGAAAGTGCCGAATTACACACCCAATACCACAATGCCTTGGGAGGAGGATGAAGATTTATTGCAATGGTTAACACAATTTGGAAAGAAAACTTTCTGATTATGTGTAGTAAATTATGCTTAAACGCCCGGGATTCTGGGCATTTTGCTCAATTACTACTCATTTGTAGGAACTACTCATTACAGACGTTATGTGGTGCACCACATAACGTCTGTAATGACAACGGCATTGCAGGAAACCTGCCGCTGAACCGTATGCTGGGCGACTATGACATCATTCATGGCACGTTTTTCGTCTGCGGGC
>ENA-OZHM01000690-OZHM01000690.1-human-gut-metagenome-genome-assembly--contig:-NODE-690-length-10516-cov-7.194436_pt1 | contig 10516 bp, 9 predicted proteins | sample MGYA00244047_ERZ653688 | MGnify/ENA primary metagenome ERZ653688 (study PRJEB26926, sample SAMN06165194) | human gut metagenome | biome: ENVO:00009003; feature: ENVO:2100002; material: ENVO:00002003... | reverse complement strand
GTCAGCGCAAGGAAGTTCATGGCTTTCTGACCCGCATGAGCACCAAGAACGGCCGTAAGGTCATCAATGCTCGCCGTGCAAAGGGCCGCAAGAGCCTGACTGTCTGATCTCTGCCTTGCAGGTGAGATCCGGCGCAGAAATGAATATGCGCACAAAAGACCGCTGATATCCCATTGGCGGTCTTATTTTTTTACCCGTCAAAAGTTTTTTCGTAAAAATGCCCGGATGGGCTTTTAAACTGCAAAAATTTTTGATATACTGGCTAAAGAGTGCACCTATGTGCACCCGGACGAAAGGAGGTGCCGATGTTATGCGCTATCGTCCGATCCGCCGCAACAGCGAGTTTGGCCGTGTGTACGCCCGCGGCAAGTCCTATGTGAACCCGGCACTGGTGCTGTATGTGCTCAAGACCCGGGGCCGCAACACCCGGGTGGGCCTGACCGCCACTAAAAAGATCGGCCACGCCGTGCAGCGCAACCGCGCCCGCCGCGTGATGAAAGCTGCGATTGACGAGCATCTGGATTACAATATCGGCGGCTATGATCTGATCTTCGTGGCCCGGGGCATGACCCCCAAACTGAAAAGCTGGCAGCTGAGCAGCGTTGTGGCAAAGCTGTTTGCCCAAGCCGGTCTGCCGGATAAGGCAAAGCGCCCGGACGCAAAGCCGCCCGCCACCGTGCCCCCTGCCCGCAAACAAAAGCCGGAGTCCCGCGTGTGAACCGGCTGCAAATGCTCTGCCGCAGGGCATTGTGCGTGCCCATCCGCATCTACCAGTACACCCTCAGCCCATGGATCGGCCGCAGCTGCCGGTTTTCGCCCAGCTGCAGCAACTACACCATGCAGGCTATCCTGACCCACGGCTGTATCAAGGGCATCCTGCTGGGCGCATGGCGCATTGCCCGGTGCAATCCGCTGGGCAAGTGGGGCTACGACCCCGTGCCGCCGCCCGGCCGCTGGCAAAGCCCTGCCCGCAATTTACAGCCTGCAAAGCTGTTTGAAAAGCGGCACAGGGGATAAAGTTTTCGCTTCTTGTGACGCGCTGCACTGTGGGCGGCGTGTCCTACGATAAAAAAAATAATGCGTCCCGGGCCACAGCCGGGGCAGAATGGACAAAGGTATGAACTTCTTTTACATCCTGAGCGGTCCTCTCGGCTATGTCATGGAGTGGATCTACAAGCTGCTGCCGAACTACGGCTGGGACATCATCCTCTTCACCCTGCTCATCAACATCGTCAAGATCCCCCTGCAGACCAGCCAGCAGAAGAGCATGGCGAAAATGTCTGCTTTCCAGCCCATGATCGCGGAGATCCAGACCAAGTACAAGAACAAGCCCGAAAAGCAGCAGGAAGAGCTGATGAAGCTGCAGCAGGACTTTGGCTATAAGCCCACGGCCGGCTGCGTGCCCATGCTGCTGAATTTCCTTGTCATGTTCGGTGTTATCGGCGTGGTGTATAACCCGCTGGAGCGTATTTTCCACATCAGCGCCGCTGCACTGGCCAGCGCAGGCGAGGCTATGACCGCCGCCGGCATCTCCTTTACCGCCATCACCCGCGATACCAACATCATCGCCGAGGTGGTTGCCGGCAACAGCGGCGTGCTGGGCTGCTTTACCGCACAGCAGATCGCTACCATCACCGAGTTCAGCCAGCACATGAACTTCTTTGGCATCGACCTGACCCGCATCCCGAAGCTGGGGCTTTCTCTGGATCTCGTGCTGCCGCTGCTGTCGGTCATTACCATGTTCCTGTCCACCCACATCAGTATGAAGGCCTCCGGCCAGCAGATGCAGGGCAGCATGAAGCTGACCATGTATATGATGCCGCTGATGTACCTGTTCTTCTGCTTTACCTACCCGCTGGCATTCTCTCTGTACTACGTCATTTCCAACATCGTCATGACCGCACAGACCCAGGTCATGCGCAAGTTCTACGACCCCGAGAAGATGCGCAAGGAAGTGGAAGCGGAGATCGCCGCCAAGCGCAAGCAGGAAAAGCGCGGTGTGAAGAACACCACCATCACGGTGACCGACCCCAAGACCGGCAAGAGCGTGGAAAAGAACCTTTCCGCCAGCGAGATGAACAAGCGCCGGCTGGAGTATGCCCGTCAGCTGGACGCCGAGCGCTACAAGGACGAGCGCACCGTGCCGCTGAGTGAGCTTGACAAGCAGGATAAACAGTAACAAGGGAGGTAAACGGTTATGGTCCGTACACAGGAATCCACCGGTAAGACGGTGGACGAAGCCTTTGCCAAGGCCTGCGCCCTGCTGGGTGTTCAGGCTGAGGATGAGAATGTCAGCCGTGAAGTGCTGGAATATCCCCAGAAGACTGGTTTTCTGGGCTTAAAGACCACCCCCGCCAAGGTGCGCGTGAGCGTGGAAGAGCCGGATGCTCCCGCCGCTGTGCCCGCAAAGCCGGTGGAGGTTGTGGCAGAGCAGCCTGTTGAGCCTGCCGCCCCCGTGCAGGAGACTGCCCCCGTGGCAGAGGAAACGCCTGCTGCTGTGGCAGAGCCTGCCGCTCCCGCCGCAGAGCAGACCCCCGCTGCCCAGCAGCCCGCCGAAGCTGCCGAGGAGGCAGAAGAGGTGGAAGTGCCCATCGTCATCGACGAGAACGCCAAGGTGAAGGCCGCCGTGGACTATCTGCGGGAGGTCATCACCCTGATGGGCGTGGAGAACGTGACCTTCAGCGCCGTGCAGAAGGGCGAAGCCACCATCATCCGTCTGGACGGTGAAAAGCTGGGTGCCCTCATCGGCCGCCGCGGCGAGACCATGGAGAGCCTGTCCTATCTGGCAAGCCTTGTGGCAAACCGTCTGGAGGGCGATTACATCAAGCTGGGTCTGGATGTTGCCGGTTACCGCGACAAGCGCGAGAGCGACCTGACCGCACTGGCACAGCGCATCGGCGCCAAGGTGCGCAAGACCGGCCGCAGCTTTGCCATGGAGCCCATGAACCCCTACGAGCGCCGCATCATCCACTCTGCCATCAGCAAGATGGAGGGTGTGCGCAGCGAGAGCAAGGGCGAGGGCCGTGACCGCCGCGTGGTCATCTACTCCACCGCACCGGATGCCCAGACTGAGAATACCTACGGCGAGCGCCGTGGCCGTGGCGGCAACCGGAATGGCCGTCGTCCCGGCGGCAACCGCAACGGCGGTTATCGCGGTGAGCGCCGCAGCAATGGCGGCTACCGTGGCAGCCGCAGCGGTGCACCCCGCGGCCCGCGTCCGTCCGGTGTGCCGGAGCGCACCTACGCCCCCCGCGACGCCGAGAGCGCAGCACCCGTAGCACCCAAGCGCACCGAGCGCGTGGACGATTTTGCAGATTTCAGCTTCGGCAAGATCGAGCTGTAAGCTGTAACCCGAAACAGAACCATGAAGCGCCCCGCATTTCCGGTGGAAATGCGGGGCGCTTTTTTGGTTTCACAGGAGGGGGTCGTGGAGTAAAACGGCATTTGCAGCGCCGCTTTCTGCGAAAGCGCAGCGCTGCGGGAAAAGTCTGCACAGGTTTTCAGCGGGCTGAACCCTCTCAGCTTCGCTGCGTTCAGCACGGTACGATGCGGTCTATCTCTGCTAGAAATTCGCGTTTCTTTGTCAGCACCTGCGACAACTCATCGCTCAGCGCCGACAGACTCATTTATTTGTTCATATCTGTATTATATCACTTCTGTGGTTATATTGCCATTGTGCGGTATTGCCTTAGCTTGCAATTCTGCCTTCTGCCTTTCCGTTAGAAATATAATGTTCGTAGTATTTCACATTACTATTGCCAAACGCTGCTACAAGATCCGGGTTATTTGTCTTATAGGCAGCCAGGTTGAACTGATAATTTCCCTGCCGCCCCTCTTTCATGCCATTTGTAACAAAATGCTCAAAAAGTGCTTTCTGATTTGTCCCAAATACCTCTGCAAGGTCAGGGTTCAGTTTCAGATAATCCTTGTAATTGTAAACTGCTTGGTACTGTGCCAACTGCTGTACAAACGGCGGGTTCTGCAACCGTATTCCCCGATGAGCGCCATTATCGGCATTTCTTACAGTTTCTCTACTTCCATCCATATAAGTAACTACCGCATAATCCACATTAATGTGGTCGATAATATTGCTTGTCCACATTACGTTATCAAATCTGCATCCGCCGTCACATGTTGCATTTTGAACCTCATCTTCGGACAGATATGTACAACTGTCAATGTTGTTTGTATCTGGCATAACAAAGAAATTCCCATACGAATCACAATAAACCCTCGTCAAAACGTCATCTTCTCCAATTGATACGGCATAGTCCGACTCTGTATAGTATTTAAACGGACTATCATCTGAGAAATTCTGATCCATATACAACTGTGCCCCATTATTTCTCGCCACTCGAAAAGGTTCTATTGGCCCAACTACTGTTAATTTTTTTGTCGCCACGCCTGGAATAGGGTCTCCGACGCGATTGTATGCAGTTGCATAGAAATCAACATATTTCATTGTTTTGTTCGTATTATTGCGGCTATAAATTGTCGGGTCGCATACATAATTATCTTCCCAGTTGACCTGCATTGTTATAATTTCAATACTCGGTTTTTTAGCCGCAAATGCACTGCCACAGAAGCACATACACAGCAGTACTATTGTAAGCAGTGCAGCAGAAAGTTTTCTTTTCATGTCGATTCCTCCTTCTATGGAAAGCCTTTCTTGTCATCAGTATACCGCTGTTTAAACTAATTTTCAATTTGTTTTTTGTGAAATTTCTTAAAGATTATCGCATGTTACCGTTAAAAATATGGACGCTGCTTTTTGCAACAGCCCCTTGACTCCCTCAGTCAAAACCTGACGGTTTTGCCAGCTCCCTCTGGGAGGGAGCCTCTGGCGCGCCCGGACGTTTTGCACTTTAGCCAAAAACTTCGCCGCCATGCCAAAGGCCCCATCTCCGAAGATGACTTCCCCCGGAGCGGGGGAAGATGTCGCGCAGCGACAAAAAGGGGAATCTGGCATCGAGCAAAGCGAGATGACTGGGGGAGTTTCTCGCGGGGTAAACCCTCTCCGCTTCGCTGCGCTCAGCAGCTCCCCCGAAGGGGGAGCTTTTCGCCATCTGGCGGTAAGTAGAGCAAAACCTCCCCCTTTCGGGGGAGGTGGCATCGCCGTAGGCGATGACGGAGAGGGTTCAAGCCGTAAAGTTTAGCACTAAAGTATTAAGTACAAAGAGAAAGTACCCGCCATTTTCGATCTCTTTTTCCACAAACATTTTGGAAGATGTGGAAAAACCGCGTGGCGGGTGTATCTTTTTGCGCAAAAACGTGGTAAAATAAACTGTAAAATCAGAAAGTGTGCGCTGCGGCGGCTCTGCCGTACCGGGCGCACGAATAGCACACCCGCAAGGACGGGTGCGCGGAAAGGATGCAGTATGCAGGGAACGACCATTGCCGCCATCGCAACGCCCCCCGGGGCAGGCGGCATTGCCGTGGTGCGGCTCTCCGGTGCGGAGAGCTATCAGGTGGCGGCCCGGGTGTTCCACCCGGCAAACCCGGCAAAAAAAGTGGAAGAGGCCAAGGGCTACACCGCGCTGTTCGGGCATTTTGTGGACAGGGAAGAAGCCTTTGACGAGGGCGTTGCCCTGTTTTTCCGCGCGCCCCACAGCTATACCGGCGAGGACGTGGTGGAGCTTTCCTGTCATGGCGGAAATGCGGTGGCGCGGCGGCTGGTGGAAGCCTGCCTTGCGGCGGGTGCGCAGCCTGCCGCCCCCGGCGAGTACACCCGCCGTGCCTTCCTGAACGGCAAGCTGGGCCTGACCCAGGCCGAAGCGGTCATGGACCTGATCTCGGCAGACGGGCGGCAGGGGGCAGCGCTGGCAAACGCCGCGCTGGGCGGTGCGCTGGCGAAAAAGATCAACGCCCAGAAAGCCCAGCTGACCGCCCTGCAGGCGCATCTGGCCGCTTGGGTGGACTTCCCGGAGGAGGATGTGCCGGAGCTGGACCCCGCCCATCTGCGCACCGTGCTGGGCGCAGTGCGGGAGGAACTGGACGCCCTCATCCGCGGCTACGATGCCGGTGCGGTGCTGCGCGAGGGCGTGGACTGCGCCATCGTGGGACGCCCCAACGCGGGCAAGTCCACCTTGCTGAACCTGCTGGCTGGGTTTGACCGCGCCATCGTCACCCCGGTGGCGGGTACCACCCGCGATGTGGTGGAGCAGGCGGTGCAGCTGGGAGATATCCGGCTGAACCTCTTCGACACCGCCGGTCTGCGGGAGACCGAGGACGCCATTGAAGCCGAGGGTATTCGCCGAAGCTGGAAAAAACTGGAAGAAGCCGGGTTGATCCTTGCCGTCTTTGACGGCTCTGAGCCGCCCAGCCGGGAGGACTTGGCGCTGGCGCAGCGCTGCGCGGGCCGTCCCGCCATTGCCCTTGTCAACAAGGAGGACAAGCCCACCCGGTTCGATGCGGAACTCATCGCCCCCTATTTTGCCATGGTGCTGCCGGTCTGCTGCCGGGAAGAGGGGAGCCGCAAGGTCATCGCCGCTGCGGTGGCGCGGCTGCTGGGCACGGGCAGCATCGACCCCCACGCCGCCAGCCTGTCCGGGCAGCGGCAGCTTTCTGCTGCCCTCCGCGCCCGGGACGCCGTAGCCGGTGCACTGGATGCCGCCGCAGGCGGATTTGGGCTGGACGCCGTTTCGGTCTGCGTGGATGATGCGCTGGACGCGCTCTGCGACCTGACCGGCGAAAACGCCTCGGAAGCCGTCATCGAACAGGTGTTCGAGCGGTTCTGTGTGGGGAAATAAATTCAAATCATTGATTAGAGGAAACCCGAAAGTATATGAACCACTTAGGAGATTATGATGTCATCGTCATCGGCGCCGGCCATGCGGGCATCGAAGCCGCCCATGCAGCTGCTGTGCTGGGCGCAAAAACGGCCGTCTTTACCATGAGTCTGGACGCCATCGGCAATATGCCCTGCAACCCCAGCATTGGCGGCACTGCCAAGGGCACGCTGGTGCGGGAGGTGGACGCGCTGGGCGGCGTGATGGGTCTGGCGGCAGACGCCACTTATCTGCAAAGCCGGATGCTGAACAAGGGCAAAGGCCCCGCCGTGCACGCACTGCGGGTGCAGACCGACCGCCGCCGCTACAACGAATACATGAAGCACGCGCTGGAACAGACCCCGGGGCTTGCCATCCATCAGGCCGAGGTGGTGGCGCTGGAAGTGGAAAACGGCCATGTGAAGGGCGTTGTCACCCAGCTGCACGGCGAATACACCGCCAAGTGCGTGGTGCTGGCCACCGGCACGAACCTCGGCGGCAAAATATTCGTGGGCGATGCGTGGTATGCCTCCGGCCCGGACGGCATGCACGCCGCCAACGCCCTGACCGACAGCCTGAAAGCTGCCGGTCTGCCGCTGCGCCGGTTCAAGACCGGCACCCCTGCCCGGGTGCACCGCCGCAGCATTGATTTTTCCAAGCTGGAATGCCAGCCCGGCGACCCGGACAGCGAATTGCAGCCCTTCAGCTTTTTGACCGATGCACCCTTGCACAATAAGGTGGAATGCTGGATTGCCTACACGAACCCGGAGACCCACAAGATCATTCTGGATAATATCCAGCGCAGCCCGCTGTACGGCGGCATGATCGAGGGTGTCGGCCCGCGCTACTGCCCCTCCATTGAGGATAAGGTGGTGCGCTTCTCCGGCAAGGACCGCCACCCGCTGTTCGTAGAGCCCTGCGGCGAGAACACCGAGGAGATGTATTTGCAGGGCGCGTCCAGCAGTCTGCCGGAGGACGTGCAGAACGCCTTCTACCACAGCATCAAGGGCTTTGAGCATCTGGAGATCATGCGCCCCGCCTACGCCATCGAGTACGACTGCGTAGACCCCACCAGTCTGGAAGCCACGCTGGAAAGCAAGGTGGTGCGGGGACTGTACGGGGCAGGGCAGTTCAACGGCACCTCCGGCTACGAGGAAGCCGCTGCGCAGGGTCTGCTGGCGGGTCTGAACGCCGCCCGCAACGCGCTGGGCAAGGAGCAGCTGGTGCTGCCCCGGCACACCAGCTATCTGGGCACGCTGGTGGACGACCTTGTGACCAAGGGCGTCATGGACCCCTACCGCATGATGACCAGCCGCAGCGAGTATCGGCTGACCCTGCGGCAGGACAACGCCGACCAGCGCCTGACCCCCATCGGCAGGGAATACGGCCTTGTGCAGGATGACCGCTGGGCAAAGTACCAGCACACCCAGCAGATTTTGGAAGCCGAGCGCCGCCGCCTGCACGAAGCACACCTGCGCACCGCAGACCTGCGCGCCGCCATGGAAGCCGTCGGTCTTGCCCCTGCCGCCGAGGGCGGCATTGCCGAGGAGCTGCTGCGCCGTCCCGAGATCAGCTACCCGCTGGTGGCGGGCATCATCGGCTGGGGGGATGAAATTACCCCCATGCTGGCGGAGCGGCTGGAGACCGAGATCAAGTACGCCGGTTACATCGCCCGACAGGACAGGATGATCCGCGAGGTGGCACGCCACGAAAAGACCCTCATCCCGGAGGATTTCGAGTACGCCGCCCTGACCGGCCTGACGCTGGAAGCCCGGGAAAAGCTTGCCCGCATCCGTCCCCGCAATCTGGGGCAGGCGGGGCGCATCCCCGGCGTTTCGCCCTCCGATGTGGCGCAGCTGAGCATCGCACTGGCAGGGAAACAACAAAAATAATACGAAGTTGCGATAAAATAAACGATTGCGCTACCCCAACCACCCGACAGAAAGGACAACACTATGATCGACAAACAGCGGTTGGAGGAAAAGTGTTCCACATGGAACATTGCCCTCACCGGCACCCAGCTGGATCAGCTGGACGCCTTTGCCCAGATCCTTGTAGACTACAACCAGAAGGTCAACCTGACCGCCATCACCGACCCGGAGGGCATCGAGGACAAACATTTCCTCGACAGCCTGCTGTTTGCCAGCCAGCCGGAGGTTGCCGGGCGCATGGTGGACGTAGGTGCCGGGGCAGGCTTTCCGGGCATCGTGACCAAAATTTTCAAGCCGGAGCTGGAACTGACCCTGATGGAGCCCACCGGCAAGCGGGTGGAGTTTTTGAAGTACGCCTGCGCCCAGCTGGGTCTGACCGGGGTGGAGTTTGCCAAGGAGCGCGCCGAGGAAGCCGCGCGCAAGGTCTGGCGGGAGCAGTTTGATCTTGCCTCTGCCCGCGCCGTGGCAGCCCTGCCCATGCTGGCAGAATACTGCCTGCCGCTGGTAAAGGTGGGCGGCAACTTCCTTGCCATGAAGGGCGCATCCGGGGAAGAGGAGTTGACCGCAGCCCGGGGTGCTATCAAAAAGCTGGGCGGCGAGTACCGCGAGACCCGCACTTTGCACCTGCCCGGCGGCGACACCCGCACGCTGATTTTGTGCAAAAAGATTTCGCAAACTCCGACAGCATACCCCAGAAACGGCGGTAAAATTGCAAAAAGCCCGCTGAAATAACGCATAATTTGACGCAACCTGTAAGACCCTGCCGAACGAAATTTCTGGCGGGGTCTTTCTTTGTGTGCTACACTGGGGCTGAACAGGTTTTCCACGATTTCCCGGAGAAATGTGGAAAAACCGAAGGTTTATTTCACAGGAAAGGGGCAGCATCATGTTTGAACGCAAGAAACCGTCCGGGAAATTACTCTCTCTGCCCATCGACCAGATCCACCCATCGCCCTTTCAGGCGCGGAAAAGCTTTGACGAGCAGGAGCTGACCGCGCTGGCGCAGAGCATCCGGGAAAACGGTCTGCTCCAGCCGGTCACGGTGCGCAGGGCGGCAGAGGGCTACGAGCTGGTGGCAGGGGAGCGGCGGCTGCGCGCCTGTCAGCTGGCAAAGATGACCACCATTCCCGCCATCCTGTGCAGCTACGCCGACGACCGCACCGCTGCACTGGGTCTGCTGGAAAACATCCAGCGCGCCGACCTGAACCCCTTTGAACAGGCGCAGGGGCTGCGGGATGTGATGGTGCTGTGGGACTGCACGCAGGCCGAAGCCGCCAAGCGCTTAGGCATGGCGCAGCCCACTTTTGCCAACAAGCTGCGGCTGTTGCAGTTGACGGCAGACCAGCGGCAGTTCGTGCTGGACAACAACCTCACCGAGCGCCATGCCCGCGCGGTGCTGCGCCTGCCGGAGAACCGCCGCAGCGAGGCGCTGATCACCATCGCCAAGCGCCGCCTGAACGCCCGTCAGACCGACAGCTACATCGAGCAGCTGCTGAACAGCCCGCCCAAGGCTGGGCACCGTATCTCCATGGTGCGGGACGTGCGCATCTTTGTCAATACCATCGACCACGCCATTCGGCTGATGACCGACAACGGCGTGCCCGCCACCGCCCACCGGGAAGAGAAGGACGGCTACATCGAGTACACCGTGCGCATCCCCACCGCCGCCGCGGAGAAGTAAAGTGTTCCATGTGGAACAGGGGAGGGAAGGTTTCTGCTTACCGCAAGCGTGCAAAGACGCTCCGCTGGGCCAGAGGCAGGGAGGGGTGTTCCGAGTCCCCCCTCCCTACCTCTGGACTCCACCCACCCCGCAACAGG
>ENA-OZHM01000673-OZHM01000673.1-human-gut-metagenome-genome-assembly--contig:-NODE-673-length-10683-cov-3.938747_pt1 | contig 10683 bp, 8 predicted proteins | sample MGYA00244047_ERZ653688 | MGnify/ENA primary metagenome ERZ653688 (study PRJEB26926, sample SAMN06165194) | human gut metagenome | biome: ENVO:00009003; feature: ENVO:2100002; material: ENVO:00002003... | reverse complement strand
AGGCCGCCATGAGCGGCGGCTGCGCATCCGTGGGAAAGCCCGGATACGGCTGCGTGACGACCGGGCGCGGCGCCGTGAGCTGTCCATCCGATGACAGGCGCACAGCGGACGCCGTTGTGATTATAGCACATCCCGCCTCAGAAAGCGAGTCAAGAACGGTCGAAAAGTGTGCCGGATCTACATCCTGCAGCTCCACCTCGCCGCCGCAGGCGGCGGCAGCGCACAGGATCGTCGCTGCGACGATGCGGTCGGGCATGATCGTGTGCTCGACAAACGGCCGCGGCCGGAAGCCGCCGACCGTGACCGTGGACGTGCCCGCGCCGGAAATGTCCGCGCCGAGCTTGCGCAGGTAGCACTGCAGGTCGGCGATCTCCGGCTCGCGCGCGGCGTTGCAGATGACCGTCTCCCCCGCCGCTGCGCAGGCGGCGAGCATGGCATTTTCCGTTGCGCCGACGCTCGGAAACGGCAGCAGGATGCGCCGCCCCTGAAGCGCGTGCGCCCGGCAGATGATGTCGCCGCCGCGCTCCGTGACCTCCGCGCCGAGCGCGCGTAGCGCGTCCAAGTGCAGGTTCACCGGCCGCGGCCCGAGCTCGCACCCGCCCGGCATGGACAGGCGCGCCGTGCCGAAGCGCGCGAGGATCGCGCCGAGAAAGATGACCGACGAGCGCAGCTCCCGCATGAGTGCGTGCGGGATGAAATCGCAGTGCATCCCGCGCGAATCGATGCGTACCGTGTCCCCGTCGCGCACCGCCGTGCAGCCGAGATGCTGCAGGATGCGCAGCGTGGTCGTCACGTCCCGCAGATCGGGCACGTTGTGCAGAACCGTCTCACCTCCGGAGAGCACCGACGCCGCCATGATCGGCAGCACCGCATTCTTGGCGCCCTGCACCCGCGTACTCCCGGTCATCCTGTTTCCGCCGTAAATGTGCCATATGCTCATGATCTTTCCTCCGCACAGCAAATTCATGCCATCCTATGCAGAGAAACGCGAAGTTGTCATTTTGTATGCCGGTCCGCCAGCTCAAGTACCAGATCGGCAATGCGCTCGGCGGCATCGCTCACGCCGGCGGCGCGCATATTGTCCGCCATCTGCGCAAGCTGTGCGGAGTCTGCGAGCAGGTCGCTGACAAGGTTATACAGATCGTCCGCCGTGAACGAGCCCTCGAGCAGCACCTTCGCGCCGCCGGCGCGCTCGAGCACGCGCGCGTTGCGCTCCTGATGGTTGTTCGTGACGTTCGGCGACGGGATGAGCACGGCGGGCTTGCCGATGCACGTGAGCTCGGCAAGCGTGGACGCGCCTGCGCGGCACAGCACAAGATCGGCCGCGTCCATCACCAGCGGCATATCGTAGATGTACGGCCGCACGTCCATGCCGTGTGCCGCGAGATCTGCCGGGCACTTTTCCAGCAGCACCGTGTGCATCTTCTCATAGCCGTTGCGCCCCGCCGAGTGGATGAGCGAAAACGGTGCGCCCGTCACGGCGGCGCGGGTGATGAAGGCCGTCATGATCTCATTCATGTATGACGCGCCGAGCGACCCCCACACCGACACGACCAGCGGCTTTTCGGGATCGAGCCCGAGCTGGCGCTTGGCCTCCGCCTTGGAGCAGGCCGTGAATGCGCCACGCACCGGCGTGCCGGTGACGACGACCTTGTCCTGCTCGCTGTAGTGCTGCTTGCTCTCCTCGAAGCCGACCAGAATACGGTCGACCGCGCCAGCGAGCATCTTCGTCGTCAGGCCGGGTACGGCGTTGGACTCATGCACGATGGCCGGAATGCCGAGCTGCGCCGCCGCCTTGAGCACGGGGTAGCACACATAGCCGCCCGTGCCGATGGCGACATCGGGCTTGAAGTCCTCAATGATCTTGCGCGCGTCCTTCGTCGCCTGCCGCGCATTGTGCAGCGAGCGGAAATTGTACATGATCTCCGACGGCTTGAGGCTGCGGTGGATGTTCGTGACCTCCACGGTCACGATGTCATAGCCCGCGCGCGGAACGAGGTCCGTCTCCATCTTGCCGTTTGCGCCGACAAAGAGGATGCCGCAGTCGGGCATCCGGTCGCGCAAAACGCCCGCGACCGCAAGCGCGGGGTTGATGTGGCCTGCGGTACCGCCGCAGGTAAAAAGAAAATTCATAGTCAGTCCCTCCCGGAATATCGAAACTCAGGCGGCACGCGCCGCCGAGACAGCTTGCAGAATCGGATGCTACCGCGCTCTTTTCGTCGGAATGTCGCGCGATATGCTCAGAATAATGCCCATTTCACCGAGCTGCATCAGCAGCGCCGTGCCGCCGTAGCTGAAAAACGGCAGCGAGATGCCGGTGCAGGGGATGAGATTCGTGACGACCGCGATGTTCAGAAACACCTGGATCGACAGCAGCGTCGTGATGCCGACGCCGACGAGAAAGCTGTAGCGGTCGGGCGAGTGCGCGGCGATCCAATAGCCGCGGCAGATGAGCAGCGCGAACAGGATCAAAATTGCGACCGCGCCGACATAGCCAAGCTCCTCACAGACGATGGAAAAGATGTAGTCATTGTGCTCCTCCGGCAGGTAGAGGTATTTCTGCCGGCTCTGCCCGAGACCGAGCCCGAGAAAACCGCCCGAGCCGATGGAATACAGCGACTGTACGATCTGATACCCGGCAGCGCTCGTGTCGGCGAACGGATCGCGCCACGACACGATGCGCTTGTGCACATAGGGCACGAACTTGCCCGCGATCAGCAGCAGCGCGCCCGCGCCGCCCATGCCGATGAGCAGGTACGAGAGCTTGATGCCGCCGACAAACATCATCACGATCGCCAGCGCCATGATGATGATCGACGCCGACAGATGCGGCTCGAGCATGAGCAGGATGACGATGCCGCCGGTGATGACCATGAACGGCACAACGCCGTAGCGGATCGTCTGCATCTGGTCTTTGTATGTGCAGATCATGCTCGAGAAAAACAGCACGACCGCGATCTTTGCGATCTCCGACGGCTGAAACGTCGTAAAGCCGAGACTCAGCCACCGGCGCGCGCCGCCGCCGACCACGCCGATGTGCGGGATCCAGACGATGGCGAGCAGGAAAATACTCACGCCCAGCAGCGCGAGCGACCAGCGGCGGTACGTCGCCATGCGCACGTTGGAAAACAAAATCATACCCACGACGCCGGCCACGGCGAAGCCCGCCTGCCGGACGAAATAATACGTCGGCGACTTGCCCTGCGCATAGGCGCGGGCAAAGCTCGATGAGAGCACCATGATGACGCCGATCGCCAGCAGCAGCAGCGTGAGCACGAAAAACGGCAGGTCAAAGCTGCCGCGCTTTGCCCCGGCAGCCGCCCCTGTCCGGCGCGCAGGAAGTCTCAAACCGGATATATTCATGAACGCACCTCCCTGCGCCGCGGCGCGCTCACGCACCGAAGCGGTGGAACACGCCAATAAACGACAAAACTGCAAACAGCACCGTCACGCCGGCAAACAGCGCCACGATCTGCTTTTCCTTCCACTTGTGGCCCGTCCAGCCGCCCATCTCCAGATGGTGGTGGAACGGGGACATCCTGAACACGCGCTTGCCGTGCGTGAGCTTGAAATAGCCGACCTGAATGATGTCCGAGAGCGCCTCGACGATGTACATGATGCCGACCGTCACGAGGATGAGCGGCATATCGTAGGCGAAGGCCAGCGCCGCGACCGCGCCGCCGAGAAAGAGCGAGCCCGTGTCGCCCATGAACACCTTGGCCGGATTGAAGTTATAGATCAAAAAGCCCAGCAGGCCGCCGGCGATGCCGGAGGCGAACACGCCGAGGGACAAAAACCGCTCGCCCCAGAGAATGGACAGCACGGCAAAAAAGATGCACACCGGCATCGTCGTGCTCGCGGCGAGACCGTCCACACCGTCGGTGAGGTTCACGGAGTTGACCGTGCCGACGATGACGAAGGCGGCGAAGATCACATACAGCGGCTCGGAGATGGCCACGGTCGTGTTCCAGAACGGGATGTAGAGGCTGTCGAGCGCGACATAGCCAAAGCGGCGCATGAGGAAAATGAACGCCACGGCCGCCGCCAGCTGCAGCAGGATCTTCTTGCCGGCCGTCAGACCGAGATTCTGCTTTTTCTTGAGCTTTTCATAGTCGTCCAGAAAGCCGATCGCGCCGAACACGAGCGCGAACGCCAGACAAAACAGGTGGCCGTATTCGCCCTCGGCCATGCAATCAAAGCCGACCGACAGGCACACGACCGCGATTGCGGCGATGAACATCAGTCCGCCCATGGTCGGCGTGCCCTGCTTGGACATATGCCATGTGGGGCCGTTTTCTTTAATGCTCTGCCCCGCCTTGATGCGCTTGAGATACGGGACCAGGAAAAATCCGACGACGGCCGACACCGCAAACGCGATGACGAACGCCAGTATCAGCTTCAGTGTCATTTTTCTTTCTCTCTCTTCCTCTTGTCGAGTATTTCGGCGACGATCTCGCGCTCATCCATGTGCACCTTCGTCTTGCCGATGATCTGGTAATCCTCGTGCCCTTTGCCGCAGAGGATGATCACATCGCCCGGGCAGTGGTTTTCGATCGCATAGGCGATGGCCTCACGCCGGTCGGGGCGCACGACATAGGGCGTGTGCGTCTCCTTGAGACCGGGGAGAATGTCGGCAATGATCGCCTCCGGGTCTTCCGTGCGCGGGTTGTCGCTCGTGACGATGACGAAATCCGCCTTCTGACCCGCGATGCGTCCCATCTTCGGGCGCTTGCCGCGGTCGCGGTCTCCGCCGCAGCCGAAGAGAAACACCAGCCGCGCGGGCGCAAACTCGCGCACCGTCGTGAGGATGTTGTCGATGGCGTCGGGCGTGACGGCGTAGTCGATAAGGATGGTATAGTCCCCGTCGGTCTCGAGCGGCTCGGCGCGCCCCTTGACGGGCTTTGCCGTATCGAGCGCGGCCGCGCAGTCATCGAGCGAGATGCCGAGCGCGCGCGCACAGGCGATGACGCTCAGCGCGTTGTAAACAGAGAACATGCCGGGGATGCCGAGGCGCATGCGCGCGATCGCATCGCCGCTCATGGCGACAAAGCGCACGCCGGACGCGCTCAGGCGGATATCCTTGGCCACAAGGTCTGCGTCGTTGCGCTTGGCGGAGTAGGTCTGCATCGGGCACTCGGCGCGCTCGAGCATGACGTGCGCCCAATCATCGTCGGCGTTGACGATGCCGATGTCGCTCTGCGCGAACAGCAGCGCCTTGGCCTCTGCATAGGCCTCCATGGTCTTATGGAAATCCAGATGATCCTGCGACAGGTTCGTGAAGATGCCCACGCGGAAGCGGATGCCCTCCACGCGGTGCAGCACGAGTGAGTGCGACGACACCTCCATAACCGCATGCGTGCAGCCGGCATCGACCATCCGGCGCAGGAGCTTTTGCAGCTCATATGTGTCCGGCGTGGTGTGCTCGGTGTGCAGCACCTCGTCGCCGATGATGTTCGCGTTCGTGCCGATCAGGCCGACCTTCGTGTGCAGACACTGCTCGAGCATGTGCTTGATGAGCGTGGTGACGGTGGTCTTGCCGTTGGTGCCAGTCACGCCGATCATGGTCAGCTCACGCGACGGGTTGCCGAAGAATTCGCAGCAGATGCGCGAGAGCGCAAGGCGGCTGTCAGCCACGAGGATATACGGGATATCGACCTCCGGCTTCTTCTGACAGAGCACGACGGCGGCGCCGCGCTCGACGGCAGCGCCGATGAACCGGTGTCCGTCGGACTCATACCCGCAGACGGCGGCAAACAGGTCGCCGGGCTGCGTGGTGCGCGAGTCGAAGCTGATATCCCGGATGTCCAGCTCCGGATCGGCGGTGCATGCGCACACATCCAGAACGGACAGCAGTCGCTTGAGTTTCATAAAGGGTACCTCCGTTGTTCGTCAGTATCGTCCCAACATGCCCGAATCGGTCGTCACGAGCGTGACCTCCACGACCGTGCCGTGTTTGAGCTCGGTCCCGGCGGCCACAGCCTGCCCGGAGATCTTCTGGGAAGCGGTGTCCGTGATGGAGCTGTTGGTCTTGATATACAGGCCCAGCGCAGCCATGCGGTCGCGGGCCGTTTCATAACTCAGGTTGGTCAGATCGGGCATGGTTTCCTTGTCGCCCGAGGGCTCCTTGCCGGCATAGAGCAGGATGGTGCTGCCGCTGGCGACGACCGCGCCGCTGCCCGGAAGCTGCGCCGTGACCGTGCCGCCCTCGCCGTAGACGCGCGCCTGCAGTCCGACCTCCTCGAGCGCGGCCTTCGCCTGCTCGATGGACAGGCCGGTCACGTTCGGCACGGTCTTATCCATGTACGTCTTTTCCGTCTCGGAATACGACGGCTCCACGCCGAGGTACGGCAGGATGTCCGCCATCATTTTGCCGACGGTGGGCGCAGCCATCTGGCCGCCGCTGATGTAGATGCCGGTGCTGTTGCTCGGCGTGTCGAGCAGCACGAGGATAACGATCTGCGGATCGTCCGCCGGAGCAAAGCCGATGAATGAGACGATGTATTCCTTCGCGCCACCGGCCGCATCCTGCGCGACCTTTTCCGATGTGCCGGTCTTGCCGCCGATGCGGTAGCCGGCGACGTAGGCGTTCTTGCCGGTGCCGTCGACGGGATCGCCGACGACCTGCTCCAGGATCTGGCGCACGGTGGCGCTCGTCTGCTCGCTCACGACCTGGCGCACCACGGTCGGCGAATTGGACACGACCGCTTCCCCGTCGCCGTTGACGATGCTCTTGACCACGTACGGCTTCATGAGATAGCCGCCGTTGACGCAGGCGCTGACCGCCGTGATGAGCTGCAGCGGCGTGATCGTAAACGTCTGACCGAACGAAGCCGCCGCGAGCTGCGAGAAGTTTTCGGGGTCATAGAACGTGTTCTGGCTCCACCAGATGCTGCCGCTCTCGCCGGACAGGTCGATGCCGGTCTTGGCGGTGAGGCTGCTGTCGACGTTGTTGGTCAGATTCAGGAAGCCGAACGCCTCGGCGTACTTGTAGAACGTGCGCGCGCCGACAAGCTGACCGATCTGCACGAGCGCGACGTTGCACGAGTGCTGCATGGCCTGCGTGAGCGTCTGGCTGCCGTGACCGGCCGTCTTCCAGCACTTGACCGGATCGGTACGGCCGAGCACGGGGATGCTTCCGCCGCAGTAAAACGACGAACTCTCGCTGACCACGCCCTCCTCGAGCGCCATGGCCAGCGTGATGATCTTGAACGTCGAGCCGGGCTCGTAGGTGTCCGAGAGCGCCTTGTTGCGCCACTGCTTCTGCTGCGCGGCAGTCAGCAGCTCCGAGCGCTTGTCGGGATCGGTCTCGGCGTCAATGGCCTCCTGATCCTTGTCGCTGACCTTCTGGTAGTTGTTCAGGTCGAAATTCCCGAGCGAGACCATGCCGAGGATCGCGCCGGTGCTCGGGTCCATGGCAATGGCGGCCGCGCCGTTTTGCACGTCGTAGTCCTCGACCGCCTGCTGCAGGTGCTTTTCGAGGTAATACTGGATGGTCGCGTCGATGGTCAGGTTCATGTCGTTGCCCTTCGTCTCGTCGTAATAATCCTCGTAATTGACAAAGAGCATATCCGTGCCGCGGTTGTCCGTTGCGCGGATGATGCGGCCGGTGCTGCCGGTGAGGTAGCTGTCATAGCGCTGCTCAAGGCCGTAGCGTCCCTCGTTGTCCTGCCCGACAAAGCCGATGACGTGTGCGGCCAGACTGCCGTAGGGATAGTACCGCTTGGTATCCGGCTCGATCTTGACGCCGACGAGCTTTTTCTCTTTTTTGAACGCGCGCACCTTTTCCGACACGTCCGGCTCGACCTTGCGCTTGACGACCTCATACCAGCGGTCGGTGTTTTTCGTCATGCTCAGGATCTTATCATAATCGACGTCGAGAATCTCGGAAAGTTCGCGTGCGATCAGCTGCGGGTCCTCGTTGTTCTTTGCGATCTCGGCCGGGCTGATAAAGATCGTGTCGACCGAGGCGTTCATGGCCAGGATCTTGCCGTTCGTGTCATAGATCGCGCCGCGCGAGGCCGTGATCTCCGTCTCGCGTACCTGCTGGTCGATTGCCATTTTTTCATACTCGTCATGGTGTATGATCATGACGCTGAACAGCTTGATACCAAGGACAGCAAATGCAAGGATGCCGCACACAATCAAAAGCAGGCGTGTGCGGCGGAGCATCATGATATTCGGTGTTTTGGTACTTGCTCGAAAGGGCACGCGGTTATCTCGGCGCCCGGAAGTTTCATTCGCCATGTCTGTCTCCTTGTTTCTGCGAGGATGGTACTATCATACAGGCTGGCTCATCGAAAATATTCCACAATGGAGGTGAGGAAATCGCCGAAACGGTCAGCAAGGCTCAGCGGCTCTGCCGCGGTCTGGTCCAGAACCACCGCCGTATCCGCGGCGTTGCTGCTGCTGATGTAGTAGAGCTGATCGCTGCGCGGCTTTTGCATACCGAGCTCATGGATGGCGTAGTCCTCGATCTCCGTGAGGTTGAACGCGCTCTCATAGTCGATGCGCAGGCGCGTCTGCTGCTCCTGCAGCTCGGTGTACTGATCCTCCAGCGCCGACACCTGCGCCGACGCCTGCGAGAGCTGCACGCGCGCGACGAGCGAAAAGACGATCAGCACGGCGGCAATGGCAAAGCCGAGCACCGCCATCGGGGCGATCGCCTGCTTGGGCCTCGGCGCAGACTCCGGGACGACGGTCTCCGTCGGCCGGGGTGCATGCGGCAGATCTACCGGAGCGGCACTGTACAGGTACTCCTCCGCAGCCGTGCTGCGCAGGTCATACGCCGCGTTGCCGTCCATGCGCGCTGTATTCCGTTTTCTCGAAGCGGGAGATGCCATGACGGGTTCCTTTCTCAGACACGCTCCGCGACACGAAGTTTCGCGCTGCGGGCGCGGGGGTTGGATGCGAGTTCCTCCTCACCGGGCAGGATCGGCTTGCGGGAGACGCTGCGCAGCGTCTGCACAAAGCCGCAGGTGCACACCGGCGCCTCGCGCGGGCAGGTGCAGCCATGCTCCCGCCGGGCAATGCCGGCCTTGACGATCCGGTCCTCGAGGGAATGGAAGCTGATGACGCACAGCCGCCCGCCGGTGCGGAGCTTATCGGGTGCGGTGTCCATCATCTCGCGCACCGCCGCCAGCTCATCGTTCACGGCGATGCGGATCGCCTGAAAGCTGCGCTTGGCGGGATGCTGCTTTTCGCGCAGCGCCGCGCCCGGCATGGCCGAGCGGATCACGTCGACCAGCTCCATCGTGGTCGCGATCGGCTGCTGCGCCCGGGCGCGAACGATCGCCCCGGCGATGCGAGGCGCGTAGCGCTCCTCGCCGTATTCATACAAAATGCGCTTGAGTTCACCCTCCGGCCACTCGTTGACAACGTTCCATGCGCTCAGCCCCTCGGTCGCGTCCATGCGCATATCAAGCGGCGCGTCGTGCATATAGGAAAAGCCGCGCTCCGACTCGTCAAGCTGCGGCGAGGAGACACCGAGGTCAAAGAGCATGCCGTCTACGGCGTCGATGCCGAGGCGGTCAAGAATGGCGGCCGCGTCGCGGAAGTTGCCGTGCACGAGCCGCACACGGTCTCCAAACGGTGCCAGACGCGCACCGGCGCGCTCGATGGCCGTCTCATCGCGGTCAATGCCGATGAGCTTTCCGGTCGTGAGGCGCGCGGCGATCTGCTCGGAGTGGCCGCCCATGCCGAGCGTACCGTCGACATAGATGCCGTCCGGCCGGATATTCAGATTATCAATACACTCGTGCAGCAGCACGGAGACATGCAGGGCGTCCATCAGAAATCCAACTCCTCCATCACGGCGGCGATGTTCTCCGGCAGCGCCTCAAGCGGGCAGATCTCGTCCCAGCGCGCGCTGTCCCAGAATTCCGCGTGGTTGTTGCTGCCGACCACGGTGACGCTCTTGGTGAGACCCGCAAATTCACGCAGGTGCTGCGGCAGGAGAATACGCCCCTGCCCGTCCAGCTCACAGCGCGCGGCATACGCGAACAGCGGGCGCATCTTGCGCTGCTGCACGTTGGTCATGGCCGCCACCCTGCGGGCGACGTCGTCCCAGTTTTCCTGACTGTAAGCAGACAGGCACTTCTCGGGCGAGATCGTCACATAAAACGTTTCGCCGAGTTCTTCGCGGAGCTTGGCCGGGATGAACAGACGGCCTTTGGCGTCCAGCGTGTGCTGATAGATACCGGTCATGCTGCATCCCCCCTTCTCCGGAATCGTGCACCTACGCACCTCTTGCGTGGGGTTTTGTGCCCTTTTAAACCACTTCGCCCCACACGGTATCCTCATTATAGTGGCAAGACGGAAAAATTGCAAGGAGAAATTCCCGCCCATTTCTTGCAATTTCCGACATTTCTGGCGATTCGACCGTTGTTTTCCCGGTCACAAGGCTTTGCGTTTCGCGCCGAAAAAAGGAAATGGCGGCACAAGATATGCCGCCAAACCGGGAAAAAGCACCCGCCGGGAACACCGGGAGCGCACTGTGTGGGAAAAATTTTCGGCAAAACGCAAAACCGCCGCCGGATGCTCCGGCGGCGGTTCAGGTGTGCGGTTAAGCGGCAGTCAGTTGACTTCCTCATCCAGCGGCGCATCGTCCTCGAAGTGGATCTCGGGCTGACGCGCAGCGGGTGCTCTGTCTCTTATACACATCTCCGAGCCCACGAGACCTCTCTA
>ENA-OZHM01000670-OZHM01000670.1-human-gut-metagenome-genome-assembly--contig:-NODE-670-length-10694-cov-3.657017_pt1 | contig 10694 bp, 2 predicted proteins | sample MGYA00244047_ERZ653688 | MGnify/ENA primary metagenome ERZ653688 (study PRJEB26926, sample SAMN06165194) | human gut metagenome | biome: ENVO:00009003; feature: ENVO:2100002; material: ENVO:00002003... | reverse complement strand
CGGAGAACTTGTCGTAGAGGATCGCCATAGGCGAAGGGGACAGCAGCAGCGCCCGCGTTTCCGCCTCGCTGAGCGTCAGCTCCTCCATGCTCATCAAAATATCCTCCCGCACGGTGTATTCATAGCTGTGATGGAGGATTTCCTCCGGGGGCTGGCCCTTCAGCCAGTCCCGGTACTTGTCCTGCTCCCGCGAGAGCTTGTCGTATAACGATTGCTGTAATGCCTCGTTCATATTCATCGTGCCTCCTGTTCGTGAGATTTTTTCTTTTCCCCAGCGCCGTGGACGCTGGGCACCTTCAGCCTGCCCAGGACGGAGGGGCGCTTTGCCACCACATTCTCCGCCGCCTGTTCCATGGGCATCCGGTCGTCGATGTTCAGTTCTGCGTTCAGCTCCGCCAGCCGCGCGGATTTTTCTTTCAGCTCCGCTTCTTGCGGGAAGGGCTTGCCCAGCTCCGCCTTGGCCGTTGCAAGCTGCGCCTGCACGTTTTCAAGCCTGCCCTGCACCGTTTTGTACCGCTCCGGCATCTGGGCGAGGGCGTTGTCGATGCGGACAAGGTTGCCCCTTGCGTCCTTGCCCAGCTCTACCCGGTGGCTCATCTTCCCCTTGAGGGTGAGAATGAAGTCCTTGCCGAAGTTTTCCACGGTCAGCGACATAGAAAAGCCCCGGTAAGTGCCGATGGGAACACTTTCGAGGCCCTTTGCGTCCTTGAACGCTTCCAGAATGGCAGCACCGGCATTGTCCTTGTCGGTGAGAAAGTCGCCCTTGACCTCCATACCCGCAAAGCCGTCCTTCGGATGCGGGTGGGCCTCCAGCGTTCTCATATCCGCCTCAAAGCCGGAGAGGAAGCCTTTGTTTTCCTCGATCTGCGCCGGAAAATGCCGCAGGATGTTGTCCTCCAAGCGGTACTGCTGGCTCTGGTGATTGGCCTTCATCAGCCGCAGCCGCGCCACGTCCACGTCGAGGTCCATTTTTTCACGGATGCGCTCGTCTCCGGCGCACAGCGCCTTGATCTCGGCATAGGAAAGCGCCGCCTCGTCAATATCCTCACAGCTTCTCACCGGGGATTTTGAGGTCATGATCTGGGAGATGAACTTCTGCTTATTTTCCACCGTCTGCCAGAGGTAGGCGTCGAAGGTGGATTCCGTGACATAGCGGTAGATATGCACTTCCTTGTTGCGGTTGCCCTGCCGGATGATGCGCCCGCTGCGCTGCTCCAGATCGCCCGGCCGCCACGGGCAGTCGAGGTCGTGGAGCGCCACGAGCCTGTCCTGCACGTTCATACCCGCGCCCATTTTGAAGGTGCTGCCCATGAGCACACGCACCTGACCGGAGCGCACCTTTGCAAACAGCTCCTTCTTCCGCGCCTCGGTGTTGGCTTCATGGATGAATGCGATCTGCTCGCGGGGGATTCCTCTGGCGACGAGCTTTTCCCGGATGTCGTCATATACCGTGAAGCCGGGTTCGTCGGGGTTTTCCTTGTCGATCAGCCGCTCGACGGCGTGAAGCTCCGGGCTGTCCAGATTCCCGCCCGCCGTCTTTGCCGCCTTCGCCCCGGTCGCGCCGGTTTTCGGGGTGGACAAATCGCAGAACACGAGCTGGGTCAGCCTGTCCGCCTGTCCGTCCTGCCAGATGCGGTGGATGTTGTCCACGCAGCGATTGACCTTGCTGTTCGGGTCGTCCGGCAGGTCGGGGTTGATGACGCGCTGGTCAAGCCCCAGCTTGCGCCCGTCCGAGGTGATCTTGAGCATATTGTCCGTGCCGGGGTCAACAAGCTGTGCGTGTACCCTTGCGGCGCGCTCGGACAGCTCCTGCACCATCTGCTTCTGTATCTCCGTGGGCTGCGCCACCTCGTTGTGATAGATGGGCGTGGGCGTAGGCAGGTTGAGCTGGTCGGAGGTCTTGATATCCGCCGCCTCCTTGAACAGGGTCATGAGCTCCGGCAGATTAAAGAACTTGGCAAACCGCGTCCTCGCCCGGTACCCCGTACCCTCGGGAGCCAGCTCAATGGCGGTCTGCGTTTCCCCGAAGGTGGAAGCCCAGCAGTCGAAGTGGACAAGCCCCTTGCCGCGAATGGCGTCGTGCTGGAGATAGCGCATCATGGTGTACAATTCGGTCATGGAGTTTGAAACGGGCGTGCCCGTTGCGAATACCACGCCGCGGCTGTCGGTGATCTCGTCGATATACCGGCACTTGAGCAGCATATCCGAGGATTTCTGGGCGTCGGTGGCGGACAGCCCCGCCACGTTTCGCATTTTTGTGTAGAGGAACAGGTTCTTATAGTTGTGCGCCTCGTCCACATACAAACGGTCTACGCCCAGCTGCTCAAAGGTCACAACATCATCCTTTCGGGAACTGTCCTGGAGCTTTTTGAGCTTGGCTTCAAGGCCGCGCTTGGTGCGCTCCAGAGACTTAATGGTGAACCGCTCCGCCCGCTGGCTTTTCAGCTCCCGCAGTCCTTCCTCCACCTCAAAGATTTGCTCCGCCAAAAGCCGCTGCTGCCGCTCCATGGAGACGGGTATCTTCTCAAACTGCGAGTGGCCGATGATAACGGCGTCGTATTCGCCGGTGGCGATGCGGGCGCAGAACTTCTTGCGGTTCTTCGGCTCGAAGTCCTTTTTCGTAGCCACGAGGATGTTGGCGGAGGGGTACAGCCGCAGGAACTCGCCCGACCACTGCTCGGTCAGGTGGTTGGGAACGACAAACAGGGACTTGTGGCACAGCCCCAGCCGCTTGGATTCCATGGCGGCGGCTACCATCTCGAAGGTCTTGCCCGCGCCCACCTCGTGGGCAAGAAGGGTGTTGCCGCCGTAGAGCACATGGGCGACCGCGTTGAGCTGATGCTCCCGCAGCGTGATCTCAGGATTCATGCCCGGAAAGATCAGGTGTCTGCCGTCATATTCCCGGGGACGGGTGGAATTGAAGCGCTCGTTGTAGAGCTGCACCAGCTCCCGCCGCCTGTCGGGGTCCTTCCATATCCAGTCCCGGAATGCCTCCTTGATGGCCTGCTGCTTCTGCTGGGCGAGGGTGGTTTCCTTGCTGTTGAGCACGCGCCTCTCCCTGCCGTCCGCATCGTGCTTGGTATCGTAGATGCGCACGTCGCGCAGGTTCAGGGTATCTTCAAGAATCTTATAGGCGTTTGCGCGCTCCGTGCCGTAGGTCATATATGCGGCAATATTGCTGTAACTGACCGCGTTCTTGTTCCTGATGTTCCACTCGGCGGTGAAGGCGGAATAGGTCACGTCGATCATGCGCTGCTGGTAGAAGGGGGTCTCGAAGGTCTCCCACATGAACTCCCGGATATACGAGGGGTCGATCCACGTTGCGCCCAGCCGCACCTCGATTTCACTTGCGTCCAGATCCCTGGGCTGCGCCTGTCGCAGTGCTTCCACGTTGGGCAGATAGCCGGGGCTGTCCTGCGCCGCCTGCTCCGCCTCCCGCAGCTTCTGCCGGACGTTGCCGGAGAGATATTCATCCGCTGTCTGCCACTCCCCGCGCACAGGGTCGAGGAAGATAACGCCGTTCAGCTCGTTGATCAGTTCGTCCTGGCTTCTGCCGGTGAGCTGCGCCATATACTCCATATCCACGCAGGCTTTTTCGGAGATGGACAGCGCCAGCGCCTCCGAAGCGGTGTCCACGCTGGTCACGGCCTCGTGCGCCCGTATGGTTCGCCTGGTGAACATATCTGCCTTGCGCTTGAGGTTTTTGTCCTCGTCCAGCTCCTCCAGAGAGCAGAGCAGATAGTAGGAGCTGTCCTCGGCAAAGGCCAGGGCGTTGGCGCGGGAGTTAATAAGCCCATACTTTGCGGTGAAGCCGTCGTAGAGGGTATTCAGCTCCGCCTGCGTCTGCCGGATGGTTTCATCCGAAATAAAGCCGTCCATCTGCTCAGATATGAGCTTCTGCACGCAGTCCCGCAGCTCCACCATGCCCTTGGCACGCTCCTTTGCGGTGGCGTTGAAGTCGGGCTTGGTCATGATGCTGTTCTGCCGGTAGTACAGCTCCCCGTCCACCACGGTGTAGGAGAAGTTCCGCACATTCGGGTCTGCCGGGATGGTCTCCACGATGGTCTCATCCTCGCCCAGATCGGGCAGCTCCGCTTCCGCGTAGGTTCCACGGATATTCCGAATTGCGCCGCTGAGCTGCTCCGCAAGGTCTGCGCCCTCGATGGGCGCAACGGTAAAGTCCTGCCTGCCGTACTGCGTGCTTTCCGAGGTCTGCCGTCCCAGCACCATCTCCGGGTGGTCGATGAAATACTGATTGATGGAAAAGCCGTCCGCATTCGCTCCCGGGTTTCGCCAGATACCCGTGTGTACCCAATCGGGTTCGATTTCAATGGGTCTGTCCCGCTTTTGAAGAAAGATAATATCCGAAACGACATCCGTACCGGCGTTGGCTTTGAAGGCATTGTTGGGCAGGCGGATCGCGCCGAGGAAGTCCGCGCGCTGGGCGATATACTTCCTTGCGGCGCTGTCCTTGGCGTCCATGGTATAGCGGGAGGTGACGAAGGCCACCACGCCGCCCGGACGCACCTGCTCCAGCGCTTTTGCGAAAAAGTAGTTGTGAATGGAAAAACCGAGCTTGTCAAAAGCCCGGTCGCTGACCTGATACTGTCCAAAGGGTACGTTGCCCACGGCGAGGTCGAAGAAGTCCTTTCGGTCGGTGGTTTCAAAGCCGGCCACGGTAATATCCGCCTTTGGATAGAGCTGCTTTGCGATTCTACCGGTAATACTGTCCAGCTCCACGCCGTAGAGCCTGCTGCTTTTCATGCTCTCCGGCAGCATACCGAAGAAGTTGCCCACGCCCATGCTGGGCTCCAGAATATTGCCGGTCTGGAAGCCCATGTTCTCCACCGCGTCGTAAATGGCGCGGATAACGGTGGGACTGGTGTAGTGGGCGTTCAGCGTGGACGCTCTGGCGGCGGCGTATTCCTCCGGGGATAGCGCGGCGTACAGCTCCGCAAATTCGGCTTTCCAGTTATCCTTGCTTTCATCAAAAGCGTCCGCAAGCCCGCCCCAGCCGACGTATTGGGAGAGGATATGCTGTTCCTCCGGTGTGGCGTTTCTGTTTTCGCTTTCAATCTGCTTCAGCGTGGCGATTGCCTTGATGTTGCGCCAGAATTTCTCCTTAGCGCCGCCTTTGCCGAGATCATCGTCCATGATGCGGAAATTCTCCGCAGGCGGCAGCGGCGCGAGAGGTTCGTCTATCTCGGTCTGCAAAATTGCATCATCGGGGTCGGGTACAAACTCACCCATTTCCGAAAGTGCCGCCCGCCCCTCATGCTCCAGAACCAATCGTTCTTCTTCACTCATGACGAACGGGTCATGCTCCGGCTCGTCAAAGCGCAGGGTGCGAATCTCCACGTCATAAGGGAGGTTGTTTTTGTCACCGGGATATACCGCCACGGTTTCCTCGGTGTAAGCAGGAGCCCGTTCCGGCTGCGGATACCGCTCCATGAGCCGCGCGAAGCTCTCCCTGCTCTCCGCACGGGAAACGGGATAGCGAAGCGATGGGTCTCGAAGAGAAATATCAAAAAGCCCGATGCGCTCAATAATGAACGGCTTGCCGTTTTCCAGATACACCGTATCGCCTACGGAATACGGGAACTGTTCTCGCTGCGGAACAGGAGCTGTTTCGGGAACGTCTGTAACTGCTTCCTCTGGCTCATGCCAGCGGTATTGCTCCACATCCTCATCCGAAACGTGAATGAGGTCGCTGAAATCGAGGTTTTCCAGCTCGTTGGTAATAAGCTCCTGCAAAGAGCCGTACTGCCGGGTTTCCAGATGCTCGTCATCCAGATAGCGCTCCAGCCGGAAGTTCACAAGGTCGATATTCACCTGAACGGGAATCTCATCGTCGGTGACGGTGGTGTAAGCAACGCCAATCTTCGCCGGGTCGCTGAAATCCGCCTCTGAGCCGTATTCACTCCGGCAGAAGTCGGAGATCAGTCCCTTTGCCCGTTCTATAAGCGCCTGCTCCGCCTGTCCTTGCAGCTCCAGCCGGTACGCCTCCGCCTGCCATTCGCTTGTAAATTCCTCGGTCACGCCGTCCGCGTCCACATGGTAGCCGTGGGTCTCGTCGTCCCACACGGCATACAGGGTACGGAAGCCCCGGTCAAGGCTCACCACATGGAAGCGGTCTGCGGGGTCGAAGGCAGGTTCTTCCTGCTGTGCCTTTCTTTCCTGCGCCGCGATCCGCTCCACATCCGCCATGACCTGCCGGACGAAGGGGCTGTTGCGATTAGCCTCCGCATCCACAATCTGCCCATTTACAATACCTCGTTCAGCAAGCGCTTCCCGGATGGCGATGGGGTCAATATTGTCAAAGTTGTCCTGTTCCTGCTCGGTGTAGAAGTTATCGGATTGAATGAGCTGCGCAATGCGCCGCTGCACCTTCGCCCATGACAGCGTGACCGGCTCGGAATTGCCCACGGAGATTTGCAGCGGTTTAGAGGTATCCTTCAAGCCGTACTCCCGTGCCAGCCATGCGGCGGTGTCCCGGTCGCGGGCGTGAGCCTTCATATAGCGGACAACGGCGTGCTTGCTTTCAATCCTGCCGTTCCACTGCTGCAAGGCCGCGTCAATGTCCGCCTGCGTGACCTTGTAGGGCGAGGGCGTAACCGTCGTTGCCAGCGTGGGGTAAAGCTCGTCCAAAAGCTCCTGATGGAGCCGGTTATGGAAGGAGGGCATATCGAAATAGAGGCGCGTAAGCTGTAAATCCTCAGACGCCATGACGATGCGCCGGATTGCCGCCGCGCCCTCCAGATAGGCGTTTTGACGGTCGGAGTTGCGGCAGGCGTTGAGAAATGCTTCATCCTTGGAAAGCGCGTTGCCCACGCTCAGGCGGTATCTCTCGAACAGCTCCTGCACCGTGGGCTGAACTTGCTCTGCGGCGGGGTCGCGGAACACCCTTGTGCCGTCCGCGCCGAACTCCGCTTCATAAGCATTGATGGCGGCTTCTGCTTCATGGTCGATAGAGCGCAGCGTGTAAATGTGGCGCTCACCTCTAAAGTCCGGCGCTTCGGCAATCGTCACATCATACTTATCGCGCAGTTTCTCTACATACATCTCTAAATTGTGCAACGGTACACCGCACATTTCCACACGGCCAGCACCGGGGATACTGCGGGAGGTCAGGTTCATATCCAGCAACCCCGCCGCCTGTTTCGCGTCCTCACCGTACAGCTCAAAGAAATCGCCCACCTGAAACAGCACGAGGTTATCCGGGTGGGCTTCCTTTACGGCGTTGTAGTCATTCCATGCTGCGCTTCGCGCTGCGGTCTGCCGCTGAAGCTGCTCGTACTGTGTCTTTTCCTCCGGCGTCAGGAAACGGTCTTTGCGGATCAGCTCGGAGATACGCTTGGCGACGTTCGCCCAGTTCAGTTGAATTTCCGGGCAGTCCTGCTTTTTCAAGCTGACGCCTTTGCCGCTGTGATCCTCACCGCTGTGGGATGCGCCGGATACCGCGTGGGAGCGTCCCCCAATGCCGTATTCATCTTTCAGGAAGTCCGCCTGCTCTTTGGGGCTGTGTTTCTCTTTGAAATAGGCGTAGATGCGCCCCTTGCTCCCTTCAATATTGCTGCCGCGGGTCAGGGTCGCGGCGATCTCGTCCTCGGTAATAAACCGCTGCACTGCGGGGATCTCCGCCATTTCGGTGCGGTACTCCCTGCGGGGCAGGGACAGCTCCCGCAAACCCTGCTCGATTTTGTCCGGCTTGTGGTGATGGAAGCGCAGCAGGCTCCTGTCCTCCCGGTAGTCGGATCGGAGCTGTGAAAAATCATCCATGAGGACTTCGCGGAACGCAGGGTCTCTCAGCCGCTCGGCAAGCCGCGCCGTTTCCTCCGGGAAACCGCCGCCCCGCATATCCGACAGGCAGGAGAGATAGCCCTGCGCCCGTGCCTTTTCGCTTAAATCCTGCCGTAGATACCAGATAGACTGCGCCAGCTCCGCGCGCTCGTGCCCCGGCGCTTCCGCAAGCTCTACGTTGGTTGCGTATTCACCCTGCTCCAAAAGCTCGGAAATGCGCTCAGCTGCCTCCTGCCAGCTTACGACCTTTGCGGAGGTCAGGTATCTTGCCGCGTCCCCATTGGCGATGTGGATGCCGTCCTCGGCGTACCACGCGGAATATCTGCCGTTCTCGGTGACGACGCCGTTGCCGCCGTGGAAGCTGCTTTGAAGAAACGCCGCGATTTCTTCCACGCTCTTGCCCTTGGAGAACTCCGTGGCGATCTTCATGCGGGCATAGTCGGCGTTGCCCTCCATGCGCAGAATATGGTCGATATCCGCCTGCGGGATGGACATGGAAAAAGCGGAGGGCGTGTAGCTCTCCGCTTCTGCGATATATGCGATTTGCTCTTCCTCCGTAGGGAACAGGCTCAGTTGGTATGCCTGCGGTATCGGAGGCTGCGCCGGTTCCGCTTCCGGCGCGTCATTGGTCAGTTGTACACCAGCTCGCTGAGGATGATCTCCTCGGCCTGCGCTTTCAGGCTGTTCATCAGCCCCACCCATTTCATCTGGTCGCGGGCTTTCAGCTCCTCCGTCACGCCCGCCGACTTCATCAGCTCCGGCATCATCTGCTCCAGCCTCCGGTTCGCCGTCTCGTCGATCTCCCGCAGGTGCGGGAACAGCTTCTCCGACAGCACCAGACGGCTGTACAGCCCCGGTCTGTGCTCCTGAAGGTAGCTCCTGCGCAGTCTCCCGTACTTGCCCAGGGGTCTCGCGTCCTCCGGCGTCTCGCTCAGCGTCAGGTCGGGAATCAGGTAGTCCCCGTTCTTGGTGTAGGTCAGCTCTGTCATGGCTATGGCTCCTTTCCGCGAGTTTCTCGCGCTCGTAATTCTTGATGGTGACTTCGATCTGCCGCAGCACCTCTCCGTTGATCCTGCTCACCGCCGTACCCAGCTCGGCGGCTGCTTCCGGGGTGTTGAAATCGAAGATGCTCAGGAAATCCTCATGCTCGAAGCGGTCGTCCGCTTCAAGCCCGCAGCGGGACATGAGCGAGTAGGCGATGCTGACGGCGGCGGCGCTTTGGAAGGCCGCTCCTACGTTGAACTCATCATACCCGTAAAGAAAGGAATCGTCAACGATGGCGAGGATATCCCGCTTATAGTCCCTCCAGTATTCCTCCGCAAGCTGAGACGCGATGCGCTCAAGCTGGTCAGGGAGCCCTCCTTTTCCGTCCACACCGTAGCGGCTTTCCAGCATGGCGCTTACCGCGTCCGCGTGTTCCTCCCGGTATTCCCACAGATAGCGGCTCTTTGGAAACTCCCTGCCGCCCGTGTCCGACACGTCGAACACATACCGAAGCCTCGGCCTTTCGCCGCTGCTGTCGATGAGGGCGATGCCCTTGGAGCCTCTGCGGACATACCGGCCCATCTTTTCGTTCCAGAAGTCGTACTCCGCGCAGGCGGTGGCGTCCGGACGCTGGGCGTGGATCATGACCTGCTCGGCGTAGGGGTATTTGTACAGCCTTGCGGCGGTGGTGAGAAAGCCCGTCCAGCCCCGGTAGCTGCCGGTGATTTGCCGCTGCGCCTCGTCCGCCATCTGCATATACGTTTGTAGCTTGCTCGGCATATTGCTCCTCCTTCATGGCATAAATTTAGAGCGCCCGGAACGGACGCTCTATGTAAGGGGCGGTATTCGGTTTTCAGTCGGGGACTATACCGCAGTCAGTCCCTCCGTGATTTGTTTGAAAAAGTCTGCGCTCCAGATATTCAGCACGGAGGAATCGTGAATGAACGGCTCCACATCCTGCCTTGCCTGTGCGTAATCGATGCTGTCGAAGCGTTCCGCCAGCATCGCTTTGATTTTCGGCAAGGAACAGTCCGCATCGGCAGAAATATATCCGGAATCAATCAATCGTGCCCGAAGGTGTTTTTGATTGACGGCCGCACCCCTTGAAAGATAGAATACATAGTCGTAAAGATCCCTGCCCTTGATGCGGCTCTGCCACGCACGGCAGATGACAGCATGGATTTTTCCTGCGAACAGGGAGGGCATATCATACATTTTCACCTCATACGGCACGGGCAGCAGCCGGTATTTGTGCTCGAATGCGGCGAAGGCGGGCGGGTTAACGTCCACCTCGAACTTAATCTTGACCGCTTCATTCTTCGCTACGCTTCCCGCCACCTTTTCATCCGCGTAGAACAGCAGGAGATGTTCCTTCGTGTTCCCCTTCAGAAAGGCGGAGCGGATGGTGCTTTCTTTTGTCTTTTCCTTTTCCTGAATCTCCACGTTCAGCCCAAAGGCTTTCACTTCCTTCTCCAGCACGGGAAAGTAGGCCGTCAGGTCAAAGTCCAAATCCTCCGCTTCCAGCGAAAAATCCAGATCCTCGGAAAAGCGGTCGAGACCGTAGAAGATTCGCAGGGCGGTTCCGCCGTAGAACGCCGCTTTTTTGAAGAAGCCCGCACGGGACAAGCCGCAGAGCACAATTTCCTGCATGATTTCCTTCATGGCGTTCTTTCTGTCGTAGATATTCTCTACATGGTAGCTTTTCAGCATCTGTTCAATGGCGCTGTTCATATCAAAGCCTCCTTAAAAGCGAGCAGAGCTTTTTGATGTTCGTGGTATGGTACGCTCCGCTGTATTCGCAAACCTTATTTCCGTCCAGCTTCCCAATCTCCGATTCCTCAATCCGCAAATCCTCCGTCAGCAGCCGGAAAAGCTCCTGTGTGTTCGGCACGGGCGGCATAGTATAGAGC
>ENA-OZHM01000668-OZHM01000668.1-human-gut-metagenome-genome-assembly--contig:-NODE-668-length-10740-cov-3.737482_pt1 | contig 10740 bp, 6 predicted proteins | sample MGYA00244047_ERZ653688 | MGnify/ENA primary metagenome ERZ653688 (study PRJEB26926, sample SAMN06165194) | human gut metagenome | biome: ENVO:00009003; feature: ENVO:2100002; material: ENVO:00002003... | reverse complement strand
GGTCCGTTACGCAATGTACCACCTTCCTGTACACTAAATAACGGACCACTTTTGGGCAAAGTAAAAGCGCGAGACGGGGATCGAACCCGCGACCTTCTCCTTGGCAAGGAGACGCTCCACCACTGAGCCACTCGCGCATATAAAGTATTATGTATTTGTATTGACCTGTGACAGTCACAAGTGATAATATACAACAGGACAATTGATTTGTCAAGACTATTTTATTATTTTTTCGAGGTTGTAATGTCAGATACTTATAAAGAATGTCTTATGAAATATTGCGGTAAAGAGCCACTGCCACATTGTTGTACCGTTCTTGAGTGCGAAATCGAAAGCATGGAGCCGGACAAAGACGGGGGGATTGAAAGTACTTACTTTTTTTCAATTGACGATACGGAAATCGGTTCGATATCAATATATGAAGAGAAGCGGACAGTGAATATATTCGGTGTATATATAGAGCCTGAATACAGAGGTAAAGGATACGCGCGCGAAATGATGTACAGTGTACTTGAAGACATAATTCCCGGCGGGAGGCAGATACTTCTTCAGGTTGCGGATAATAATAAACCCGCATTCGGCCTGTATACCGGATGCGGGTTCAAAGTTATTGATTTTGTTGAAATGAACACTACTCAAGATTAGTGTAACCCATAAGGTATTTATCAACCTCTTTGGCCACGTCACGGCCCTGTCTTATCGCACGTACCACAAGCGACTGTCCGATGTGCATGTCGCCTGCCGCGAAAACCTTAGGGATACTTGTTGCAAAAGCATCAGGAGCGGTTTTGACGTTGGTACGGGCATCCACTTCCACGCCGAATGCGTCTGTTACATATTTCTGGCTTCCGAGGAATCCTGCCGCGATAAGAACCATCTCGCAAGGAAGCTCAAACTCACTTCCGGCGACCTCTGCCATCATAAAACGTCCGGTTTTCTCATCTTTCTTAGATTCCAGCTTAACACATACCAGTTTCTTGAGATTGCTGTTTTTGTCCTTAACAAATTCCTTGACCGTCGTCTGATAAATTCTCGGGTCGTGTCCGAATACGGCAATGGCCTCCTCCTGACCATAATCAGTCTTGCAGACCTTCGGCCACTGCGGCCATGGGTTATTCGCAGCACGCTCATCCGGAGCCTTAGGCATCATCTCAAGCTGGGTGATTGATTTACAGCCGAGACGGATTGATGTGCCGACACAATCGTTGCCGGTATCTCCACCACCGATAACAACGACATTTTTATCCTTAGGGTCGATGTATTTCTTGTCCTTAAAATCAGAATCAAGAAGGCTCTTGGTTACTGATTTGAGATAATCGACCGCAAAATAGATACCGTTGGCATCGCGGCCTTCCGCCTTGATATCACGGGGATTAGCGGCACCGCAGGCAAGCACAATGGCATCATAATCCTTAATGAGTGTCTGTGCTTTGACATTTCTGCCGACATCTGCATTGGTAATAAATTCAACGCCCTCTGCTTTAAGATGCTCAACACGGCGGTCAACAACCCATTTTTCGAGTTTCATATTCGGGATGCCGTACATAAGGAGGCCTCCGACACGGTCCGCTCTCTCATATACAGTAACACTGTGTCCGCGCATATTAAGAAGATCCGCTGCTGCAAGTCCGGAAGGTCCCGAACCTATGACAGCGACTTTTTTGCCTGTACGGACTGCCGGAATTTCCGGTTCGACATAACCGTGTTCAAAAGCATATTCTATAATTGTTTTCTCGTTTTCTTTCGTACTTACGGCATCACCGTTAAGTCCGCATGTACAAGCTTTCTCACAAAGTGCCGGGCAGACCCTTGACGTAAATTCAGGGAAATTGCTTGTCTTGGCAAGTCTGTGATATGCCCTTTTATAATTACCGATGTAAAGAAGTTCATTCCACTCCGGAATCAGGTTGTTAAGCGGACATCCGCTTATCATACCCTTAAGCATCTTGCCCGACTGGCAGAACGGCACACCGCAGTCCATACATCTGGCGGCCTGTTCACACTGTTTTTCGAGAGGAAGTGCCTTGTGAAACTCATTAAAATTCTTAATTCTCTGAGTTGGCGTAACTGCCTCGCTGTCAACTCTTTCATAATCCATAAATCCTGTTGGTTTTCCCATATCTGTCTTCCTCCTTTCCTATTTCTTAAGCGCGTAGAACGCTTCTATCTGTGCCTGTTCGCTTGAAAGTCCTTTTTCTTCCATCTGGACTATCTGATTAAGCATCTTCTTATAATCATGTGGCATTATTTTCTTAAATTTAGGAAGATATTCACTGAAGTTATCAAGAATATGCTTGCCTTTTTCGGAATTGGTATATGCCACATGTTTCTGTATCATCTGTTTAAGTTCAAGGACATCATATTTATCCGTAACTTCTTCGGAACTTATAAGTTCTTTGTTAAGGTTAAGGTATAATTTATTATCCTCATCCAAAATATAAGCGATACCACCGCTCATACCGGCTGCAAAGTTCTTTCCGGTCTTACCGAGAACTACCACGCGGCCGCCGGTCATATATTCACATCCATGCTCGCCGACGCCCTCGACTACCGCTGTGGCGCCTGAGTTACGGACGCAGAAACGTTCGCCGGCAACACCGTTAATGTACGCCTCACCGCTTGTAGCACCGTAAAGAGCGACATTACCGATAATTATATTTTCATCATATTTGAAATCCGAACTCTTAGGCGGGTATACGATAAGCTTGCCGCCCGAAAGGCCCTTACCGAAGTAATCGTTGGAATCTCCGACAAGTTCTATTGTAAGTCCCTTAGGAATAAAAGCACCGAAGCTCTGTCCACCGTTGCCGTTACATCTTATTGTATAAGTATCCTCATCAAGCCCGTCAGTATAAAGTCTTGTTATTTCAGAACCGAACATTGTACCGAAAGCACGGCTGTTTACATTGGTTACATCAAGTTCAATGCTCTTCTTCTGCTTTTTCTTAAGAGAAGGCATAAGTTCTTTAATAAGAACGGTTTCGTCGAGCGTCTTGTCGAGTTTAAAATCATACACATGCTTGTTGTAATATTCCATCTTTTCTGTTCCGGCATACGGATTATCAAGGATGGCTGACAAATCTATTTTACCGTGGCGTTTGGCACTTCCGTCTTTTTTCTGGAAAAGCATATCTGTTCTTCCGCACATCTCATCAAGTGTTCTGAATCCGAGTTTTGCCATATATTCACGAAGTTCTTCTGCGACAAACCTCATAAAATTGATTACATACTCAGGTTTACCTGCAAATCTCTTTCTGAGTTCAGGATTCTGTGTTGCGACGCCGACCGGGCATGTATCAAGATTACATACACGCATCATAACACATCCGAGTGTTACAAGCGGTGCCGTTGCAAATCCGAATTCTTCTGCTCCGAGGAGACATGCTATAGCGACATCACGGCCATTCATAAGCTTGCCATCTGTCTCAACAATCACCTTGTTACGAAGATTATTCATAATAAGAGTTCTGTGCGTCTCAGCAAGTCCAAGTTCCCACGGAAGTCCGGCATTGTGAATCGAGCTTCCCGGTGCTGCACCTGTTCCTCCGTCATAACCGGATATAAGGATTACCTGTGCACCGGCTTTGGCAACACCTGCCGCTACCGTTCCGACTCCGGCCTCCGATACCAGCTTGACAGAAATTCTCGCCTGATTGTTGGCATTTTTCAGATCATATATAAGCTGCGCCAGATCTTCGATCGAATATATGTCGTGATGAGGCGGCGGCGAGATAAGACTTACACCCGGAGTTGAAAGCCTTGTCTTGGCAATCCACGGGTATACTTTGCCGCCCGGAAGGTGTCCGCCCTCTCCCGGCTTAGCACCCTGTGCCATTTTAATCTGGATTTCGTTGGCACTTACAAGGTATCTTGATGTAACGCCGAAACGTCCGGATGCAACCTGCTTGATTGCGGAACACTTGTTAAGTCCGTCAGGGCCGACGGTAAGTCTCTCAATGCTCTCTCCGCCCTCACCGCTGTTAGATCTTCCGTGAAGTGTGTTCATCGCGATTGCGAGAGTTTCGTGTGCTTCCTGCGAAATCGAACCGTATGACATGGCACCGGTCTTAAATCTCTTTACTATAGAGTCAACGCTCTCAACTTCTTCAATCGGAACGCCTTTCTCCGGAAATTTGAAATCCATGCAGCCTCTTAATGTGACAGGATCCATCTCTTCATTAATAAGATGTGAATATTCCTTAAATGTCTCATAGTCGCCGTTGCGGGCTGCAAGCTGGAGAAGATGTATTGTCTGCGGATTGTACAGATGTTCTTCCTTTCCGCTTCTTAATTTATGGCTTCCCACGCTGTCGAATGTCTCGTCTGCCGTAAGTCCGAGCGGATCAAATGCACGGCTGTGTCTCACATTGACATCTTCCTCGATATCCTTAAGTGTGATGCCTCCGATTCTGCTGACCGTTCCGGTAAAATATTTATCAATAACTTCCGGAGCAATACCTATTGCCTCAAAAATCTTAGAGCCTTCATATGACTGTATTGTGGATATACCCATTTTAGATGCAATCTTGACGATTCCTGTAAGTATCGCCTTATTGTAATCCTCAACAGCTGCATAATAATCCTTGTCAAGAATACCTATGTTAATAAGTTCTTTGATAGTATCCTGTGCAAGATATGGGTTAATTGCACATGCACCATATCCGAGAAGTGTTGCAAAATGATGTACCGTTCTCGGCTCACCGCTTTCAAGAATAAGGGCAACGCTGGTCTTTTTCTTGGTAACGACAAGATGCTGGTTCATTGCTGCCACTGCAAGGAGCGAAGGAATTGCAACTCTGTTGTCATCAACTCCGCGGTCAGTGAGAATAATGATGTTGGCTCCGTCTCCGTGCGCCCTGTCGGCTTCCACAAACATTCTGTCAATAGCTTTCTCAAGAGATGTATTCTTATAATATGTAATAGGGATTTCAGCGACTTTGAAACCTTCCTTATCCATATTTTTAATTTTTAATAAATCCATGTTGGTAAGTATCGGATTGTCAACCCTGAGTACATGACAGTTCTCTGCCTTCTCCTCAAGGATATTTCCATCTTTACCTATATATACGGATGTTGCGGTGACTATTTTCTCACGAAGCGCATCAATAGGCGGGTTAGTAACCTGGGCAAAAAGCTGTTTAAAATACTCAAACAAAGACGGTCTCTGTTTGGAAATCGGTGCTAACGGCGTGTCAACACCCATTGCCGCAATCGGCTCCGAACCATTCTTGGCCATATTAAGTATTGCTGAGTAAAAATCCTCATATGTGTATCCGAATGCCTTCTGAAGTCTTGCGCGCTCTGTCTTATCATATTCGATAGCTTTTTTATTAGGAATCTTAAGGTCACGCAGCATTACAAGATTGTTATCGAGCCATTCGCCGTAAGGTTTTCTTGTAGCATATCTGTTCTTAAGTTCTTCATCATCGATGACCCTTCCCTCAACAGTATCTACAAGAAGCATCTTGCCCGGATGAAGTCTCTCTTTAATCCTGATGTTGGATGGATCAATGTCAAGAACACCAACCTCCGATGAAAGGACAAGGTAATCATCATTGGTAATATAATAACGTGAAGGTCTGAGTCCGTTACGGTCAAGTACGGCGCCCATAACATCACCGTCCGAGAAAAGAATTGATGCGGGTCCGTCCCACGGCTCCATCATGGTCGCATAGTACTGATAGAAATCCCTCTTTTCAAGGCTTATAAGCTTATTATTCATCCAAGGCTCAGGAATCGTGATCATAACCGCAAGCGGCAGATCCATTCCGCTCATTACAAGAAATTCAAGTGTGTTATCAAGCATTGCTGAATCTGAACCATCGGTATTGACTACCGGGATAACCTTATGCATACTGCCTTCAAAATACTTGCTCTTCATATTTTCCTCGCGGGCAAGCATCTTATCGGCATTGCCTTTGATTGTATTAATTTCACCGTTGTGTACGATAAATCTGTTAGGATGAGCTCTTCTCCAGCTTGGATTGGTATTCGTGCTGAATCTTGAGTGTACCGTCGCAATCGCCGATTCATAATCCTTGCTGCAAAGATCCGGGAAGAAAGTTCTGAGCTGGTTGACTAAGAGCATTCCCTTATATACTATTGTTCTGCTTGAAAGAGATACGACATAAGTATCGTCATTACTCTGTTCAAAAACCTTTCTCACTATATAAAGCTTTCTGTCGAAAGGAAGTCCTTTCTCGCAGTCCTCAGGTTTCTTAATAAAACACTGTACGATAGAAGGCATAACTTCAATCGCTTTGCTGCCGAGCACCTCAGGTCTTATCGGAACTTCTCTCCAGCCGAGAAATTCAAGATTTTCCTTCTCCACGATGTTTTCGAACATCTTCATGGCCTGTTTTCTTTTTAACTCGTCCTGTGGAAAAAAGAACATACCGACACCGTATTCACGTTCGCCGCCGATATCTATTCCAAGCTGCTTGCATGCCTTGGAGAAAAATTTATGGGATACCTGAAGCATAATGCCGACACCGTCACCGGTCTTGCCTTCGGCATCCTTTCCTGCACGGTGTTCAAGATTCTCCACAATACTGAGTGCGTTCTCAACCGTCTTGTGAGTCTTGATTCCCTTGATATTAACGATTGCACCGATACCACAGTTATCATGTTCAAACTGTGGATTATACAATCCGTCGTTGTGTGTGTTATCGTAAATCATTCTTCCCTGTCCTTTCCAAAAATTGATTATCTGTAATATACTACCGTTTTTTCCGGTTGTAAACAGGATTTTTTTGTAAATTGTCTGATTATTTGACTTTTTGCAATATTATGTTTATTTATCTGACTTTTTTATGAATTGTTTGGTTGTTTTTTCATTAAAATTCGTTTCCCACCATCACATTATGCTTATTTTTCTTAACATAATAATGTCATTCTGTTCCAAAACCACTTTTTTGTGCCAATATCACTTATAATTATTAAGGATTTATGTTTTTTGATTAATTTTATTGAATGGAAGGCTTATAGAATGTAAAATATATACATAATATTACGGAGAGTTAATCATAATGAAGAAATCAGGACCTAAAGAATTAAAATTTATCAATTACAAGAGATATATCATTGTGTTGTCGGTACTTCTTACGGCACTTATATCCATAAACATAATGTTCCGTGTGAGTACGGTTTTTGCGCAGGCATATTGCACGGCCGTATATCCTAATGTTGTCAAAGTTATGGGAGCCGTAAGCTCTCTTGCACCGTTTTCCATAATAGAGATTCTTATATATGTGGCAGCCGTCATTGTAATATATGCCATAGTCCGTCTCATAATTACGCTTGTACATAACCACAGCAAGGCTTCGATTTGTTTTTTCACATACAGGCTGAAGAAATATCTTCTGAATCTTGCCTGCATTGTTATGGTATGCCTGCTTATACTGAGTTTCAACTGTACTATACTATATCATAGGCTTTCCTTTACTGTGTGTGCCAATATGGAACTTGAGGCGCACAGCGTGGATGAGCTTGCCGCTCTCTTTAAAATAATTGCGGACGATGCAGCTGATTTATCAGATAAAGTGGAACGTGACAGCAACGGCGTATTCACCACCGGCAGCCTTGATGTCAACGAGTTATGCGTTGATGCAATGCATGCCGCAAGGCAGAGTTATCCTTTTATGACCGATTATTACCCACACGCTAAACCAATCCTTGCTTCAAAACTGATGTCCGCCACCGGCATGGAAGGCTTCTATTCGCCTTTCACAATGGAGGCCAACTATAATTCCGACATTCCGGATATTGATATACCGCACACCATCTGCCATGAACTGGCTCACTTAAGCGGTTTTATACACGAGGATGAGGCCAATTTCATCGGTTATGCCGCATGTATGGCTTCCGATAGTGAATCTCTCAGATACAGCGCAAGCGTAGAAATGCTTATATATGTAATGAATGAATTATACAATAATCTCTCCTCCGAACATTACAGCGAGCTCATAAGCACACTTGACCGTGGTGTGATCACCGATTTAAACGCACAGGGAAAATATTGGAGAGAGGCCGGAAATATGTTTGGAGGAAGCCTTAATGATGCTGTCCAGTCGGCCAACGATACTTACATAAAATTAAACGGTGACACTGAAGGCGATGTACGCTACTCCATGGTCACCGAATTATTGATTGATTATTATTCCGATAAAATAGATGAAATCCTTGACGCAGATAAATGATATTATACCATGATATCTATCGCTTTATTGACAACCGATATCTCAACTCTCTGATGGGCGTCTCCGTTCTCACCGTCAACAGTCCATTCGACAGCCTTATCACTCTCTATCACAATCCTGTCCGTCTTAAAGCGCTCAACCATAGGGCTTTTCTGGTTTTTTGACAAAAGTCCCGCCACTATCTGCTGTAATTCAAGCGGAGAAACAGGTTCTTTAACCAGAGTCACTTCAAAGAGTCCGTCATCGAGTTCCACGTCCTTACCGCATATGTCCTTCACTCCGCCAACCGAGCGCGAATTGGAAATCATACCATATATATAACTTCCTTTCATTTCTATTTCATTGCAATGTATCGCGAGATAATAGGACTTTATATTGGAAAGGCTCTTAAGGCTCTCAAATACATACGCCTGGTGTCCCAGAACATTTTTGACATTCTGAGGCGTCTTATATGAAACATCAGTAAATAATCCGAAAGCAGCTACATAATTGAAGTACCTTCCGTTCATAACGCCTATATCATATGACATAACTTTTCCATCTGAAATCTTCGCTGCTGCCTTAATCATATTCTTCGGAATACCGAGTGTCGATGCAAAATCATTTGTGGAACCCGCCGGTATATATCCCAGAACCGGACGTTCATTGATATGTGTCATCATAGCCGAGATAACCTCATTAAGAGTACCGTCTCCGCCGCTGCATACTATCATATCATATAACCCGTCAGCCTCACATACCCGGTCATACCCATCCATCGCGTGCTGCGTCGGATATGCGGTAACCATATATCCGTTCCTGGTAAAAATATCAATTATTTCCATAAGCTTATTTTTGATAAGCCCTTTGCCTGAATGTGAATTATAAACAAATAGTAATTTTTTCATTGCCCACCTCTGTAAAAAAACTAATCGTTAATTATTCTTTCGCCATCACCGAAATCAAGTATATAAGGAAAATGTGTCTTACGTTTCTCAACCGGCGGAAGCTGCATATAAGTATCGCCAAAGAAATTACGCAGCATTCCCTTCATATCCCTCGGGAAATTAAGTTCCACATCTTCAAACTTCCATTTTCTGCACGGAAACGTTCTGCGTTTATACAGCATATTGGTATTCGCGTCAGTATCACACGGGTATCCGAACCTCTTAGTCTCGGTATTATTGTACATGGTGCATATCGATTTACATTTTCTGTATAATGCCTTCTTATCAATCCTTAAAAATACCATTGCATGATGCACAAACCTGCATACCGCCTTAATGACCGCGCCCAGAAATCCTGTCTGGAATATAACCGGTTCAGGTATGCTTCTTAATATAAGAAGTTTTGAGAAAAACCACGCTCTCCATTTCTGAATAAAAAACAGAAAATCATTGTCCGGATAATTGTCGTATGCATATATATCGAGGAAAATACCCAGATCACAATTGATATTCTTAAGAGCATTTTCCACAAACTTCGTGCCACGTATGCACAGCCTTGTTGTCATAAGAGGAAAATTCGGATTATGTTCGGCATTCAGGACGTAATATTTATCGCCCATCTTTTCTTCAACCAGTTTAATGAACTTCTCATAATCCTCGCGCGGAAGCGCAATATCAATATCGTCATCCCACGGAATCATTCCTTTATGTCTTACGGCGCCAAGCAGGGTTCCCCAATCTGCAAAATATCTTAATTTATTTTTTCTGCATACATCCGCTACAACCTGAAATACTTCCATTTGAGCCGCCCATGCCCGTTTCATCATAGATGTAATCTCAAATCCTTCTCTTACTTCTGCTTTAAAAAAATCATCATCAAATTTCATATATTACCCGTGTATGATAATCAGAAAGTAAACCATCATACATTTCCTCCCCTTTGATATCGTGATTCAACACGATTCAGATGTCTTTATGATAACACAAAAACATCGGAATTTGGAAAATATTTTTATGCTTCCAGCCTTTTACTGATTTTAGCAAAATCAATTTTAAGTTCCCCGTTATAAATTCCCACAGGAATCTTATCCTGAAATTCGAAAATACTGACCGTATCTTCCGCATCATCATTCTGTGCAAATGTATAGACAATCACTTTCATATCCTTCGGGTCAATCATCCAGTATTCACGAACACCTGCATTAGAATATTTATATGTCTTAACGCCGATGTCCTTTCTTCTTGTAGACTTTGACAAAACCTCTGCCACAAAATCAGGCGCACCGTAAATACACCTGTTAATATCCTTACTTCTGTCACACAGAATAATAACATCAGGTTCCACCATCGTCTTGTCATCACAGTCAAGCTGGACATCTACGGGAGCTATATACGTCATGCAGTTGCCTTCTCTTTCCTCAATAAAGCGTTCTATCTGATAGCACATCTGCAATGCTATTATCTGATGAACCGTAGTCGGTACCGTCATCTCATAAAGCACACCGTCAATCAATTCATATCTTTTATCTTCAGGCAGTGCATAATAATCTTCAAGCGTATACTCGCCCTGCTTCTTTTGTCCATACGGCACAGCCGCTCCACAAACCATATCAGGC
>ENA-OZHM01000665-OZHM01000665.1-human-gut-metagenome-genome-assembly--contig:-NODE-665-length-10783-cov-12.002890_pt1 | contig 10783 bp, 1 predicted proteins | sample MGYA00244047_ERZ653688 | MGnify/ENA primary metagenome ERZ653688 (study PRJEB26926, sample SAMN06165194) | human gut metagenome | biome: ENVO:00009003; feature: ENVO:2100002; material: ENVO:00002003... | reverse complement strand
CGAGATGTAGAGAGGTCTCGTGGGCTCGGAGATGTGTATAAGAGACAGGCATCAGTTCTTACATTTATAATATTTTTTGCAGAGCTATCAACATTAGGAATGTATGGAATAGCATATGCAACAGAAGCAAGAGATACTGCAACAAGTAATCAAAATGTAGAATTTGATGTTTACTTTGCAAATGAAAAAAGAGAAATAGTATCAGACGTAAATACAGAAGATGCAAAAATGTATTTAAATATTAAAGTAAAAGAAGCTGGCTATCTAAAAAATGGAATAGTTAGTTTTTCTAGTGCAAACTTTAATGTGAAAACTGGATTTGAAAATGAATACATTCAAGAGATTAAGGAAGACAAAATATATTTAAAACAACTAGATACAAATTCAAATATATTAATAGAACTTCCAATAATTCCAAAAAAAGATGATATTGTATCAGCAGACAATTTTATACAAGAAAGCAAAGTTAGAATAGATGGTACATATGTAAATGCAAAAGGAAAAGAAATAGCAATAGAAAAAGAACATACTGTTAAATTAATATTAAATGGAGAAGCAAAAATAGTTGCAGAAGCAACTATTAATAAGTATGTTCCTTACAAATTAGGCGAGGAATATGGAGTAATTTTACAATATAAAATTAAAACAGGATTAGAAAACAATAATCTACCAATAAAAACAACAGAATTACAAGTAAAAGTTCCAACAATAAATGAAAATACTCCAAACGATATAAAAGTAATGGCAAACAATACAAAAGCAACAAATGGAAAAGAAGATGGAATAGATTTTGTACAAACTAACTGGAACTATAATGAAGAAACAAAATTAGTTGATATAAAGGTAGAAAACATTTTAGAAAATAACAACATAACATGGAAAAAGAATTGTACAGATGAATATTTAGTTACTTTTAAATACGAAGGAAAAGAAATATATGACTATGTAAATTCAACAGAAAAATTTAATGTATCAACAGATTTTACAGCAAAAATAGAAGCATATAATAATATAGAAACAATAAAGGAACAAGAATTTACAGGAAAAGCAGAAATTACAAAGAAAATAAATGAAATTGTGGATTTTAATATAGAAGCTACAAAGGAAATTAGTAAAGGACATATATATGCAAACTTTAATGCAAAAGAAAAAATTGAAACATCATATACAGTAAAATATACAGCTAACATTGCATACGCAAATTTAATTAATGCAATAGAATTTACTCAAGAGGCAGATAATTACAAAGATGGAACAACAGAATATAGCACAGTAGTTTCTAATAAAAATGAAATTTATACAACTAAGATAAGCGTTTCAGAAAATGTATTTAACAAAATTTTGGGAACAGAAGGATATATAGATATATTTAATCCAAACCTAGAAAAAGTTGGAACAATAAATAAACAAAGTTTAAAAGATGGTTTATATACATTTGATTGTAAAGACTTAGATTTAAACAAATTGACATTAAAAACAAGTGCTCCAACAACAGAAGGTACATTGAATATATATGTAGACAAATCAATAAAAGGCGAAAATGGATATAGCAAAGAAGAAATTAAATCATTTAAAGAAATAAATGCAAGCGTAATAGGAAAAACAGAATTGGCAGAACAAACAAAACAGGGAAAAATTACTTTAAAAGAACCTATATCAAAAGCAGAATTAACAATAAGCAAAAACAACTTATCTACAATAACTGTAAATGAAAATGTAGAAATAAGAGCAACACTAGATACTTCAAACATTAATAACAGCTTATATAAAAACCCAACAATAAAATTGGTATTTCCAAAGTACTTTGAAAAAATAGAAATATCAGATGCAAAATTGTTGTTTGAAAATGAATTGAAATTAAAAAACAATAATTGGTCAACTGAAAATGGAAATAAAGTATTAACTTTATCATTTGAAGGTACACAAACAAAATATAATTCAGAAGCAACAACAAAAGGTGCAACAATATCTATATTAGCTGATATAACATTAGAAAAACTAACACCAAGTATGCAAGAAAAAATAAAAATGTATTATACAAATGAAAATACAAACCTTTATGATAAAACAGAAAATAAAATAGGAATAACAGAAACAAATATTAATCTTGTAGCTCCAACAGGAGTAGTAACAGCTAATGGAGTTAAAGACTATGCAGATGGAGAAAAAGCTATTTTATCAATGTCAGGAGATACACAAGTTGGAAAAATAGCAGTAGGTGCAGATGAAAAAGTAGCAACAATTAACGGACTTATACTTAACAACAATAACAACAGTATTTCAAATGTTAAAATATTAGGAAGACTACCATTTAAAGGTAACAAACAAATAGATACAGATACAGAATTAAAAAGTACATTTAGTGCTACATTGCAAGATAAAATACAAATAAATGCTAACAGCGAAACAGTAAAAGTATATTATTCAGAAAATGCAAATGCAACAAAAGATTTAGAAAATGCAGAAAATGCATGGACATTAGAAATGGATAACATGGAAAAAGCTAAGTCATATTTAATAATATTAGATACAGATTTAAACACAGGCGATAAAGTGGAATTCAATTATAAAGTAAAAATTCCATCAGAGTTACCATACAATAATACTTCATACACTACATATAAAGTATATTATGATAATAACGAACAAGCTGGAACATCAGCAGAAACAAAGCTTTCTCCAATAATAGGTATATCAACAGGAGAAGGACCAAGATTAAAAGTTACATTAACATCAAATATGCCAGAAGGAGCAGAAGTTAGAGAAAGACAAATTGTAAGATTCACAGCAATAGTAGAAAACGTGGGAGAAACAACAGCAGAAAATGTTGAATTAAGCATAGATGCACCAGAGCATACAACACATGTTGAATATGATGTTTCAACAAGAAGTTTTATAGAAGCAAATGAGAAGAACAAAAAAGTATTATTAGGAAGTATTGCACCAGGAAAGTCTGTAGAAAAAATATATGAGCTTAAAATGAATAATATAGAAGATTCATCAGAAACTGTAGAAATATTAAATAAGGTAAAAGCATCAGGTACAACATCTAATGAATACAAATTATCACTTAAAAAAGCATCATTAAAGGTTGAAATAACAACACCAATTGAACCACAAACCTTATTAATAAAAGGAAATAAAATAGAATTTATGACATCAATAAAAAATGTTTCTGAACAAGATATGAATGATGTAATCTGGGAAATGAGTATTCCAACAGGATTAGAAGTAATGAAATCTATAGGTCATAATGATTTTATATCAACAAAAGACAACAGCAATGATGGCGAAACAAAATCTGGAGCTACAAAAATCTTGTTAGGAGACCTTAAAGCAGGGGAAACTAAATATGTAACAATAGAATTAGGAGTACAAGAACCAGCAGAAGAAATAAATATTGTTTCAAAAGTAAGTGCAAAAAATGTACCAGAGCATTATTCTAATGAATTTATATTCTATGGAAAGAAAATAGAATTACAAATAGAACAAAATGTAAAACAAGGACAAAAACAAACTGTAAAAGAAGGAGAAAATATAGAATACATTGTTACTGTAGAAAATATTGGAGAATTAGTTTCAACAGAAAATGTAGTAGAGATAAAAATTCCAACAGAAACAAGATTGGTAGAAGTTAAATATATATACAATGGAACAGAATATGTAGAGGATTCAACATATGACAACATATTGTCTATAGATATAAATAGTTTACAACCAAACGAAAAAATTGATATAAATGTAAAACTTGTTGCAAAACAATTAGGAGAACAACAAGAAAAAGAAGTAATAATTGAACCTGCAACATTAACAGCAACAGCAATAGACAAAATACAAGCTACAAATAAATTGAAATTTTATATTCAACCTTCATTAGAAAACAGAAAATACAAAATATCTGGTACTGCATGGTTAGATGCAAACAAAAATGGACAAAGAGAAGAAGCAGAAACATTATTACCAAATATGCAAGTAATGTTAGTATATAAAGAAAATGGCGAATTAGTAAAAGATTCAGAAACAGATATGCCTAAAAAAATAACAACAGATGAAAATGGAAAATATGAATTCTTAAATCTAGACAAAGGCGAATATTTAGTAGTATTTATATATGATACAGAAAAATATAGTGTTACAGAATTTAATGCGAAAGGTGTAGAACCAAGCATAAACTCAGATGCAATAGAATTTGAAATGGAAATAGAAGGAAGTAATAAAAAAGTAGCAGTATCTGATGTGCTAAAAATAGAGGATACAGATATTAGAGACATAGACATAGGATTATATATAGCAGAAAAATTTGACTTAAAATTAGATAAACATATAAGTAAAATAACATTAACAACACCAACAATAGGAACACAAGTATATAACAAAAATAATGAAAAGCTATCAAAAGTAGAAGTTCTAAACAAGAATGTTGGACAAAGTAGCTTTATAGTAGAATACAAAATAATTGTAACTAACGAAGGAACAGCAGCAGGATATGTTAAAAAGGTAGTAGACTACTTACCAAAAGAAGCAAAATTTAACTCTGAGTTAAACAAAGATTGGTTTTTAGCAAAAGACGGAAATGCATATAATTCTATATTAGCAGATGTAAAATTAGAGCCAGGACAAAGCAAAGAACTAACATTAGTATTAAGCTATAATATTACAGAAGATTTAATAGGAAATATAGTAAATAACAATGCCGAAATATATGAAAGCTATAATGAACAAGGTTTACAAGATATAGACTCAAAGGCAGGAAATAAAATACCAACAGAAGATGATATGTCAAATGCAGATATAGCTGTATCAATAGTAACAGGTAAAATAGTAGGATATACAACACTTACATTATTTATATTAGCAATATTGGTATTTGGTATATATGAGATAAAAAAACAAGTTTTGGACAAAAAAATATAGGAAAGGAGGTTAGTAGAAATGATAAAAAACAAATGGACAGTTAAAATAATACTATTAGTAACAGTTATATTGGCTGGATTGATTTTATGCATTAATTCAATTAATGGTATTCCAGATGCAGAAACAAATTATAAAGAAATATATTCTGCAATGCTTAATGCTAATCAAGAAGATAATTTGAATTGGGGAAATGAAACAGGCTTTGAAGTTGACCCTGATAACATGCAGAGCAATGGTTTTGAAGTTCCTAAAGTAGAAGGAAGAGCTATATATTGTACTGAAAGAGGCGTTACTCTTGCTATGAATTCAAATATGTATAGGGGAACAAATACAGCATATAGCTACTACAATTGGGGACCAAAGATAGTATCTAATATATTTGACCCAGCAAATGGAAATTTATGGTCAAGAAAATTAACAGATACTGAAATAAGTGCAATTAATAATGTAAAGGACTTTGGATTGCTAGCTACAATAAGAACTAGGGGATATTATAAATGTAGTAATAATCATACAACTATTTCAGCAGATAAAGCATATGTTATTACTGCAGATCCTTGTAATCAATGGACACCAAGAAAGCAAATTGTTATGTGGATGTTACAAATAACTGGTGGAATAAATGTTGATAATGCCGAAACTATTATTGCAAAACTGAAACTTGATGGTAGCAAAGCGGAGTTTGTAAGGAGCGACATAGAAGCTATTAAGCAACTTTACAATGAAGCAAAGGCTTATAGAAGATTTAAAAATGGAGTTAACAAAGCACTTTCTAATGGTGGGAGCTATGCAACTAATCTTACAGATGTAGATAATATAACATCAGAATATTATACAAGTAATTCAAATGAATATATAAAAGTCGGACCATACACTATGAAATATGTAAACGGAAAATACAAAGATGAAAAAATCATATTTGGTGGAATTGGTGGAAAAGTAGATAACGAAACGCTTGGATTATATATTCAAAACGGAAATCAGAAAATAAAAGTAGAAAAGATAATAACAAATGATAACGAAAGGAATACAAAAAACTTTAGGCCATGTGAGGAAAGTGATCCGGTTTCAGGACTTTATGTGGAACACACAACTGATTTTATGAGACCTTCATCAGAAAAAGAATTTTACATTTTAATTCCAAAAACAGAATTAGAAGATGATGCAAAACTATATGCACATTTTACATGGATGGAAGCTAAAGGAGAAAAATGTGTAAAAAATGGAATAAGTTATCAAATTTCAGAAGACAGTTTAAAGAAAAGTAATGGAAAAACAAAATTAAAACCTGATGCTAACAAAAAAATAGAATTTGAAGCTACGTTTACTCAACAATTAACAGAATTTAATGGAGAAAGAAAACTAAAAGAATTTACTTTAGACTTAGGCACAGTTCAACCACCTTCAAAAGAGGGTTCATATTCTATTAACATGAGAAAAATTGATGAAAAAGGAGATGGACTAGAAGGAGCAGAATTTTTAATTAATGGTCTTCTAACGTATGTATCAGATAAAGATGGATATATATTAAGAAGTCATCAAGTTATAAATGCTTCAGGAACTGAAACATGGACAGTTGAAGAGAAAAGTGCACCAGAAGGATATATTACGCAACCATTAAAAATAGTATTTAATGTATATAAAGTATATAACTCAACGACAAATACCTATGAAGTAGATAGAATTGAAATAGTTTCATCAAATAGTAATGCAAAAGTTACATTTAATAAAGAAAATCAAACTATTACAGTACAAATAAAAAATATTAAGGCAAATCCAGAAAATCCAGATGACCTATATGAGATAAAAGCAAAGAAAGTAAATGAACAAGGAAATGGACTAGCAGGTGCTAAGTTTAATATAACATGGCCAACAGGAAAAACAAGTGAAGCAACATCAAATGAAAACGGAGATCTTGTTATATCAGGTCAAACACCTATGTTAGGACTTAATTCAGAAGGAGAAGATCATTTCAAAATAGAAGAAATAGAAGCCCCTGCTGGATATAAAATGATAAATGGAGCAATAGAATTTGATGTTAAAAAGGAAAAATTAATAACAATAGATGGAACAGATAAGTATGGAATAACAGGAATAATAAATGTAAATGCTCCAGAAGGTGTTACAATTGAACTAAATGGAAGAGGAGAAATATCTATTGTTATACCAAACCAAAAAGATATAAAACTAATTTCAATTGGTGGAAATGTTTGGGAAGATGCAAAAACTGGAAAAGCAAGTTTAGGAGATGGTATAAACAGTACGACAAATAATGTTGACAAAAACTTAGAAAACATAAAAGTAAGTTTATATACAGAAGATATGAAACTTGCAGAGCTAATGCCAGATGATAGTGTAACAAACATATACAATAGAATAAACCCTACTTTAACAGATGCAAATGGAAATTACAAATTTGAGGGTGTAGACGAAAGCAAAAAATATTATGTTGTATTTGAATATGATGGTCAAGTATATATGCCAACAGAATACCTGGCAAAAGGAATTTCTGGCGATACAATTCAAAACTATAATTCAGTAGAAGAAATGTTGGGAGAACTAACTAATATTGGTACAGGAAGAGATAATGGAAATAGTGGAAGCACAGGAGGAAAAAACACTGGAACAGGAACCAATACGGGTTCAGGTAAAAATACCCAAACAAATACAGAATGGTTTGAAAAATGGAAAGCAAATTCAAAAGCAAGTGAATATGAAACAAATACTGGAAGAATTACAATAGAAGGAAGACAAACATTTAATAATAGATTTGCAGAAATTGGAGCATCTCCAAAGAACTATATAAGCAAAAACACTTTAGGAATAAGTACATATTTAGTTGAAGAAGAAGGAATATATTATAATAAGTCTTACACAAGATTAGAACTAATGGGATATACTTTAAAGAAAACATCAAAAGGTGTAGCATATGTACAAGATAAAATACAATTAGTGGATGGTTATAAATATAATAAATATGGAACTTTAGATTATGACGACAATGGAGCTATAACAAGCGAATGGTCAGAAGGTTTAATTAGCCAGAAAATAAAAGAGTTTATTGTGGCAAATGGACATTATCCAAATGAAGCTGAAAAAGTAAGAATATATAGAAGTATAGTTGGAGATATGAATGATAATGAGGCATGGAATAAATTACAATTTATAGAAGATTGCAAAATGTCAGCATTAACAAAATCACCATTTAATAGTGGTATAGAATATTACCCTACTAATAAAAACGCAACATTTGGAACAGATTTATTGACAAACTATGTTAACTTAGGACTATGGAGAAGACAAGAATTTAATGCACAGTTAACTAAAGATGTAGTAGAAGTAACAACTACAAGCAATGGAAATTCACTTACAACACCATTTAATAGTAAAGAAAAAGCCTTATATAATATTAAAGACTATATGAATGACTATACAAATGCAATAAAAGATAACAATGGCAAAATAAATCTTGCAAAACAATATGCAGATTCACAACAAGGTATATATATAAATAGATTAAATGCACAATATTACTATAATAAATATTATGATAGACCTATAAAGCAATCAGAATATATGGGTCAGAGAAACTTAGAAGTAGAGATTAAATATAGAATAACAGTATATAATTTATCACAAAGTCTAGAAACACAAATTACAGAAGTTGTAGATTATTATGATGATTCTTTACAGCTAACATCAGCTGTTGTAAATACTAATGGAAAAAATATTTCTAAAGATAAATCTTCAGCGGTATCTGAAAGTATATATGGTCAAGTGACGGAAAAATCATTTCCAGGATTTAATAAAGTATATATAAGACTACAAAATAAACAATTAGCAACAGGAGAAGGAATAACAATTGATTTAACTTATAAAGTTAAAAGGATGGCTTTACAAGGATTTGAAGGCTATATAAATATTGGAGAAAAAACTAATATAGCAGAAATAAATGGATATAAAACATATTATTCAGCAAATACATCAACTCCAAATAGACATGGAGCAATTATAGGAAATAATACTACAGTAGCTGGATTGGTAGATGTAAATTCAACACCAGGTAACTTAGAAACAATAGAAGAGATTACAAATGGAGTAATAAACTTTGAGGACGATAGTGACAAAACAACAGCTACATTAACCATAACTGATGACCCAACACCACCAGATCCAGATACACCACCAGATTCCAATACACCAATAGATTCTACAAATATAATAAGTGGATGTGTATGGGAAGATAATAATAAAAATGGTATAAGAGATTCAGGTGAAGATAGAATAGCAGGTGTAAAAGTTGCATTATGTAAAAAGTATGAGAGAAATGATAGCACTCAACAAGCTGCAGGAGATGAGAAGTTAGGATGGATAAAAGAATATAATGATAAACGTTATAACAAAGAATATATATATAAGTCAGTAGCAGATGAATACACAACAGGGGAAGATGGTAAATATTCTTTTGAAGTTAAGGAATCAGGTGATTATTATGTATTATTTGGATATGGACTTGACGATGCTACAGTTTTAACAAATAACAAAGAAAATGAAACAAACAAAATATTGGGAAAAACTGGCTCAAACACAAAATCATATAATGGTCAAGATTACAAGTCTACAATATTCCAAGAAGGTTTTGAAAACGGTTACGATATAGAAAATGTTGATTATGATAAGAGCTTAAATGAAGCACATGTATCAAAAGCAATAGATGACTGGGCTAGAGTAGAAGAGGTAAATAAATATTCTAAAATTCAAACTAACCATATAGCAGAAGTATTAGCATCTCCAACAAAAGTACCTACATATTTGGGCGAACAGTATGGAAGCGATTTAATGGGAAGATTAGTTGATGAATTAACCACTAATACATGGAAAATAGCAAAAACTCAAAAAATAAAAATAGAAGGCAGAAGAGGTGGCGAAAAAATTGAAAATGTTGACTTAGGATTAGTGGAAAGACCAATAACACAATTACAAATTACCAATAATGTAGAAAATGTTAAGGTTACATTATCAGATGGAAGCATTGTATTTGACGCTACACAAACAGCAGAAGCAACAAAAGGAAATGAAATAAAAAACGTAATATGGAAATCAAATAGAAGTACAACAAAAGGAATTACAGGAGGACTTATACAATTGTATTTGGATGAAGAGCTAATGTATGGTGCAACAATACAGATTACGTATAAAATGCAAATCAATGAGCTAAATGATTATGTGGAATATGAGGGATTAGAATATTATGCAAAAGGTCGTACAAATTCTGAAAATAAAGTAGAATCAAAAGCTAAAAAATTAGTATGTTATATTCCTAATAAAATGCAATTAAATGAAGCTGGAAATTGGAAAAATACAAACATTGATACAATAATTAGCAATAACTTAGTAAATGATAAACTAAAAGACACTATATCAAGTCAATCTAACACTATAAGCAAAATAGAAGCAGATAATATAAACAATGCTTATTTAAACAACAACATGCTAACAATTTCTCAATTAATTACAAAAGAAAGTGCACAAGGTGGATATGAATGTAAAGTAGAAATTGTAGAGCTAGAAAATGCAGTGGGTAGAAGAATGGAAACAAGTATAGTTGGTAACTTTAACCCTGCTAATGATCCAGTAGAAAATGATGAAGCAAAAGCAGAAGATGTTACAGTAATGCCACCATTTGGTATAGGTCAAGTATTCTATTATATACTTACTATTGTAATAGCTGGAATGCTAGTTGTAGGAATAATCTTTATTAAGAAGAAAGTTCTTGTAAAATAAAAAATTGTACTTAAGATAAAAAGAAAAAAGGATGAGTTTTCGTCCTTTTTTCTTTACATTGTTGTGTTTTACTACAGAATACGAT
>ENA-OZHM01000648-OZHM01000648.1-human-gut-metagenome-genome-assembly--contig:-NODE-648-length-10989-cov-3.951070_pt1 | contig 10989 bp, 8 predicted proteins | sample MGYA00244047_ERZ653688 | MGnify/ENA primary metagenome ERZ653688 (study PRJEB26926, sample SAMN06165194) | human gut metagenome | biome: ENVO:00009003; feature: ENVO:2100002; material: ENVO:00002003... | reverse complement strand
GCCCTGGGCGTGGGAATCGTCTCGCCGATTCCGGGCGTTTCCTTCATTATCAATCATTTCGCCTCTGGAGCGGTAGGGATTGAAGGCAACATCGTTTCCCTGGACAACGGGACGATCTTGAAGGAATTTTACGGGCGCAACAGGGATCCCATCAATATTTTTTCCTGCAACAGTTTTGAGGAGTTCGCCTGCGACAAGTACAACCTGGACCGTTTTGCCCGGCAGATTGCGGAAATTCTGGAGGAGGACCCTTCCCATTCCTGATTTCCCCCCGGCGGGGAAAACTCTTGATGACAATCGGGTCATGACTCGAACACCGGACATGCGGGCGCCGTCTTATCCTGCATGTACGGTGCTATTTCACGGCTCCTGCTGGCGCTGGGAACGGGATTGGTTTTTTCCTGTTCCAGTTCCCAGCACATGCCCGTTTCCCCCTTGATTACCCATCCTCTTCATGCGGATTCCAAACAGAGCTGCTTCCAGGGCGTCTGGTACAACCCCACAGAGCAGGCCATCTGGAATTCCCCGCGCCTGAAGGTGTATGTGGCCCCCATCAATATTGATTATATCAAGGCCAGATTCCCGAAGGAGGCCCCGGCCCTGGCGGAACAGTTCAGGACGGAGCTTCAGAAAGATATCCGCAGGGTGCTGGAGAATAAATCCAAACAGACCGGAGGAAGGATCAAGTGGCAGCTGGTTGACCGCCCCGCACCGGGCGGCGTGACTCTTTACATCGCCATGGTCAAGCTGAAGCCTACGGACGTAGGCGGCAATATCATGTCCGACCTGGTTTCCCTGGCGTCCCCCCTTCCGGGCACTTCCCTGATCCTCGGCAATTTCATGAGCGGGGACGTAGGCATTGAAGGGCGCCTGTCAGACATGCGCACGGGCACCAGCATCATGGAGTTCAAGGCCTACAATACGGACCCCATCACGCTGTTTTCCGTGAAGGAGTTCGAGCGCTTCGCCTTTGACCAGCAGAATTTGCAGCTTTTCGCCAGCGGAATTTCCGCCATTTTCAAGGGCGGACCTTCCAGTTATATTCCCAAGACGGGGGAAGTTGACCTGGACCCGTTTTAAGCGGCTTTTCCGGCTGATTCCTCCTTGTTCTTTTTTTCAGGATCATAGAAGGTGCATTCCTGCACCGTCTGCCTGGTTTTAAAGGCATAGACGAAGAAGGCGACGCCCACCAGCACGAGGAAGACGGAGAGGAACTGCCCGCGGGTCAATCCCATGGAGAAGGGGGAGTCCGGTTCCCGGTATTCCTCGCAAACGATTCTCCCGACAGCATAGAGAATGGCAAAGATGCCGCAGAACACGCCATTCCAGGCACGCGGGAATTTCACCCGGATGAACCACAGAACGGCAAAGAGAAGCACTCCTTCCGCAAATGCTTCATACAACTGGGAAGGATAGCGCGCATGGTCCTGCATCATCTGCCCCACGATTTCCTTGATGGCGGGCGTATCCCTCACCCGGTCGGTCACCCAGGCGGCAGTCATGCGGTCCGGCACGGTTATTCCGGAGAGGGAAAGCTTGTCCAGCAATCCGGGCGTTTCATAGATGCGGGAGGCCACGCGGACGAACAAGTCCGGGTCCTGGGACAGTTCCGCCGGAAAGATCATTCCCTGGGCGGATCCGGGCGATACAATGCGCCCGTACAGTTCCCCATTGATGAAGTTGGCCATGCGCCCGAAGAAGAGCCCTACGGGGGCCACAATGGCCAGCCCGTCCAGCAGGGCCACCCACTTGACGCGGTGCTTCCACGCGTAGTAGAACGTGTACAGCCCCACGCCGATCATTCCTCCGTGGCTGGCCATGCCCCCTTCCCATACCCGCAGGGCCATGAGCGGGTCCGCCAGGAACTGGGACCAGCCGTGGTTGGGTATCTGGTAAAAGAGCACGTATCCCAGCCGTCCGCCGATCAGGACGCCGAAGATCGCCACATAGGTGACAAAGTCCGCCAGCCTGTCCTGCGGAATGGGATACAGCTTCCGGCGGGACAGCCAGGAGAGCAGAAAGTATCCGCCGATGAAACCCATCAGGTAGGCCACGCCATACCAGCGCAGGGCAATGGAGTCCGTCACCTGCCAGATGACGGGGTCCAGGTCGTGTACGTAAGCGGTCAAATTCATGGGCGTTCCTTTCAGGGCAGATAATGGGTAAGGGCTTCCACGGCTTCACGGTCCAGGGCGCGCACCAGCGCCACCGTCAGTTCCACCGCCGCGCGGTAGTCCCGCAGGTCCAGCACGCCGTTATGGGCATGAATGTACCGGGTGGGTATTCCCAGCACGATCGTGGGAACTCCCCTGCCGGAGAGATGAAGGGCCGCCGCATCCGTTCCACCGGAACGGCGCACCGTCAGCTGGAAGGGGATGCCTGCATCCGCCGCCGTTTTCTCGGCCAGGGCGGCCAGACGGGGATTGGTGATGGCCGTAGGGTCAAACAACCTGATCTGCACGCCGCCGCCCAGGGCACCCTGGGAATCCGCCACGGTAAAACCGGGGGTATCGTCCGCGGGGGGGCCTTCCAGCACGATCACGCAATCCGGGCGCATGGCGACTCCGGCCGTCTTCGCGCCACGCGTCCCCACTTCCTCCTGCACCGTGGCGGCGGCAATCAGTGTATTGGGGTGTCCTTCCCGGCACAATGTCTTGAAGGCCTCTATCATCACGGAAAGGCCGGCACGGTTGTCAAAGGCCTTGCCCATGACCCGGAACGGATTTTCCAGAGGCGAGAATGCCGCGTCCGGCACCACGGGATCACCCAGATGAATGCCGAATTCATTTTTCACCTGTTCCGCGCTTTCAGCGCCCACGTCCACAAACAGGGCTTCCATGCTCATGACGCTGTTGCGCTGGCCTTCCGGCAGAAAATGGGGAGGCTTGGAACCGATCACCCCCTGAACGCTGCGGCCTGAACGCGTTTTCACCAGAACACGCTGGCTCAACAGGGTATGCGGCCACCAGCCGCCTATCCCCACCAGTTGAAGAAAGCCGTTTGCCGTGATGTTCTGTACCAGGAACCCGATTTCATCCATGTGGGCGGCCAGCATCACGCGGGGGCCTGAATCGCCATTGGTGCAGAACAGGCTTCCCGAACCGTCGGAGGAAAATTCCCCGCATCCTTCAAGTTCCTGCGCCACAAGGTTCCGTACTTCATCCTCATGCCCTGAAATACCGTGGGCTTCTGAAAACTTTTTCAGCAGATCCGAATCAATCGCCATGGGCCGAGCATGTGAAAACACCCCTTCCAGGTCAAGCCCGCAGCCATGCCGCATGATTTTTTCTTGACCGCACGGGGGGAACCTCCGGATTGAGCCTCATCCTGCGCAACACCCGTTACATGGAAAGAAACAAGAGATTTTTGCTAGCCACAGTTCGGTTTTTGGTGTAACTAATCAGGGAATCGAATTGTGCTATGAAATCCATCCTTAACACTATCACGGCCATGCTGGCTGCGGTGCTTTTCATTCCTGCGGCATCGGCGCAAACCACCAGCAATCCCAGAATGCAGGTGAAGGTCACGTTGGAAAAGCTGTCCCTGTACATGCGCCAGTCCCCCAATGTCATGACCCAGGACGACCCCCGGCCGCTCCCGAAGCCGAAGAGATGGGCGGATTTTGAAATGCCCTTCAAGGTGGAAGCCGCTCCCGTGCCCAAGTCCGGCTACATTGATTCCCTGACGTTCAAATTCTATATTGCCGTAGTCAACCCGGACCGTGCCCGCCAGTACCTGAAACTGTACAAGGAAGTAAAATACGTCAATGTTCCGGTAGGGGAAGCCACGTATGCCTCCGTCTATCTCTCCCCTTCTTCCGTCAAGCGCATCACCGGTTCGGAAGGCGGCAGGGGCAAGTGGGTGAAGTACCAGGGCGTGGTGGTGGAATACAATGGCAAAATCGTCGCCACTTATTCCTCCGAACGCGGCAAGATGGAAAAATGGTGGACCATCCAGTCCCCCAGCATCGTGGAAACCTCCTATTATCCCCTCCTGAACAAGGATGAAACGCCCTTCTCCGTGTACTGGTATGACCGTTATCCGGAAATCATGAGGCCCAACAGCCAGCAGGCGGCTCCCAGCCCGGCCCCGTTCGGCACGCCCACGGAAGCTCCGGCTGCGGACGGCGAATAAAGCCCCATCAACATTTTTCTCATCTCATTTTTTATTTAACAGAAATCACCCATGGCTAATTCACGACAAATCGTCGCATTAAACGTAGGTTCCCAGAGAGTTTCAATGGGCGTCTTTTCCAAGACCTCCAAAGACGCCCTTATCCTGGACCGCTATGCTACGCGCCTCGTAGTGCTGGACCCGTCGGCGGAAGGCTTGCGCCTGACGAAAATAGGGGAGGCAATCGCCGACCTCGTCCAGGAACTCAATGTCAAAGGCAGCGTTGCCAACTATTCCGTTTCCGGGCAATCCGTTTTCATCCGCTTCGTCAAGCTTCCGGCCCTGGACGATACCGATGTGGAACAGCTCATCCGCTTTGAAGCCCAGCAGCACGTCCCCTTCCCGCTGGATGAAGTGGTGTGGGACTACCACCTCCTCCCCGCCAAGGGCCTGGAACGGGAAGCCGTCCTTGTAGCCATCAAGGCGGAAGATCTGGATTCCCTTAATGACGAAATCGTCTCCCACAACCTTTCCACCGGCAAGGTGGACTGCGCGCTGACCTCCCTGTACAACGCGTATGTGGACAGCTACCCGGATGAAAAAGAGCCGGTGATGCTCATCGACATCGGCGCCAAGTCCACGGACCTGATTTACAGCGAACAGGGCCGCTTCTTCACCCGCAGCATTTCCGCGGGCGGCATCTTCGTCACTTCCGCCATCGCCCGGGAATTCAACGTTCCCTTCATGGAGGCGGAACGCCTGAAGACCACCAGCGGCCTCGTTTCCATGAGCAACGGACAGACGGAGGGGCTGGATCCCGCCACGGCCAACCTGGCTACCGTCATCCGCACGGCCATGACCAGGCTGGCTTCCGAAATCCAGCGCACCACCAACCATTACCGCGCCCAGATGAACGGAAGCGCTCCCGTGAAGGCCTACCTGTGCGGCGGCGGCGCGTCCCTGCCCTACACCAAGGAATTCCTGGAAGACAAGCTGGGCATTCCGATTTCCTTCTTCAACCCCATGCACAACGTGGGCGTGGGTTCCGGCGTGGACGTGAACACCATCTCCCGTGAAGCCTTTATCCTGGGCGGCCTGATCGGCACCGCCGTCAACGCCATCGGCAGGGCTTCCCTCAACATTGACCTGGAACCCACGGCAATTGCCAAAAAGCGCGCCAACCAGAAGAAGATGCCCGCCATCATCGCCGGAGCCGCCATCGCCGTTCTCGGCGCCGCAGCCTATGCCGTCACCGGATATATGGGCGTGCAGAAGGCGGAGGAAACCCTCGCCGGCGTGCACCCCACCGTCACCTCCATCAAGTCGGAGCAATCCGCCCTGCGCCAGAAGGAACAGGAGCTGAAAAAACTGGACGCCACCCTGGCCTCCTACCAACAGCTCACACTACAGCGCTACGGATATGCGGACATCATCAAGCACCTGCTGGAACAGTCGGAACACAAGGATTATCCCTACTGGTTCACGGACTTCGAACCGCTGGCCCACTTCAATCCGGAGGATACCACCCAGATCACAGGCTACTCCGTTATCAAGGATTCCTTCACGTCGGATAAAAACACGTCCCTGGTGGACGACATCAGGATGGAATCCTCCGCGAACACCTCCAGTGAAGATGAACCGTCCGTTTACAGCGTTAACGCCGTGCGCCTGACCGGGTTTGTCCGGCGCAGTCTGGGCGGCCAGAGAATCATCCAGGACCTTCAGGCAAAAATAGACGGGAACAAGGAATCCCTGTTCACCTTCAAGCCCGGAGACGTAAAGCTGGAAGCCCGCCAGATCATGGAGCTGGGAGCCAAGGACGCCAAGGTAGACGCAGCGGCAGGGGCCTTTGTCCCCTTCAAGCTGGTGCTTCCGTTAAAAACTCCCATTCCCGTGAACTTTAACAAATAAGATTACCCAACCCGAACAAGACATATTTTATGAGCAATTGGATTACAGACAACAAGCCCGCCGCCATGGTGGCGGGCGTGGGGCTTCTCTTATTCCTGGGGTTATCCGTAACTGGGTACATCGTCAATTCCAAACGCAGCGAGCTGGACAAGAAAATCAGCGTCGCCTCCAAGGAGATCAAATCCGCCAACGCCGCTGAAATCACGCCGAGCCGCGCATCCAATGAGGAGCTGGAAAAGGAACTGAACCGCTATGCTAAGGCGGTCCCCAGCCTGGAAACGGCATACAAGCCCTTCCTTGCTTCCTCCGCGCTGGTTCCCACCACGCCCACGGCATTCCAGAATGAACTGAAAACGTTCAGGGACGCCCTGATCGCCTCCTGCAAGAAAAAGAACATCCTGATCACGGACACTTCCTCCTGGCTTGGCTTCCAGGTTTACAGCACCCAGGCTCCGTCCGTGCAGGCGGCCTCCACGCTGGGCTTTGAATTGAAAGCCGTCAACAGCCTCGTCAACAAGCTGACGGACTGCGGACTGTCCAAATTCATCAAGGTGTACCGTCCCCAGCTCCCCATTGAAAATCCGGCGAACAATCCGGAAGAGGACGCTGACGAGCCCAACCAGGCACCCTGGACTCCCATGCCCCTGGAAATCGCCTTCCAGGGCAACCGGGAAAGCGTGCTGAAAGCCATGAACGCTATTACGGACTCCCAGGATTACCTGTTCACGGTTAATTCCATCCGGATCCGCAACGAGCGTATGATGCCTCCCCCCATCGCCAATCCGGCAGCGGCCAAACCTGCCGCCGCCCAGCCCGCTGCGGGAGCGGCATCCCTGACGCCGGCTGATGAAGCGGCTGCGCCCGCAGCACCGGCCATCCAGCAACTCATCAAACCTTACATGGGCAAGGAGCAAATCTTTGTCCAGGTCTCCCTCAACCTGGTCCACTTCAACCAGCCCAAGGCACAGGAACCGTCTGAAGATTAATTACGGCAACCAACCGCAGCAAATACTTTCAACATGTCTGAAAAACAAAACTACGACAAAATCCTGCTGGCCTCCGGCATCGTCCTGGGCCTGGGGGTAGCCGTCTATGGTACGGTGACCCTTCTGGGACTGAATGACAAGTACAAGTTCACCACGCAGGTTTCGGAAAAGGCGATTGAACCTCCTCCCGGCATCAAGAAAGCCGCGGAAGTCAATCAGGAGCTTTCCGCCTCCCATGAGCTCAAGCCCATTGCGCAGGAAACGCAGCAGTACGTGGGCTTCGTAGCTCCCAATCTCTGGATCAAGGAAGGGGGAATGGAACCCTTTGACATTATTTCAGGACCTCCCATCCACGGCAACATCCCGAACAAATGGTTCCTGGACAACGGTCTGGAAAATGAGTTCGTTTACTCGGACGTCCTCACCCGGGACCCTGACAACGACGGATTCACCGTACAGGAGGAATATGAGGCTAAAACGCATCCCAATGATCCGAACAGCCACCCACCCCTCGTCAACAAGCTCTTTGTGGACGAAATCAAGCAGTTCGGCTTTTACCTGGCCTTCACGCAGTCGGACGGCAATGACTTCACCTTCAAGGGCATGAACCGCGCCAGGCAGGAGCTTTGGAGAAACATTGTCCAGCCCAACGGCAAGTTCGGCACCCGCAAGAACACGAAAGACGAACCCAGGTTCGAGCTTGTCAGCGTCGCCAGCAAGGAATTCAAGAACCCCAGCCTGGACATGGTGGAAACGGACGAGGAAGCCGTCGTCAAGGATTTAAAGCCGACCAAAAACGGCCAAACCTACACCATCAGGCGCGGCACAAAATACGTCATTCCAATCATTGATAAGAAAGTAAACCTTACTATCGCCGCCGGCCCCGAACGGGATACCAGCTTTGAAGTGGAGGAAGGCGCCGACTTCCAGATCCCGGGAGACACCAAACAGACCTATACGCTGAAAACCGTTGATAATGCTACGCAGACCGTAACCATTGCCAACAAAACCACTGGAGAACAAACAACACTGAGCAAGAAAAAATAGACCCGGATTTAAACTTTTCTGAAAAAAAAGCTTCACAAATCCGAAAAACATGTAAAAAGAAGAACCTAACTATGGACCACGCACCACTTTATCAACCGAAGCGTTCCCTGATCGCGCTGATGGCCATTGCTGCCTCCTGCCCGTTTGCGCAGGCTGGTGATGGCGGCGCCGTCGGAACCTCCAGTGCCTTGGGATCGTCCTACGCCGGACCGGGCAGTTACTACCAGTCCGATGCAGCGCGCATAGCCATGGCCCGCCGCGAAGCGCAGACCCAGGAAGCCATGCAGCTCCTTGCAGAAGGCCGCAACCTGTACCGCGAAGGCAAGTACAAGGAAGCCCTGGACAAATACAATGCCGCTTACAACATGCTGCCCTCCGCGCCGATCAACGACCAGCGCAAGGAAGCCATCGCCAACCACATTGGCGACGCCAGCATCGCCGTTGCTCAGGAATACATCAAAGTGGGCCGCTATGACGAAGCCGACAAGCTTCTCCAGGACGCCATCAAGCTCAATCCCCGGAGCGCCAAGCTTGCCAAGCAGACGCTCGAATACATGAAGGACCCGATTCGCACGAATCCGGCGCTTACACCCGAACACGTCAAGAACGTGGAAAAGGTGAACACCCTCCTTCACATGGCCTATGGTTACTATGACCTCGGCGACTACGACAAAGCCATCGCCGAATTCAACAAGGTTCTTTCCATTGACCCGTACAACGTGGCAGCCCGCCGCGGACAGGAAACGGTCAACCGCCGCAGAATGGCCTATTATGCGGCCGCCTACGACGAGACCCGCAGCACCATGCTTGCGGAAGTAGACAAAATGTGGGAACGCCCCATTCCGATGGAAGTCCCGACGGGAGCCGACGGAGCGGACAACGCCCCGATCACGGATGTCAACGGCGCCACGGCCAACCTGATGAAGCTCAAGAGCATCATCATCCCCTCCGTCTCCTTTGAAGACACCACCGTGGAAGACGCCATCGACTACCTGCGCAAGAAGTCCATCGAACTGGACCGTACGGTAGGCCCGAACGGCGAACGCGGCATCAACTTTGTTATCAACGACTCCCAGCCCGCAGCCGTTACTCCGACAGCTCCCGCAGCTGACGACGGCGGCTTCGGCGAGGAATCAACGGACGTCACGGAAGTCGCTCCGGTTGCCGCTCCGCAGGAAAGCATCCGCACCCGCAAGATCGGCCAGCTCAAGCTGACCAACGTTCCCATGCTGGAAGTGCTCCGCTTCATCTGCAGCAACGCCGGCCTGCGCCAGAAGGTGGAAGACTATGCCGTCACCATCCTTCCTGCCGGCGGCAATGACGTGGATCTCTACCAGCGCACCTTCTCCGTGCCTCCGGGCTTCCAGTCCGCTCTCCGCACCACCGTCGGCGACGGCGGCGGCGACGTCAGCGAAGACCCCTTCGGCGGCGGCGGTGAAAGCTCCTCCGGCCTCAAGCCCATGCCCTCCATCCGCAGCCTGCTGCAAAAGAGCGGCATCAGCTTCCCGGAAGGCGCCACGGCATTCCTTGTCAACGGCAACTCCTCCCTGGTCGTCCGCAATACCTCCGGCAACCTGGACCTGATCGAACAGCTCATTGAAAACACCCGCGGCGAATCCCAGCAGGTGCGCATCATGACCAAGTTCGTGGAAGTGACCCAGGAAAACACGGAAGAACTCGGCTTTGACTGGATCGTTACGCCGTTCTCCGTCAGCAACGACCGCAGCACCTTCCTGGGCGGCGGCACGAACTACGGCACCGGCCTCGTTCCTGATGACTTCACCCAGTCCCCTGGCGGCGTAAGCGGCTGGCCCGTGAACAACAACAGCACCAATACGGACGGCAACGGCCTGATCAACGGCCTCGCCACCGGCGGCAACCGCACGGGCGACTACGCCATTGCCAAGAACTCCGTGGACAACCTGCTGAACAGCACCAACCACACTGAAGCCACCAAGAAGAATCCGGCTCCCGGCATCATGTCCCTGACGGGCATCTATGACGAAGGCGCCTTCCAGATGCTGATGCGCGGCCTGTCCCAGAAGAAGGGTTCCGACGTTCTCACCGCTCCCAGCGTGACCGCCAAGTCCGGTGAAACCGCCAAGATTGAAATCATCCGCGAATTCTGGTACCCCACCGAATACGAACCCCCGGAACTTCCCAACAACGTGAGCAGCTGGGGCGGCGGCAACTACAATAACCGGAACAACGTTCTGGATGACCTTGTAGGCACCGAAAACCAGGTCCAGGTCACCAGCTTCCCCGTCACTCCCGCCACTCCCGGCGTGTTTGAAATGAAGCCCGTCGGCGTGACCCTGGAAGTTGTGCCCACCATTGGTGACAACAAGTACATCATTGACCTCAACTTCAAGCCCAGCATCGTGGAATTTGAAGGCTTCGTGAACTACGGCAGCCCGATCCAGTCCACCGGCGTTGGTTCCGACGGCAAGCCGATGTCCCTGACTCTGACGGAAAACCGCATTGAGCAGCCCATCTTCTCCAAGCGTTCCGTTGAAACGTCCCTGTTCATCTACGACGGCCACACCGTGGCAATCGGTGGTTTGATCACGGAAAACGTGCAGACGGTGGAAGACAAGGTGCCGATCTTCGGTGACCTGCCTCTCATCGGACGCTTCTTCCGCAGCAACTCCGACAACCACATCAAGAAGAATCTGATGATCTTCGTGACGGGACAGATCATTGACGCCACGGGCCAGCCCGTACGCGGCAACGCCCTTCCCACCGCGGCCGCTCCGGAAAGCGCACTGCCTGCTTCCGAAGGCCTGCTGCCTCCCATGTAGGCGGCGTGCATAACGTCCATATTGGAGCGGGTGAAAGGGTGAACCTTTCACCCGCTCTTTATGTCCCATACATACCCGGTTTTTCCCTTCCCTCATGAAGACCTGTCTCTTATACACATCTCCGAGCCCAC
>ENA-OZHM01000635-OZHM01000635.1-human-gut-metagenome-genome-assembly--contig:-NODE-635-length-11132-cov-11.697864_pt1 | contig 11132 bp, 13 predicted proteins | sample MGYA00244047_ERZ653688 | MGnify/ENA primary metagenome ERZ653688 (study PRJEB26926, sample SAMN06165194) | human gut metagenome | biome: ENVO:00009003; feature: ENVO:2100002; material: ENVO:00002003... | reverse complement strand
TGTTAAACAAAGTTAAAAGAATAATTTAACACAAAATAACACGCCAACCGCTTGCAGGTAAAATAAAATGTTTAACTTTGCAGCGTGTTAAACAATTAAATACTTAAACAAAATGAAAACAACAGATTTAATTTTTCAAAATCAGAAAGTTTTGAACGCATTGCAAGAAATGTTATTGCAGACAAAGAAACACGTTGAATTTTTGGCGACAAATGCGCCCGAAATCCGTGCAAGTTTGGAAAGCATCGCCGAAAGCCTGCAAACGGGTGCTGATATTTTAGAAAATCAAATCGTGTTTAACCGTGATACACGTAATAAGTTTGCAAAAGAAGTCGCTTGCAAAAATCAAGCATACGACTTTATCGCCGCTGAAAAACTTATCGGTCGTTTCAAAACCTTTTGCGAATGTTACCCGACAAACTTGTACATCGGTTTAACGGGCGTTGAACCATTGCAGGACAAATAACAATCAGCAAGCACAAAGAAAAGGCGGTAACAATCAAGTTGCCGCCTTTCTTTTTGTCCTGCCTTTCAGTTACTCAATATAAACGCCGTCAGACAAAGCCGTGTATATCATTTCTTGTTCCTCTGTCAGCATTTCGGCGGTGTGGATAGGTGTAACATCATCGAACACATTAAACCCTATGAAATCTCCTAAAATGCCCGTTTGTCTGTCATTGTTTCGCCCGTTGCTTGCGCTCTCGTACCACTTGCAGTAAATGTAAGGTTCTAAACCGTAATATAACATTTCGTTCCAATCATCGCCGCCCACGGTTTTAACTTGGATGCTTGGTGAAAGGTATATTATTTCGCTGCTTGGTTCGGTTTCCTCAACTTTAAATACCACGCCATTGCAGGACAAAAGCGCAACCCCGTTGCCCGTTACCACGTTTATAACGTACTGCAAACCTATCGTTTTGCCTGCATAATCGGTATTGAGTGTTACAAACCCTGCAAACGGCAAAAAGATTTGTATTTCGCTTTCGTAGTCGGTGTTGTCCCCATTGTGCGCTGGTACAACCGCCGTGCCGAAATCAAGCGTTATTTTGTCTTGCGCTGGCTGGTGGCAAGATACGCCCGTATTGTAGTTGCCGCATCGTATCACATCGGTGCTGCTTGCGCCTATGTTGGTGTAAATACGGCGTATCTTGTTCACGTATACGCCCAAATCTATGTTTTCGTATATAGGTGCGCCCGTGCTGGGGTCTGTTCCCGTTTCCTTGAAAAACCGTTTGCCGCTAAACTCTGCCAACTCATCAAGCGTTACCAAATACACGTTTATTGCGCCGTACTGCTCGCCTACAACGGTAACGGGGTACGCACTGCCAATAACTGCAAAATCGCTCCAATTAGTGTTTACTTGTATGCTTCCCGTTGCCGTCTTTTTATCGCTTGAAATCGTAAGGTCTTGCGTTTCAGTGAAGCCGCTTGCGTTTTTGTAATAGAATCGCGGGGTACTTTGTTCGGTGTCAAATTCTGTACCATCGTTTGCCGTTAATGTAACATTTACCGTTTCCCCGTCTTTCACATATTGCGGCAAGTCCTCGTTAGCGGTGCAATTTGATAGGTTTGTAGAAATTTCTATCACATAGTCGTAACTGCCCGTAAGCGTTACGGGCTTTGTCGGGTCTATGTCGGTAACGGTTAACGTTGCTTGTTGGCTGTATTCCAAATCCTGCACCACAAACGGCGTTTCGGTCGCTGTTCCTGCCTTGTTCGTGTAACTCGCTTTTAGGTCAAAGAAACGCACTTTGTTCGGGCTGTATTGCCCCGTAACGGTGAAAGTTGCCGTTTCCCCGTCAAACGTATGTTGTTCGGTTACGCCGCTGCCCGTTATGTTGTTTGTAACATTAAGTTCGGGTGTTCCCTCGCTGGCTGTTTCGCCCGTAAGAGTTACGCCGCTGTCTGTTTGAAAATCATCATTACTCCAACTCGCCGTTTTACCGTCTAGCGAAATTGTCAAGTCCTGCGTATCGTAGCCGTACATACCCGTAAACTTCACTTGCGCCGCCGTTATCTTAAAACCCTCATTTGCCGTTACGTTTACGCTGCCACTCCACATACCATTTTTAACGCCCGTTGCGGTCGTGTTCGGTATGTTGTTTATAACTTCCAAATCGTTTTCGTCTCGGGTGTTTCCCGTGATAGTTATTTCCGTGTCTGCATCGGTGTCGGACAATTTGCCAAACGCCCAAACCTTTGCGCCGTTCATATCCAAAACAACGCTTTTCGGCGTTCCGCTGGTGTCCGTGTAGGCGGCTGTAATATCGCCTACAAACAAATAACCGTCATTCGTTCTTACGTTTATATTCCAATAACCGCCGCTTGCTTTCCACTGGCTGTTATCATCGTGTGCGTTAGGTATATTTACAATTACTGCCATACTCTTTTAATTTTCGGTTGTTCCTTTCAAAGTTACTATAATGATACCCCCGTTTTCATTCAAAAGCCCCGTTTCAGCAAACGGCACTTTCTCGAAATTCGGGGTGCGCTTGTAAACGGTATCACGGTTTGAAATATACGGGTCGGGGTTGTCGCTTTCAGATACCCGCCCCGTTGCCGCCAAAATTTCGGTTTCGTAGGTTTTAAGCACGTCAATACGCAAACTTAATTCGTAGGCGTTGTTTCCCTCAAAACTTACTCTATCCACGAAATAATAACGCCCCAAATAGGGTATGTAACAATAATTGAAAGTCGGTCGGGGCTGCTTTCGTAGTGTTACGGTCGGGCGCAACACATCGAAAGTTTGCCGCAAATCGCCCTCAATCGCCGTAAACTCGCCCAACTGCTTGTTTACCGTGTTCGGGTGTCCGTTGTATGAATAAAAGTTTATCGTTGTCATATCGGAAAGAAAAAAGGCGGTGCGGTGCGCTTTCACCTGCACCCACACCGCCCAAAGTTAAACAATCTAATACCTATTGAGTTACTCAATAAAGAATACTACAAAGTTTTCGTTTGTATCGTTGAAATACCCTGCATCAAACTTGTAATAGTTGTTGAAAAACTCTGCCTTTGCGTTGTAGTTGGTTGTTACCCGTCTGTCAAGATTGCAAACGCCCAACGCATCACGGTCGAACATTACGCCCAACACGCCCGAAATTTCAACGGCTTTGCCGCCGCTTTCCTTAACTTTAATGTTACCCGTGCTGGCAAACTCGTAGTTCTGTCCGCTGCCCTGCCAAAAAGGTACGGTTTCGGCTTGCGGCAAAAGTACATCACCACGGTTGAACGTGTCGGAATAAAGATAGGTTTGCGCTGCCTTTGCAAAGTCGGACAAAAGTACAACGTGCAACATATCTTTCGGCGTAAATCTTTCCTTGCCGCCAACATTGAACACGGTCGAAATGCTTTGCAGGCGGTCGGCGTAAGTTCCCATTACGTAAGACGCAAAGCGGATAAAATCGGGGTCGGTTATCGCCTTTGCAGCGGTTAATTTTGTGCTTGCGCCCGTCTTGTCGTTGTACAACTTCAAAAGGTTCACACATCTTGCAGTGCTTGCGCTGGAAAGGTCTGCCCCTGCCATATCACCTGCCTCCGTTGCTCCAAACGCTTGCGCATCAGCCAACACGGTTTCCGCAATCATATTGTTAATTGTACACATAATCAGCGCGTCCGCCTTGATAGTCATAGACTTTTCAACGGCTGCATAAATCATCGAAATAAAGCCGTTAAGTTGTGCGGCGTTGCTAAAACTTTCCTTAACCTGCCTTTCGGTGATTGATACGGGCACTTCAAACGTAACCTTTGAGTTGAAAAACTTTGCGGTAACGGTCGGTTTGTGGAAAACATCTTGGTCGTAGCTTTTGCCGTCCGTCAAGTTCCACGTGTCGTTTTCCTCGGCTTCTGGAACATCGGCACTTATTTTTTCCAATACGCTGCCAAACTCCCACGCATCCATTAAAACGCTCGGCACTTTGCCCGCATAAGGTCGGTTTACGAAAATCACCTTGCCGATATGGTTTACAAGTGATTTTACATAATCATCCACGGCATTTTGATTGAACACTTCTTGGCCCAAATCCACAATACCCGTCAAATCCTCGGTTACAATGTCAGACTTTCCCAACACTTCAACCGATACGCTGTTAATAAGCTTGTAAATCTGTTTTACATCCATATTGCTAAAAATTAAATTAGTTATTCGTAAATACTCGTTGTTATCTCTCTTACAAGTGCAAAGATAATGTTTTTTCTCCAATTATCACGCCTTAACTGCAATTCTTTTGCAATTTCGGTCGAAATTGATTTGCTTGCGCCCGTTCCTTTGCTTGTTTCGGTTGTTTGGCGTTCCTCTGTGCGGTTTCTCTCATCGTTTGCGGTCTTTCGGTCGCTGTCTGAAAAATCGGTGTCGTTGAACGCCTTGTTTGCGCCCGTTTCGGTGTTGTCGGTGCTTTCCTGCAAAGTAACCGTTTCCGTGCGTTCAACTTGCCCCGTTACGGGTGTCAGTACATCGTAATCGGTTAACATCGCCGCCGCCTCACGTTCCCAGCCTTGCACGTTTACCGCAATCACCGCCGAAACAACATCGCTTGCGTTGTCGCTGGTTATGCTGCTTACAACGGTCTTGCCGCCGTACATCAGTAAGGCGTAAGCGTCTAACTTGGTCGGGTCGGTATCGCCGAAAATTGCGGCGTACTCTGTCGGATATTCAGTCTTGAAAACCGCCTGGAATATCCCGTTACCCTTTGTAAATAGTTCGCTGTATTTCATTGCTTATCGTCTTTGTTTTCTTCTGTTTCTTCTGTTTCCTCTGTTTCCTCTGTTTCGGTGTCGTTCCCGTCCGTTTCTTTGGTTTCCTCTGTTTCGGTCGTTTCGGTTTGTTCCGTTTCCGTTTCTGTCGTTTCCGTGTCGTTTCCGTCCGTTCCCGTTGTTTCTTGGGTTTCCTCTGTCGGGTCGGGTTCGTCTGTCGGGTCGGGGTTTTCCTTTGCCGTTTCCAAATCAGCCGCCAAAGCGTTGTAATTATCACGTTCCAAACCCCAACTTGAAGCAAGTTTAACCGAAATTTCGGTGTCAAACATCGCATTAATTTTCTCAACTGCATTTTGTCTTTCTTTTAGCATATTATCCACATACGGCAAAAGTACGTCCACATTCATAGATACCTCGCCCAAATTGAGCCGTTCACGCTTCATATTATAATTTGCGTTCAAACCCAATTCGTTGTACATACTCGCTTTGTAGTATTGTATCAGTTCAATAAGTTGTGTAATATACACGCTGTTTGTGGTCGGGGCTGTCTGCATATTTACGCCTTTGAAAAATGCGTTTTCCCCGATAATTGAAAACTCGCCGTCTTGTATCTTGCGCAAAAACTCATCGGCACTTTGTTTCGTCTTGTCATCGCTGGCACTTATAAGCATCGTGATACGGGTCAAAATGCTTGCCGTGTTCAACGAAATAAGCCCGTCAGTATGCAAGACGGCATAACGCCCGATAAGCGGCAAAAGACTTTCGCCGTTGCTGTCATTTTCAATCAAAACCCCGTCTTTCTGTATATCGTAGGTTTTGTTTAACTTCAATGCAGGGTTCGCCACGGTGTAAAGCGTTGCCCGTCCGTAAACATCGGGTTCGCCGCCTTTGCCGCCCGAAAGCGCATACAAAACCCCGTCCACGCTGGTAACAAAGGCGTTGCCCGTGGTCTGCAAAAGCCGCTCCAATTCCTTTTGCGGTATGCTTTCGGGCAAACCCTCATACTCAAACATACTTTGAGTTTTCGCCAACGTGTTCGCCATAAATTCAGTTACGGCGGTGTCTTTGTCCCTTACTTGTTGCTGGTACAACTTGTAAATGTTATCTTTCCTTTTCATTTGTCAAAACTTTAATAAGCGTTGTAAGTTCGGCTAATACTTTCGTATTTTCCGCAATCGTGTCTTTTAGGTGTTCTGTTTCTTCTTGGTGCGTCTGCCTTTGTTTCACCATATACCAAAACAATGCGCCACACATCACAATCGGAAAACCCAAACTTGAAATGATTTGAATAATAGTATTTGCGTCCATATCAATAAATTTTTAGCTCCTATTGCAAAGGTAGTTATTTATTTCGTAAAACGTGCGGTTCGGCACGAAATTTGCACCAAACCGCCGTTATTTTCATTTCAGCGAAACAATGTTTGTCTTTGCGCTTGTAATTAAATAATTGCGTACTATTTCGCCGACTTCGTTGTCTTGGTAGAAAACTTTGTCTATTGCGAAAAACCGTGCAACTTGTTGTTCAACATAACTTGCCGTACTTAACAACTTGCGTTTGTAGTTCGGTTTGCCGTTCATTTCCAAAGAATAAATAAGGCTGTTTTCCTCATCTTTTATCGGGGTTGTCTTTGCGTGTATGTACGTGAAACATTCGTTGCCTACTTGAATAATGTTACCTTGTAACACTACATCGTTAAACTTGATATAGTACACAAACAACACATCTTGCGGCTTGTACTTGCAAGGCAAATGCGGATAAACTGCAAGTTCCCACTTGCCGCCCGTAATCATCTGCAAGTTTTGATTATCGAAACAAAAATACTTGTTGCTGGCTTTGTGTTGTACTATCGTGCTGCAATACTCAACCGCCACGATTGCGCCGTGTTCGCCAAAGCGGTATATATCTATCGTTCCCTGCTCCATAAACGGCACTTGCTTCAATCCCATTTCCGTAAAGTACGGGCAAAACTTGTTTACCGTGTTCCCCAGCATAAAAACCTTAACATCGTTTCGCTGGCGTATTATCGTGCTTAACAAGTTCATAAACAACATAAATTCATCGGGCAAATAATACCGCCGTGTCAGAAACTCGTCAAATACTATCGTTGTAACATTCGGGTAACTGCTGCTTTTTTCGTGTTCCTGCTCTGAAAGGCAAAACCCGTAACAAAACGGGGTCTGGTCGGGTGTCCGCTTGTTTTTCTCTGCATCGTAGTAAGATAAAAACCATTTGTTCGACATATAGAACACTTCGTTAAATTTGCCCTCTGTCAGTTCCTCAATAAGTCCGTTTGCCACGTGATTTGCAAACAGACTTTCGGCACGTTTGCCCCTCAAATCCTCACGCCAACGGCGTATATACGCCATTTGCTTGCCCGTCTTGATATAGTTTTCCAAACCATATTTTAAGGCGGCATAAGTCTTGCCGTTTGACCTTTCGCCAAATATCACGTTATAATCGGCGTTCTTGCTTAAAATCGCTTTCAAGTCGTAAAATTTCGGCTTGTCTGTCTTTGTCTTTCTTGTTGTCATACTCTTATTATTTTAGTCCTTAAATTTAATACCTCGCAAATAGTTTATATACATAACCGAAAGGGAAAGGCTGTACCCTGTCGGCTCTAAATGTACGCCCGTGCGTTCGTTGTAGTGCGCCGTGCTGCCTTTGTAGTCGGTTATTTCGCCTTGTATCTCGTAGTCTATGTATGTGTGTATGTTTTTGCCCGTTGCTTGCGGCGGTATATCCAAATAGTTGGTAAACGCATCAAAGATACCGTTTTCGCCGTACTTTTCAATAAGATACGGTATCGCCGCCTTTTTGTTTACACCCGACACGGTTAAACTGAAATCGTATGCCCGTCCACCTGCTTTTAGTGCGTTCGGTTCTTGCACCATATAGCGTTTAGCTCCCAGTGTCTTAAACCGTGTATATGTGCCCTCGAAATCCCAAACGCCCAAAGTCTTTGTTATGCCTTTTATCGTTTGCGGCTCGCAAAGCGAAAACGGCAAACCGTGGTGTTTGCAGGCGGCACGTAATTTCATTTGCACCTGCATATTATACGCCTTGAAATACGCTTCGTGCGCCTTGCCGTTCATTATCTTAATGCTGTCCGTGTCGCTGTATATGTAATCGTCTTTTGCTTCGTGTATGCCCGTGAAAAGGTTGCGCCGTGCGTATGCGGTTACGAAAATGCCCCACGGGTAAAACAAGAAACGGTTTTTGCTGGTGTTGTACTTGTACAAAAGTTCTTGTTTTTGTTCGGCTGTCATTGAGTTAATATCCCATTCGCCGTTATAGGTAAACTCATCACGCAAAGGGTTGGTAACACTCATACCGTAACAACTGTTTAACATTTCCTTGCTGTTTAGATATTCCACTTCTTTGCCCTCAACGCCTTTTAATTTCGTCTTGCTTTCGTACAAATGCAGGATAGATTTTACAAACGGGGTCGGCAAATAGTCTTTCTTGTAACAATACATTTCACCCACACGCATACTTTCCCACGTATAAAAGTTTTTGAGTATATTAAAATCCACGTCCGTAATTGTCAGTGCTATTTTTGAAGCCGCCACAATGCGTCCATTATTTTCGCACGGGTTTTCTTTCACAAAACATTTGCTTGCGCTTATCGGGTTGTCTTGCGTTTCGCTGGCAAATATGTTGGTAAACTCAATATCGAACACGCAACAATACTTTGATATTAAAAACTCAAATTGCGCCATACTCTTAACCGTGATTGCAACGCCTTGCGACATCGGGTATTTTTCCGCTATCATTACATACGGGTAACTGCTTGTAAAGTCGTAACTATCCACGTTGTACATTATTTCGTCTGTATATTCGGCGTTTGCGTGTGTAAAACCGCCTGCAAACGCACGTTGTAACATATTAAATTCATTCATACCCGTAATTTGTAGTTCCTGCATCAAGTTTACGTAATCCCAATTCGGCACGGTCTTTCCTGCATCGCTTTTTTCACGCAAACAATGCGCACGGCAATACTTGCGCACAAACCCCGTCTTTGTTATCGGTATGTGCGTTATCCCCTTGCTTTCCTCGATACGTTCTTGTATGTAGCACATCACTACTTTAATATCGTTTATGCAGTAATGTATTTCCGCATCAGTTAGCGGCGTTTCGCTGTGTCTTATTTGCTGGTAGTCCAAATCGCCCACGGCTTTTGCACACTTGTATTTCATAAGTTGCTCACCCAACTTTGCAAGCGAATAACCCGAAAGCAAGTAACTGCATCTAAACTCAATGTTACCCGTTGTTATTGCGTAAATAGGTTTGCGTAAATCAATACTGAAAACCCGTTGCCACTCAAACCACTTACGCAAAAACTGAAATTCGTATGAAAGGTTATGCACATACACAATAAGGCGTAATTTGTCATTCAGCCCTAAAACCTCGCTTACGGTCTGCATCATCGTGACAAACTCGCCCCACGTGCGCCCCATTATTGTATATCCGTTTATGCCAAACTGCCAAACGTACATTATTGCGGCTTTCTCTAATTTCGCCTTGCGTCCGTTGCTGTCCTGCATACGCTGCATTTGCTCGTATGTGTACGCCCGTCCGTCCGTATCACGGTAAAAACTTGTTGTTTCAATATCAAAGGCGCACGGGATATTGTAAAACCTTTCGCCCTTGCTGTTTCCGATAATGTTCTTTTCGTTTACGGCGGCTTTCAGTATTTCGTTTATTTCGGTCGGGCTGTTTATTCTTTCTTGTAACTCAAAAGGTATTTTTTTCATAACCCAAACTTATTAAAGTCGCTCAATATCCGTTCTATATCGTTTTGCATATCATCCATTGCGTCCGCAACCTCATTTGCTTGCCGCTCTATTTCGGCGTCAATCGCCCGTGATATGCTTTGCGCTTCACTTTCTATTTGTGTGCTTATATCGCTTGCGCTTTGCTCCATTTCGCCCGTGAAATCCTTGTACCGCATCAAATAGCGTTCCACGAAATCACTATCCGAAACGCTGTTTAACTTGCCCTGCAAGTTCCTTGCCATAAGGTTGTACTCATCGGGCGTTAAGTCATACATACGTTGCAGGTGTTGCCCGTACTGCCTTGCACCTTGCGCCGTACTGGTTGGCTGGCGTAAAAACGAAATCGCCTTGCCGTACTCAATTTTTAGGGTGTTCCAATCGCCTTTCATTGAAAACTTGGTAAAGCCTTTTACATCGCCTTTGTTTAACGCTTGCACGGCTGGCGAAAGTTGTCCGCTTTGCTCTATATTCTGAATACGGCGGTTTGCCATTTGGAAAACCCTTGCAATCTCTTTTCTATATTCGGGGCTGCTTTCCACGGCTTGCAATATCTCTTTTTTGATTTTCGCCCGTTGGGTTGCTCCAAATACAGACTTTGTAAATTTAATCTTGAAACCTAACTTTGCCATAACGCTGTTATATTAAATAGGGGTTACAAACATTGCAACCCCTACAAAGTTAAACATAACTTTCCAAACTCTTACAAGTCCACAAACGAAATAGAGTAACACTTCTTGCCGTGGCTCTCGTACTCGTAAATCGTGTACCCGACTTTGCCGTCTTTGATAGTTTGTACCGCCTCATCATCGGCAAGAATTTCACGCACCGTTTCGGCGGTGTGGCTTGGTAGGTTCATCAACCGTTTGTTTTCCTCATCAATAATTACGGGGCTGTCGCCTAATTGTGATTTGTGGACATAAAGCCCGTTAATTTTGTGTATCACATCTTTGCCGCCCTCATTTTCAGAGTTGAAAATATCGGCTAACTTGGTGTACTGAAAATCGGTTGTGTCAATGCCAAACGTGGTCTTGTTAAATTTACTTGCAAAACTTTTCATTGTAGTAATCTTTTAATTGTTAAACTTCTTGTTATTTGTTATTCGGCTGTCTGTCCTTGCGGTTCGCCGTCAAACGGCAAATTTTGTTCGGGTTTGGCTTGCGGCTTCAAGTCCATAAGCCACGCACGAAAGCGGTTTATTTTCATAACCGCACGCTGGTTGCGGCAAACTTCATTACACGCCATAAGGCTACCCAACGCCGACAAAGCGGCCAACGAAAATTCGTCAAATGCGTTTCTTTTTTCTTCCATTGTAGTAAACTTTTAATTGTTAAACATAGACTTTTTGAATTTCAACGTGCCGTTGTGTTTGACCACCGTTGTATCGGTGGTTACTATCGTTGCCTTGCCCCGTACCGTTGTACCCTTTGTAACGGTGCAACCCTGCAAGATTGCAGATAGAAACAACATCGCACCACATACGACAAAAATAGCTAAACACATTGCAACTTCTTTAATTGCTTCTTTCGGTTGCTCTCTGAAATGCTTTACTAACTCTTTCATATTTCAAATTGTTTAAGTAACACGTTGCAAAGATACAACTTTTTTCAAACATACAAGCATAAGCGCACAAATTATTTTCGTTTTAACTTTTCTTAACTCTTGGTGTT
>ENA-OZHM01000629-OZHM01000629.1-human-gut-metagenome-genome-assembly--contig:-NODE-629-length-11170-cov-4.536752_pt1 | contig 11170 bp, 11 predicted proteins | sample MGYA00244047_ERZ653688 | MGnify/ENA primary metagenome ERZ653688 (study PRJEB26926, sample SAMN06165194) | human gut metagenome | biome: ENVO:00009003; feature: ENVO:2100002; material: ENVO:00002003... | reverse complement strand
AAGCAGAATATTTCGGAGGCATATCTGTTTGACCATTATCTGTCGTTTATTTCGATGTCGGAAATTCTGCTGCGGCCGGAATCCCTGCAGCAGGCCGGCCTGAGCCGCGAACAGGTAAAAAAATATATTGCCAAGAAGATTTATAAACGGTTTGTGGTTCATGTTCTTAAGAAAAACAACGATCCGGCTGCGACCAACCGTTTGGTCAGCATGGCAGCGGATTATTTGAACAAATTGGCAAACAGCAGAGTTCTGGAGCCGTCGTATCTGCCGTTGACGCGCCGGGTGATGCTCAAGCTGTTTATGCAGAAAAAAGCTTTGGGCCTGACGGCTCTGTGCTGCAAGCTTTGAGGAAAAGAAAATGGGACTGTTACGCAAGTTTATCCGCGCCAAAAATGCCTATTGCGGACATTATATAAACGGTATCAAGCATTATAACTGGCACAGCGACGACAGCAGCTGGCTCGGCGATTTTATCCGGGCGAGGTTTGCGCAAGAAGACTGGAAGAAGCTTAGCGTGGTTTCGGTTTTCGGTTCCCCCCGGACTTTTTGTTTCCATAAGAAAGAAAACAAAATCTTTTTTACCGGCGAGAATCCGGACAGGTATCCCAATTACAAAAACCATGCCTTGCCGCATGTGAAGGTTTCCATGGGTTTTGATTATCTTGACGCGCCGAATTATTTGCGTTTTCCGCTGTGGATTCATTATCTGTTCAAACCCGAGAGCGATTATGCCGCCATTTGCCGGCGGGTGGAGGAGCTGAATGCCTTTCATCCGGCCAAGACGGATTTTTGTTCGCTGATTTGCCGGCATGGCGGCGATGACAATTTGCGGGGAATTATGTATGAGCAGATTTCTGAAATTGCCCCGGTGATGTGTGCCGGAAAGTTTATGCATAACGATGACCGGCTGTGGAAAGACTTTGGCAACAGCAAGCAGGCGTATTTGGAAAATTTTAAATTTTCAATCTGTCCGGAAAATTCCAATCGTACCGGTTATGTGACGGAAAAGCTGTTTGAGGCTTTTCGGGCGGGGACGGTTCCGATTTATTGGGGATCGGACAATAATCCGGAGCCGGGGCTGATTAATGAAAAAGCGGTGATTTTTTGGAATAACGGCGGCGACAATTCGGCCGCTTTAGAAAAAATACGCGAGCTTGCCCGTTCCGAAAAAGCCTATGCCGATTTTGCGGCCCGGCCCCGGTTTACGCCGGCACTGGCAGCATACGTCTGGGAGCGGTATCAGGAGCTGGAAAAGCGTATCCGCGACTGTCTTTAAAAATAAATCTATGGTTAGACTGGACAAAGCCGAATTTGTGATTAGATAACCTGCGTCAATTAACAAGGGGTATCTGAAAGTGAATATTCGCACCAGAAATCGCATTGCTCATTCGCTGACGGCGCGCCAGTTGCGGCGGCTTTTGCAAAATCCGCTGGCGGGCCGGGAGCTGGAACTGGATAACCTGCGTCAGCGGACGGTCCGTTTTTGCGCCTATTCTTATTCGCCGAGGGTGGATATGAATTTGGCGGAGGTTCGGCGGGTGGTGATAGAGGAAGGCTGCAATCTGGTGATTGATCTGCGGGATAATCCGTATGTTCGGACTTTGGTGGTGAAGGATAATTTTATCGGGCGGATAAACCTGTCGCGCAGCAGCATTACGAAAATCCGTATCGGTTCAAACTGCCGCTGCGATTTGATTATCCATGACAGCCGTGAGTGTTTTAAACTGGCGGCGGCCGACGTTTTCAGCGGTCGTTTGGATATTGAAAATTCTTGTTTCCATCATCTGACGTTTGGATATTATTGTTATGCGAATTTGCGCTTGCAGGATAATTGCGGCCGAAAAAAGGTACGGTTGGGTGATGCTTTTCGTGGCAGTCTGGAAGCCTATGGTTTGGAAGTTCCGGAGATTTCTGCCGGAAACGACTGCCGCGGAAAAATCATACTGAAGCCGGGGGCGGCCGAAAAAGGCGTCCGCCGCCTGGCTGCCGGAGACGATTTTAAGGGGCTGGTCGATGCTTCATATTATCCGCATTTGGCCTGGGCCGAGTTTGGGCGGCGAGCTGCCGGAAAAATGAATTTTCAGGGCTGTCCGGGGCTGCGGGTCTTGAAGTTTGAGCGCGGGTTCAAGGGAGTTGCCGATTTGAGTGATTCCGGTATTGAATATATCCGGGCTTTGGAGGAGGCAGCGGGGAGTTTTATTGTGGTTAACTGCGAGCGTCTGCTGCAGTTGAAGCTTCCGTCCGACCGCAAGGCGATTGTTACCTCGGATCGGTATCCGCTTCAGGTTCGGCCGAGGGCGAATTGCCTGTATTATCTTTTCAGTTCCCGGGAACCGCCGCTGCGGTATCATACGCCGTTTTATGTCTGGTGGATAAGAGGAATCGGGCGTTATCTGAAAAGGGAGTTCTAGTGTTTGAAGAACAGGGAGAGCCGGGCTATCAGCCGGAACAGCGGCTGCAGGAGCCGGGGGGCTTTCCCGGCGGCGCCGAAGCGGACGGAGATGCGGGGAAGCCCGCAGTCGATGGCCACGCTCATGCGGTGGTGCCCCTGATCGACGGTGTCTTGGACACCGAGGCTGCGACAGAGCATAATTTCAATCGGAAAACGGTCGTCAAAGCCTTTTTCCTTCATACTGTTATAAAGCTCTTCATAAAGCCGGCTGCGCATGTTTTCGGCAAGCCGGTTTTTCTTTTTGGTGAAAGTGTAGGCGTTTTCGCGAGTACGGAAACTGCGTTCGATTTTGAGCCGCCGGATGTCAAAAGGGTCGGTATGATAGATATTGGGAGAAAAAGATTTGTGTTTGTAGCGCAACGAGCGAATCAGCGGTGACAGAAAATCAAATTTACCGGTACGGGGTTCAAAGGCGATGCGAACCGGAATAAAGCTTTGTTTTTCGGCAATGGCGCGTTCGGCGGCTTCTCTTCCTTTGAGCAGGGTATCGGAAAGCTGTATTTTTTCGTCTCCGATGAGAATCACCACGTCGTCATGCAGGTGCGAATCTTTTTTTTCGGCCGGCGCGTCCGGCAAAACCAGCAGATCTTCCGGAGCCAGGCGGTAGATTTCCGATGACAAGCAAACATTATACATTAATTATTTCTCCTTTTCCAGTAAATACTACAAAATCTCGGGCTTGGCAAACAAAATTTTGTAACAAAACTGTCATAATTGTTGAGAAGCGCATAAAAATATGGTATGATAAGTTATTAGCTGAATAAAAGATAGTGAGGAGTCCGGCAATGACTGAGAGTAGCTTCAAAACTATCGGAACTACATTTGTTGAAGATATTTCGACAGCAAAAAATAGTGACGAATTATTTAGAATATTAAAGGACACCTGTTGTATTACGCTTAAGCCGGAGGCGGTGGCCGAGAAAGTGGCGCATCTGGATTTGCCGACGGCGGCGATTGAATTCAAAGCGACTTTGGCGCGGCTGCAAATTGCAGAGCGTAACCGGGTGATTAATAAGCAGTTGTCCCTGATGAAGGACAAGGAAACCATGCGGGGGTATCTGAAGCGGTATTTGAAACAGGAGCGGGAAATTCCCCAGGTGGCGAATTATACTTATATTGCCATGCATACTTACATGAAGAAAAAATTCGGTACTGCCGAGGAGTTTAAGCAAGGACTGCATGAACATCTGGTTGCTCCGGTCATGCAAAATCAGGAAGGGCGCCTGAACGGAGAAAATGATAATAAGATAATGCCAAATGACGCGCTTTTGCAAAAGAAAATGCAGGAACGCCGGATTTCGGGATTGTTCTAAAGGGGAAAACTTATAAAAAAATGCCGGTCAACCGGCATTTTTTTTATTGTCTGCCGGCGAATTTCAGGGCGTCAAGAAAACCTTGCAAGATATATGAAGCCGCCGAAGCGTCAAGAACGTTTTTTCTTTTTTTGCGGGACATATCGACTTCTTTGATAAGAAAATTTTCAACGGCGCGGCTGGACAGGCGTTCGTCCCAAAAGGCGCAGGGCAGACCGGTTTCGGCAGCCAGACGGCCGGCAAATTTGCGGACGGCGGCGGCGGTTTCGCCTTCGGTTCCGTCCATTTGCAACGGCAGGCCGAAGACCATGCCGCCAACCTCTTTTTCGGCAATAATCTTTTTGATGGACCGGAAATCTTCGGCATGGCTGCGACGTTGGATAATCCCATAGGAAGTGGCAACGGTCAGGAGCAGGTCGCTGACGGCAACGCCGAGACGTTTTTCGCCATAGTCAAAGCCAATAACGGCCTTGTAGGCCGGAAGCTGTTGTTTAAACTCTTTAATATCCATGTATGAACTTTTCGCTAATTGATTTTTAATAATCTTAGTATAATATATTGCCAATTAAAAGCTTTTTTTGTGGGGTTATCAAAATGAAATTGAAGTATTATCTGGCGCTGGTATTGATGCTGCTGGCGACGCCGGCGAAGGCGGAACTGGAAATCAACGTTGCCGGCGCGATGCGCGATCCGATGCCGCTGGCAATGCCCGAGATGATTCACGACGGCTTTTTTGTCGGGCAATATGCCGATAAAATCCGCAAAGTCGTGGTGGCCGATTTGGAACGTTCGGGGTTGTTTAAGGTTTTGCCGCAAAACAGCTATATTCAGGAATTTACTTCAATGGATCAGGAGCCGGCCTTTGTAGATTGGCGGGCGATTAATGCCCATGCGCTGGTTCAGAGTTCGGTTCGGGAACTGGACGACAAAAACCTTCGGGTCGAGTTTCGGTTGTGGGACGTGCCGGCCGAGAGCCAGATGAAAGGGCAGTCGTTTACAACGACCAAGAGCAACTGGCGCCGGGTGGCACATGTGATTGCCGATGCCATTTATGAACGTTTGACCGGCGAAAAGGGGTATTTTGACACGCGGGTGGTTTATGTTTCGGAGACCGGACCGGCAACCCGCCGCGTCAAACGGCTGGCGATTATGGATCAGGACGGCGAGAATCATAAGTTTCTGACCTCCGGTGCGGCGATGGCGCTGACACCCCGGTTTTCGCCCAATTTGCAGAAGATTACTTATATGTCCTATTCCGGCGGGGTTCCGAAAGTGTATATTTTGGATATTGAAAACGGTCGCCAGCAGCTGATTGGCAATTTTCCGGGCATGACTTTTGCGCCGCGGTTTTCTCCCGACAGCAACAAGCTTCTGTTGAGTTATGCTTCCGGCGGACAGACCAATATTTTTGAAATGGATTTACGTGGCGGGCGCAGCAAGCAGCTGACTTCCGGCGGGTCTATCAATACGTCTCCAAGCTATTCTCCCGACGGTTCTAAGATAGTGTTTAACTCCGACCGCGGAGGCAATCAACAGCTTTATATTATGAACGCTGACGGTTCCGATGTTCATCGCATCAGTTTTAATCCCGGGCGCTATGCAACGCCGGTATGGTCTCCGCGCGGCGACTATATTGCTTTTACAAAAATGGTTAACGGGCAGTTCTGTATCGGAGTGATGTATCCGGAACCGATTGACGGTATTGATGGCGAGCGCATTCTTTCCTGCGGTTATCTTAAGGAAGGGCCGACCTGGTCTCCGAACGGCCGTGTCCTGATGTTCTTTGCCCAGGATCGGGCCGGCGGTCCGGTTCGATTGCAAAGCATTGATTTGACCGGGCATAATGAACGTTTGGTAGTAACGCCGTCAGACGGGTCTGACCCGGCATGGTCTCCTTTGCTGCCTTAACTTTGGGGATATTGCATAAAGTTTCCCCCTTGGGCGCAACAGCGGCATTAATCAATAACTGTTCCTTCCTTAGGTGCGACAGCGGTTATCAAGGGGTCTTCGAGTTTTTCTTGTTTCCTTTTGTCATTCCGGGCTTGACCCGGAATCCAGGCGGCTAAGGAAGCAATATTGATCTGGACTCCGGCTCGGAGGCCGGAGTGACAGAATAGAGAGATAGGCCGGAGTGACAAATAAAAAAACAGGCCGGTATGACAGAAAGAGAAAATGCTGTGCCGTGACAGGAAGGAATTAATTCGAAGATCCCTTGACGTTTTCTTACGAAAACGAGGGATGACTGTATAGGGGGAACGATTGCACCGCAATCGAGGGATGACTTTATGTGTGGACGATTGCTTTGCCGTTGAGGTATGAGTTTTTATGTTATTTCTTTTTTCTTAAGTTTAATGCTTATTTTGTATTGGTATTTGTAGGCGACATAGTGTAGGAAAGACAATTTGAGGTTGGCAAAGTTTCCGCTTTCAAGGGCAATGAGGTATTCTTGAGAACATCCTAACAATTTGGCGGCTTCGGCGATGTTTAATTTGCGGTAGGTTCTGATTTGCCGCAGCTGGTTGCCGAGGCTATGGCGAAAATGGCGCAGGCTTTGCTGGCGGGTTTGAAAATTATTATTCATGGTTCTAAACTCCCTTTAGGTTTCCGGTTAAAAGAAACCGCCTTGGAAAAATCCTCGGCGGGGAGTTAGTAACTGTCTCAGAACAGCCTGGGTTATTCGACATATAAATATGCTTATCTCCCCAGCTCCCCATAAAAGGAGTTGTTCTTTTTCTGAGAAGGAGTTACTACACTCCGCACCCGGCTCTCCCGGATGCGAGAATTAGAATAAAGCAACGTACCGAAAATGCAAGGGGAATTTTTTGAGGCTTTATTTTGGGTTTTTGCAAAAAATGCTTGCAATCGGGGAATTTTGAGTGTATAAGCAGAACCGATGTGGGTGAATCGGGCTAATGGCATGCCTGATGACCCGAAAAGCATCCGATGAATGGTTATCTTTTAGAAAGGAAGCAAAATGCCTAAAATGAAAAATAAAAGTGCGGTAAAAAAACGCTTCAGCGTTACCGGCACCGGCAAATTGAAAAGAAATTTTGCAAACAAGAGACACTGCCTCTTTGCTAAATCACAGAAAATGAAAAGACAAGCTCGCGGCACGACCTTGGTTAACGAGGCTGACGTTAAGATTGTTAAACAATTTTTACCATATTTATAGTAGGAGGATTTGTAGATGTCTCGTGTTAAAAGAGGAATGACAGCTCACGCCCGTCACAAGAAGATTATGGGAATGGCCAAAGGTTACAGAGGCCGCTCCAAAAACGTTTTCCGCGTTGCTGTTGAAAAAGTTGAAAAAGCTCTGCAATATGCATATCGTGACCGTCGCGCAAAAAAGAGAAGTTTCCGCGCTTTGTGGATTCAGCGTATTAATGCTGCTACGCGTCTGCATGATATGACTTACTCTCGATTTATCAGCGGGCTTAACAAAGCCGGCATTGAGCTCGACCGAAAAGTCCTTGCTGATATTGCTTTGAAAGAGCCTGCTAATTTCGCCAAATTGGTTGAAACAGCAAAATCCGCATTGAACTAATTTTAGTTTGGGATTTAGAGTTTATAAAAGAGTTGACCTCGTTTTTTCGGGTTGACTCTTTTTTATTTTAAATTCGGCAGAGAGCCGAAAAAATTAAATCAAAAGATGAATATTCAGGTGAAAAATGGAAAATACAGAAAATTTGAAGGCTGAACTGATAGCGGAGATTAACCGGGCCGCAGATATGAAATCGCTGGAAGAGGCCAGGGTGGCAATTCTTGGAAAAAAAGGCAAGATTACCGAGATGATGAAAACGCTGGGAGCGCTTCCGCAGGAAGAAAAGATTGCCATGGGCAAGACCCTCAATATTCTGAAAGGGGAAATTGAAAAAGCTTTGGCGGCGCAGAAGGCTGTTTTGGAAGCCAAGGAGCTTAATGACCGGCTGGCCTCGGAAGCGGTTGACGTAACTTTGCCGGTTCGGCCGGAAAATCAGGGGCGTTTGCACCCGATTTCGCAGATTTACGAAGAGGTTGTCGCTATTTTCGGGCAGATGGGCTTTTCGGTTGCCGAAGGGCCGGATATCGAAGACCAATTCCATAATTTTAACGCCCTGAATATGCCGGCTAACCACCCTGCGCGGCAAATGCAGGACACTTTCTATATTCCCAATCCGGAAAGCGATGATTTTGACGACAGTTATGTGGTGCGGACGCATACGTCACCGGTTCAGATTCGGACAATGGAAAAGAAAGAGCTGCCGATCCGCGTTGTTGCGCCGGGGCGGACATATCGTTCGGATTATGATGCGACACATACCCCGATGTTTCACCAAATCGAGGGACTGGTTATTGACACCAATATTACTATGGCGCATTTGAAGGGTTGCCTGTATGATTTTATTAAGGCTTTTTTTGAACTTGATGAAATTCCGGTACGCTATCGCCCGTCGTTTTTTCCGTTTACCGAACCGTCTGCCGAAATGGATATTGGCTGCCTTAAGACTAAAAACGAGCTGAAAATCGGTGCCGGCACCGACTGGCTGGAAGTCTTGGGCTGCGGCATGGTTCATCCCAACGTTTTGCGCGCCGGCGGGGTTGACCCCGACAAATATCAGGGCTTTGCTTTTGGTTTGGGGTTGGACCGTTTGGCAATGCTGAAATACGGTATTCCCGATTTGCGGACTTTCTTTGAATCTGATGTCCGCTGGTTGAAACATTACGGATTTGTGCCGCTGGATATGGCCTCAATGACCGGCGGTTTGAGCAATAACGGAGGAGCTGCACGATGAAATTTACATTATCTTGGTTAAAAGAGCATTTAGATACAACTGCTTCGGTCGAGCAGATTGCCGAAACGCTGACCAAAATCGGCTTGGAAGTTGAGGAAGTTTTCAACCCGGCCAGCAGGTTAGGCGGTTTTGTTACAGCAGAAGTAGAAACTTATGGACCGCACCCGGATTCAGACCATTTGGGTTTGTTGACGGTTAATACCGGCAAAGAAAAGTTGCAGGTCGTTTGCGGAGCGCCGAACTGCCGTCAGGGGCTGAAAGGGATTTTTGCACCGGTCGGCGTGATTATTCCCTGCTATAACGAAGAACTGAAAGTCGGGAAAATCCGCGGCGTGGAAAGTTTTGGCATGATGTGTTCAGAACATGAGCTGGGGGTTGGCGAAGACCACAACGGCATTATTGAACTGCCGGCAGATACGCCGGTCGGGCTTCCGGCAGCCGAGGTGCTGAATATTGATCCGGTAATTGAGATATCGATTACGCCGAACCGCGCGGAGTGTCTGGGTGTTCGCGGCGTTGCCCGTGATTTGGCTGCGGCCGGGCTCGGAAAACTGAAACCTTTGAATATCTCCAAGAAAAACGGCACTTTCAAAAGCCCGGTTAAAGTTAAAGTTGAAAATTTTGACGCTTGTCCGACTTATGTCGGCCGTTATATCCGGGGAGTCAATAACAAAGCCGAGACTCCGAAATGGATGAAAGACCGGTTGACGGCAATCGGGCTGCGGTCGATTTCGCCGTTGGTTGATATTACCAATTATATCAATTATGACATGGCGCGTCCGCTGCACGTTTTTGACGCCGACAAGCTCAAAGGCGACATTACGGTACGGATGGCCAAAGACGGTGAGAAATTTGTATCTTTGGAAGACAAAGAATATGCTTTGGACGGCAAGTCGCTGGGAATTTGCGACGAGGAAGGAATACAGTGTCTGGGCGGCATTATGGGCGGCGCCGAAAAGGGCGTTTCGGAAGAGACCAAAAACGTTTTTTTGGAATGCGCCTTGTTTACGCCGGAATGTATTGCCCGTACCGGACGCAAGTTTCAGATTGATTCTGATTCCCGTTATCGGTATGAGCGCTGGGTTGATCCGAAGTCTAATATTCTGGGGTCGGACTATGCGACGCAGATGATTGCCGATATTTGCGGCGGCGAGGTTTCAGAAATGGAAATTGCCGGCTGTGAAGATTGCGCCGAACGGGTGGCTTATTTGCGTCCGTCGCGGATTAAGGATCTTATCGGCATGGAAGTTTCCAAAGAAAAAATTGTGGAAATCCTGATGCATCTCGGTTTTGCAACCAGCGAAGAAAATGGCCGGATTAAGGCGGTTTCTCCAACCTGGCGCGGTGATATCGAGGGTGAGCATGACCTGGTTGAAGAAGTGGTGCGAATGATCGGGCTTGATGAGATTCCGGCGGAATCGCTGCCTAACGATAAATTCCCGCAGCAAACCCTGAAGCCGGAGCAGCGTCGGATTGTAACGGTTAAACATGAGCTGGCAATGCGCGGAATGTTGGAGACCGTTACTTGGAGTTTTACGGATTCAAAATTGGCCGAGATGTTTCGCAAAGGTCAGGAAGCTGTTTTATTGTATAATCCCATTGCAGCAGATTTAGATGAAATGCGTCCGTCGACGCTGCCGAATTTGCTGCTGGCGGTTAAAAACAATATTGCCCGAGGTTATGCCAATTTGGCTTTGTTTGAAGTCGGCCCGGAATTTAACGGCCGCAAGCCGGGGCAGCAGCAATGGGTTGCCGGCGGGGTTCGAACCGGAATGACTTCTAAAAAAGACTGGAACGGTTCTGCCCGGGCTTATGATTTGTTTGACGCCAAAGCAGATGCGATTGCCGCGATTGCGGCGGCTAACGGCCCTTGGGACAGCGCGCAGGTTTCGACCGATGCTCCGGAATATTATCATCCGGGACGCAGCGGGGCAATGCGGCTGGGTAAGAACGTGATTGCTTATTTTGGCGAACTGCATCCGGCGGTAATGAAGAAGTTTGGCATCAAGCAGCGGGTTTATGCTTTTGAGGTGTTTCTGGATAAGATTCCGCTGCCGCGCGGTGCACAGAGCAAGGCTAAAAAGAAACTTGAGCTTTCGCAGTTCCAGCCGGTTGACAAGGATTTTGCCTTTGTTGTCGACAAAGCGGTCAAAGCTGCGGACTTGATTGCGGCGGCGCGGGTTTCTGACCGTACGCATATAACAGATGTTCGGGTTTTTGACGTTTATGAAGGTGAAAATCTGCCGGAAGGCAAAAAGTCAATAGCCTTGTCTGTTACGTTCCAACCGACCGATAAGACTTTCAGCGAACAGGAAATTGAGTACCTGATGGAAAAAGTCATTACGGAATGTGGAAAAAAATACGGCGCTAAGGTTCGTTTGGCAGTTGCTTAGGCGCGGGCAGCGCCTGCACGGCAGGTGCGCGCGGATTTGCTGCTTTGGCTTAAGTGCCTTAGAGGCGCGATGCTTATAATGTGCACTATCTCTGCTTAAGGTGCTGTATGCCATGACACTCCTCTCATCTGTCATTCCGGGCTTGCCCCGGAATCCAGGCGGATAAGGAAGCAATGTTGACTTGGACTCCGGCTCGGAGGCCGGAGTGACAGAATAGAGAGATAGGCCGGAGTGACA
>ENA-OZHM01000627-OZHM01000627.1-human-gut-metagenome-genome-assembly--contig:-NODE-627-length-11227-cov-4.034103_pt1 | contig 11227 bp, 9 predicted proteins | sample MGYA00244047_ERZ653688 | MGnify/ENA primary metagenome ERZ653688 (study PRJEB26926, sample SAMN06165194) | human gut metagenome | biome: ENVO:00009003; feature: ENVO:2100002; material: ENVO:00002003... | reverse complement strand
GTTTACTGCGGATAAGTCAGGAGAACGGCTGGACGTATTCTGCGCCCGTGTAAGCGATAATACCCGCTCTGCCGTGCAGCGCATGATAATCAACGGAGACGTAACCCTCAACGGCGCGCCCGCAAAGTCAAAGGACAAGCTCAGGACAGGAGATGCCGTGACAATAGCTTTTCGCCCTCCTGAGGAAGTGGATATAGTGCCGCAGGACATACCCATAGACATAGTTTACGAAGATGCGGACATAGCGGTAATAGACAAGCCCAAGGGAATGGTGGTACACCCGGCTCCCGGCAATCCCGACGGCACGCTGGTAAACGCCCTCATGTATCACCTCGAGGGGCTTTCCGGCATAGGCGGAGAGATACGCCCGGGCATAGTCCACAGGATAGACAAGCTGACCTCGGGCCTTGTAGTCGTGGCGAAAAACGATATGGCTCACACCTCCCTTGCGGCGCAATTGAAGGATCACAGCGCACATAGAACATATATAGCAATAGTGGACGGGAACATAAAGGAGGACAGCGGCACGGTGGACGCACCTATAGGCAGACATCCGGTGGACCGTAAAAAGATGGCCGTGGTACAGGGCGGCCGCAATGCCGTGACTCATTGGCGGGTGCTGGAGAGATACGGCGCGTATACGCTTATCGAGGCGAAGCTGGAGACCGGCCGTACACACCAGATAAGGGTACACATGGCATACATAAAGCACCCCGTATCGGGGGATACGATATACGGCGCGGCAAAGCCGAGGCTGGGCCTTGACGGGCAGGCGCTGCACGCCGCAAGGCTGGAGCTCACACATCCACGCACCGGGGAGAGAATGGTTTTTTCCGCAAAGGTGCCGGAATACTTCAGAAGCGCGCTTAAAAAGGCGGGAAGGACCGGGGAAAAGGACATAGAGGATACCTTAAAAGAGGCTTTTGGGGAGAGTTGAACCTATGAGCGCTAAGGACAGGAAGGGCAGTAGGGACAAAAGAAAAAACAATGGCAACGCGCTGGCAGGCACGCTGTTTACAGCGGCAATGATATGCTGCTGCGTGCTGATATACCTGCTTTCCAGAGGCGGCAGGAATACCGCCAAAGACACCTCGATGGAGATCCCGCCGCAGCCTACCGCCCAAATGGAAAGGGTATATCCCTCGGTTGAGGTGTTCTTTGAGAGGGCAAAGGGCTACGGCTTTGATGCTGAATACACCGAGGATGACGGCTATGCGCCGGACAAGGGCTATACGCTGAAGCGCGGCGGCCTTGACGGCGGGGCGCTGGTGCTGTCTATGCGGAATATGGGCGTGTGCGGCTTTACCCTGATGATACCTGCGGCGGCCAAGCCGGACGATCTGCCCGATGATCCCACGCCGGTGGAGCTTTCGCTGTATGAGCAGCGGCTTGGCAGGTATGAGGCGGAAAGCGCATGGCTGGATACAAACCTCGGCAGCCTTATAAGCGGAATAGACGTGGGCAGCGAGGTGACTTATGCGGACAAGGCGGATATGCTCGCGCTGATATGGCAGGCCGCAAAGGACGGCAAGGCGAAGGACATAGACGGAGAATGGGGCAAGTTCTCCGTGAGCCGCAAGGAAGGCACGGATGGGAACGAAATATGCGTATCATTTTTGCTTAAGGACTGACGTATATAAAACTAAACCAAAGCTTAATCAACATTTGATGGGTTTGTAATACTTTTGTGATGAAATAGCTTATGGGGCAGGTTATAATAAACTTGCAAGTGAGAAATGGTCGGTCCCTTTCAAGGCTACCAAAGATTTTGCGGCTCCTGTCACAAACGGGAGCCGTTTTTCGTTGCCTGAAAAACGCTTTTGCATTAGAATATAAAATAAGATTGTTATAAATTGGGAGGTCAGATATGGACTTCATAGATAGATTTACAGAGGGAGCCCGCCGGGCGCTTGCGCTGTCTCAGGACAGCGCCAAGGAGATGGGACATAATTACGTGGGCAGCGAGCATCTGCTGCTGGGACTCATAAAAGAAGGCGAGGGGGCGGCGGCGCGCGCCCTGGCGCAGCTTGGCATACGGGAGGCGGACGTATCCGCACGGGCGGACGAGCTGGTAGGCCACGGGGATTACCACTTTACCGACAGCTTCGGCTATACCCCCCGCACAAAGAAGATACTCGAGTTGAGCCTATATGAAGCCAAGTCGCTGAAAAACAGCTATATAGGCACGGAGCACATACTGCTTGCCATCATACGGGAGAAGGACTGCGTGGCTGTGCGTATCCTGGAGGATCTCGGAGTGGACTTTACGCTGCTGTATCAGATGCTTGCGGGAACCACGAGGAAGCCGGAAAGCGCAAGGGCCGCGGCGGAGGAGGACGGCACCCCTGTACTGAACAAGTACGGCCGCGACCTTACCAGACAGGCGAAGAACGGCGAGCTCGACCCGGTGATAGGCCGTGAAAACGAGATACAGCGCATTATACAGATACTTTCCCGGCGGACCAAGAACAATCCGGTGCTCATTGGAGATCCCGGCGTGGGCAAAAGCGCGATAATAGAGGGACTGGCCCAGCGAATCGCTTCTGGCAACATACCGGAGCTACTCAAAAACAAGCGGGTGGTGACGCTGGATCTTGGCGGTATGCTGGCCGGCACAAAATACCGGGGTGAATTCGAAGAGCGCATAAAGGCCGCCATAGACGAACTCATCGAAAACAAGAATACAATACTCTTTATAGACGAGCTGCATACCATTGTGGGCGCGGGGGCTTCGGAGGGCAGCATAGACGCTTCCAACATTATGAAGCCCGCATTGGCCCGCGGCGAGATGCAGGTGATAGGCGCTACTACACTTGACGAGTATCGACGCTATATAGAAAAGGACGCGGCCCTGGAGCGGCGCTTTCAGCCAGTGACGGTAGGCGAACCCACAAAGGAAGAGGCGGTAGAGATACTTTTCGGCCTCAGGGACAGATATGAGGCCCACCACAAGGCCACCATCACCGACGAGGCCATACGGGCGGCGGTAGAGCTTTCGGACAGGTATATTTCGGACAGGTTTTTGCCGGACAAGGCGATCGACCTTATGGACGAGGCGGCGAGCCGCGTGCGCCTCGCGGCATTTGTAGCCCCGGTCGGAATGAAGGAGCTTGACGGCAAGCTCGCTGAGCTGCTCAAGGAAAAGGAAGAGGCGGTGAACAATCAGAACTTCGAGAGGGCGGCTGCCATAAGGGACGAGGAACGGGCCATACGCGATGAGATGACCTCAAGAAAGGCCAGCTGGGAGCGGGAGCGAGAGGGCCGCAAGTGCATCGTAACGGAAAACAGCATAGCGGAAGTAGTGAACGCATGGACGGGCATACCCGTGAACCGGCTCACGGAGGACGAGAGCGAGAAGCTGCTGCACCTCGAGGATGAGCTTCACAAGCGTGTCATAGGGCAGGACGAGGCGGTGGAGGCCGTAGCGCGGGCCATACGCCGGGCGCGGGCAGGACTCAAGGATCCCAAGCGCCCCATGGGCTCATATCTTTTCCTCGGTCCGACGGGAGTGGGCAAGACCGAGCTTTCAAAGGCTCTGGCCGAGGTGATGTTTTCGAATGAGGACGCCATGATACGTCTGGATATGTCGGAATATATGGAGTCACACAGCGTAAGCAAGCTGGTAGGTTCACCTCCGGGCTACGTGGGCTTCGACGAAGGCGGACAGCTTACTGCTGTCTCTTATACACATCTGACGCTGCCGACGACTAGTCGTCGGCAGCGTCAGATGTGTATAAGAGACAGTTGCTGGACGAGATAGAAAAGGCGCACCCGGACGTGTTCAATATACTCCTGCAGGTGCTGGAGGACGGGCGGCTGACAGATTCCAAGGGAAGGACAGTGGACTTCCGCAACACAATAATAATCATGACCTCAAATATAGGCGCTGCGGCTGCGGCGGGCCGGAACACCGTAGGCTTCGGCAGCGAAAGCAAGGCCCTTACCTATGAGCGCATGAGGGAAGCCATGATGGGGGAGCTGAAGAAGACCTTTTCGCCGGAGTTCCTGAACAGGATAGACGAGATAATCGTGTTCCACCCGCTGGAGCAGGAGCAGGCGGCAAAGATAGTGCGCCTTATGCTAAAGGGGGTGGCTGATAGGCTTCGTGAGCGTGGTATAGATCTGACGTTCTCGGAGGGCGCAGTAGAGCAGCTTTCCAGGGACGGATTTGATCCCGTGTACGGCGCGCGGCCGCTCAGAAGGGCCATACAGCATCAGGTGGAGGACAGCCTCAGCGAGGAACTGCTGTCGGGGAAAATACGCCTTGGAGATAAAGTAAAAGCGAAAGCCAAGGGCGGAAAGCTTGCCTTTGAGAAAACGCATTAAAAAAAGTCAGGTATTATTAACAATTTGTTTAAGGTATCCGGGGTTGCAAAGTGCGAACTTGGGTGTACAATAAAAAAGTACCTTTTAGGTGTATTTTTGACAACAGGTGCGAAATATGAAGGCATTGACGAAAAGGACAATTGCATTACTGCTTTGTATTACGGCGCTGATGAGCTTTAGCGCCGCTTTCGCTGTGCCTGTTACCGGCCGCGCCGCATACCCCGCAAGGCAGGCCGAAGGCACGCCTGCCCCTCAGGACACGGATACGCCTGAGCAGCCCCTCAAGGACGTGATCATAGGTATAGACCCCGGCCATCAGTTCAAGGCGGACAGCGGACAGGAGCAGATATCTCCCAATGACGAAAAGACCACCAAGGACCGCATGACAAGGGGCTGCACTGGCGTCCGCTCCGGCGTCAACGAATACGATGTGAACCTTGCCGTGTCCGTGAAGCTGATGGCGCTGCTTCAGGACGCCGGCGCTACAGTAGTCATGACGCGCACAAAAAACGACGTTTCGGTTTCCAACAAAGAGCGGGCTGAAATGATGAACGATGCAAAGGTGGATTTTTGGATAAGGATACACTGCAACAGTTCGACATCAAAGCTGACTGAGGGCGCGCTGGTGATAGCGCCGTCAAAGCAGATGGCCATAGGCGCACAAAGCGAAGCACTGGGCAAGGCGCTGCTCGATGAATTCTGCGCTGCTACAGGCGCAATCAACAGGAGTGTGATCTATTCCGCCAGCCAGACCGGCTTTAACTGGTCGGATAGCCCGGTAGTGACCATCGAAATGGGGTATCTTTCCAATCCGCAGGAGGATACGAAATTATGCCGGGCGTCATATCAGGACGCATGTGCCGCAGGTATTTATAACGGCATAATAAAATACATGAATGGGAGGGACGAGCAATGAAAAAGATAACGGCGCTCGTCCTTGCAATTATAATGACGGCTGCCTTTACGGGCTGTGCCCCGAAAGAGGAACCGGCGGCCATCGAGGAGCCGCAGGCAACGCCTGAGCCGGAACCACAGGAAGTCGAGAGCACAATAGAGCAGAACCCGGTGTCGGCATTCTATACCGGCTACAAGTCAGCCACAGAAGCCATGGAAGCTCTGTTCCGCAGCCGGCTGGAAGATGATAAAAGCGCGGAAGCGGCGGATACGCTGCTTTACCTTGCGGATCACGACATGCGGGTATCGGAAGGCAACGCCACCTTCGGCTGGCTGCTCTCCACGGATACGGCGGATCAGTTTGCTTCCTCTGTGACGGGCGCGGCAGAGGGCAAGGGCTCCATAGCTCCACGCGGTGTGGTGATAGACGATTCGGAGGAGGAATCCGAGGAAGCCGAAGCGGCAAAGACCGATGATGGGGCTAATACCGAAACGATGCCTATCATTACGGAAAATCTTTCTCTCGCTATACCCAATGGTGACGGGGAAGAAGCTGATGCGGTCGGCGATGAACAAAAATCGGGATATGATCTGAAATTTGAGTATGCTGATGGCACAGTGCTATCGGGAAGCCTGAATGATTCGGTATTGAGCTTTTATGTGGAAGGCCGGGATAAACACAGCGTCACCATAGAATTTCAGGACAACGTATGGGTATCTACCGTCACGAGGGACGACGGTACCATTACCACGTTAAGGTGTGACGTGGACGGCTTCCATTTTACCGTATCCAAGGCAAAGGGCGCGGATGTGCCTGACGAGAAGGTATACGTCTGGCTCAGCGACGGTACCGGAGCAAAGCGCGAGGATATTTCGGCATAAATCAAAAGGACGGCATCTGCCGTCCTTTTTAAGTCGCATGTTCAGTCCATAGCCACGTCTGTAAGTATCCAGCCCAATCCTGCCGAAGACTTTATGCCGGTGCCGCAGTAGTGGCATATCTTGCTGCCGACTATCGGTAACGGTGCGCCGCAGTTGGGACAGTTGAAGCCCCGCACTTCGCCGTCCACATTGCCGTCATAGGCTGCGATGTATTTGAGGGTCAGCCTTACGGGACGCAGCGCGTCACGGGAATCGAGATATTCTGCCGCCGCCTGAAATACCAGTATGCGGTCCCGGCCCCTGTCGTCGTAGTCGGACAGCGCCGCATTGTACACCTCTATGCCGCCCTTTACGTCTGTGGGCAGGGAGTAGGCCAAGCGTTCCCTGAAGGAATCGGACACGCCCTCGTGAAACAGTGTGTGCCCTTCCTTGGCGCTTTGCAGGTATATACGTGCGTCCTTCTTTACGCGGTTGAGAACCATTGCGGGATTGTACTCCGGAAAGTCCCGCTTTATCCTGTCGAGAAACAGGTCGCCCGCAGAAGAAAGGGAGCGTATCTTAGGCCTTTCGACAGCTCCGGTGCTCTTCAAGGCGGAAAGTATATAGGAGAGTATGTTGCCGGCATTGTGAAAGAAGCGCATGGCGGGTACTGCCACGCACAGCAGCACAGCGCCTATTATTATGCAAAGTACCGTGCTTCCGCTCATACGCTTACAGGCTCAGTATCTTATCCAGTGCGGGCTGTATTGGTGCTGTGTCTATGCTTTCGACTTTGCCGCTGTCGCAGGCCGCTGCGGCGGCGGGATCTATAGGCAGACGGGCCAGAAGGGGTATGCCGTAGGTAGTGGCTATCTCTTCCACATGGCTGTCGCCGAATACTTTTATTTCACAGCCGCAGTCGGGGCAGGTGAAGTAGCTCATGTTTTCCACGATGCCCAATATGGGGATGTTCATGAGCTCCGCCATGCGCACCGCCTTGGCAACTACCATGGAGACCAGGCTCTGAGGGGAAGTGACGACTATTATGCCGTCTACAGGCAGGCTCTGGAATACTGTCAGTGGTACGTCGCCGGTTCCCGGAGGCATGTCGACGTACATGTAGTCTATATCTTTCCAGACCACTTCGGTCCAGAACTGCTTGACGACGCCCGCTATGACGGGGCCGCGCCATACTACGGGGTCGGTATCGGACTCAAGCAGCAGGTTTATGGACATGATATCAACGCCGTTACTGCTCCTGCAGGGGAAGATGTGGTTCTTGCCGTCTCCCAGTGCGTGCTCTTTGATGCCGAACATCCTGGGTATGGAGGGACCGGTGATGTCCGCATCCAATACGGCGGTATTGAAGCCCCGCTTATTGGTGGCGGAGGCCATCATGGAGGTGACAAGGGACTTGCCTACACCACCCTTGCCGCTCACTATGCCTATGACCTTCTTCACCTGGCTGAATTCGTTAAGCTGCTCCTTGGGTATTTCGCGGGAGCCGCAGTCCTTCTGGCCGCAGCTGCTGCAATCATGGCTGCATTCGCTCATTTTTTCGCCTTTCTCCCGCCGCTTTTGCGCCGGGTCGTATATGCAATAAACTAATGATACAATATTACAGCACTTTTTGCCGCGCGTCAAACAGATAGATTAAAGGCGGGGCGGAATAAATATGTAAAAATGTAGTGAAATAGTGGTATAATATGTGATATCATATAATGCGGTTTGCCGGGTATGCCGTCCGGACGCCGCGGTACATATAATATAGTGCGGGGATACCCCCGACGAAATATGATACGGAGAGATGATAAATGATATATCTTGACAATAGCGCTACCACACGTACCATGGGCGTTGCGGCGGAAGCGGCTAAAAAATATATGACGGAAGAATTCTTCAATCCTGCGGCGGCCTATTCTCCCGCAGTGCGCGAGGAAAGGGCGGTAAACGGCGCGCGAAAGACAATAGGCAGCGCCATAAACGCAGGGCCGGACGAGATAATATTCACCTCAGGCGGCACTGAAAGCAACAATATGGCAATACTCGGATCCCTTAAAGCAATGCGGGGCAGGGGCAGGATAATAGTCGGCTCGACCGAGCATCCTTCGGTATATGAGGTATATAAATCCCTTGCCTGCCAGTACGACGTTGTCGAAGCGCCGGTAGACAATACCGGCATGATAGACCTGAAAAGGCTGGAGGGCCTCATCACCCCGGACACCCGCCTTGTATCCGTGATGCAGGTGAACAACGAGGTTGGTGCTGTGAACGACGCCGAGGCGATACGCAGGATACTCAGACGCAGGGCTCCAGAGGCGCTGCTCCATGTAGACGGCGTCCAGGGATTCCTGAAGGTGCCCTTCGATGCGAAAAACTGCGACCTGTATTCCATAAGCGGACACAAGATACACGCCCCTAAGGGCATCGGCGCGCTGTACCTCAGGCAGGGCACAAAGTTCGCAGGCGGCCAGATAGGCGGAGGACAGGAAAAAAACCTGCGCAGCGGCACTACAAACACGCCCGGCATAATGGGTATGGAGGCGGCCGTAAGGAACTACCTTAATAATATCGACGAATATCGCTGCGCCATGCGAGATTGCAAGCTGCGCCTTGCGAAAAACCTTACCGAGCTGCCGGACGTGCTGCTTAACGGCCCCGCACCGGAGCAGGGCGCTCCCCATATACTCAACACTTCATTTATAGGCGTCCGCGGCGAGGTGCTGCTGCACGCTCTGGAGGAGAAGGAGATATATGTATCCACAGGCTCCGCCTGCTCTGCCCACAAAAAGGGCAGGAACCGGATACTCAACGCCATGGGTGTAATTGGAGATAGACAGGAAGGCGCCATACGCTTCAGCTTCTGCCCGTTTAATACTATCGAAGAGATGGACGTTGTGGCGGAGGAAATCTCAACCATAATAGCCATGCTGCGCCGGTTCAAGCGCAGATAATACCAATACTGAAAGCATTGCTCCTGCCGGGCAAACCGGCGGGAGATATATACGGAGGATTTATGGAAAACGTATTGCTGGTCCGCTACGGCGAAATTCACCTCAAAGGACTTAACCGCCCTTTCTTCGAGCGCAAGCTCGTCGAAGGAATAAAGCACGCTCTTTCGGATCTGGGCGCTACTGTGCGCATGGAGCAGGGGAGAATATTAGTGCTGGGTATAAATGATAAGGACAGGGATGAGGCGGTGGACAGGCTCACAAGGGTGTTCGGCATACATTCCATAAGCCCCGCCGTAGCCGTAGAGAAGGAATGGGGCGCCATAGCCGATAGCGCGATGGAGCTCATGCGGCGCGCCCTCGGGGAGAGCCGAAGTGCGACCTTTAAGGTTATGGCCCGCCGTGCCGACAAGCGCTTTCCGATGAACAGCGAGGAGATTAACCGGGAGCTGGGCCACGTGCTGCTTGAGAGCTTTCCCGGCCTCAGCGTAGACGTGCATTCCCCAAAGATAAAGATGTGCGTTGAAATACGCGAAAAGGCGTATCTTTATTGCGAGGAAATACCCGGCGCAAACGGCATGCCTACCGGTACCGCCGGCCGCGCCGCGCTGCTCATATCCGGCGGTATAGACAGCCCCGTTGCGGGCTACCTCATGGCAAAGCGCGGCCTTGAGCTTTCCGCTGTACACTTTTACAGCTATCCATACACCAGCGAAAGGGCAAGGGATAAGGTAGTGGATCTTACCGGACTCGTTGCCAGGTACTCCGGTCCCATAAGGCTGCATCTGGTGCCATTTACCGAGATACAGCTTGCCATTTACGAGCAATGTCCTCCAAAGGAGACCACGGTGCTCATGCGCAGGCTCATGATGAAGATAGCGGAGCGCTGGGCAAGGGAAGACGGCGCGCTGGCACTTATCACGGGCGAGGCCCTTGGTCAGGTAGCAAGCCAGACCCTGGAGAGCCTCTGCGTAACGGACGATGCGGTGGATATGCCGGTATTCCGTCCTCTTATAGGGTTTGACAAGGACGATATAATAGATATAGCGAAGAAGATAAATACATTCAATACCTCCATACTGCCGTATGAGGACTGCTGCACCGTATTTGTGCCCCAACACCCCGTCACAAAGCCCAAGGTGGAGGATCTTCGCAACAGCGAGGCCATGGTGGATTTTGAAGGCATGATACAGAAGGCCATGGCGGATACGGAGACGCTCATAGTGACCCAGAGCGGCAGCGAAAAGGCGGAAGCGTAAGCCGGAAAAGTAAATACATAATATGTTAACCTTTTCTTAACAAAAATATATTATGCCGATGCTATAATACTAACAGTAAAAGCTCGAAAGGAGGGGCGATAAAATGAAAAAAAGCATCATGAGCGGCCTGATTGCTGCAGCGGCTGCAATCATGCTTTGCGGCTGTGAATCCGCCCCTGCGGCAGAGTTCCAGCCTTCCTTTGAAAAAAGCTCAAAGGCAGTTCCGGCGGCAACCTTCGCCCCGGAGGTATTTGAAGTTGTAAAAGAATACAATTCAAGCCAGGTGGCTGTAAGCGCACCCGCGGAGGAAGATGACATTTATGCGCCGGTGACGATCTCCCGCTGCGCATACTGTGAAAACAACTGCTGCATAGTGTATCCTGCGCTCCAGAACGAGCCTACTGCGGACATGATAAACGCCTCCATGCGCGAAAATATTATGGCTAAGGCGAAAAAGCTGGATATGGCGGTATTTACCGAATACCGGGTAGAATACAACCGCAACGGAATATTCTCGGTGCGGATATTCATGTATGACCTTTACGATGAAAGCAACACCTGCCTTGGCAGCATGGCCCTGACTTACGATGTGGCGACGGGAGCTCTGTGCAAGATCAGCGACCTTTTCGATGAGAACAATCAGTATTGGCGGGGCCGTATACCGGATATGATAACCGCGCAGGCCAAAGATTCCGACATGCTGCTACTCAACGATCTGCTGCCCATAGACGACGACAGGGAGTTCTATATAACCGAGGACGGCATAGTCATCGTATACAACAAATACGAGATAACCACCGCGTCAGAAGGCGAGCCGGAATTCGAGATACAGGTGGAGGACGTAAAGGAATATGTGGGCGATGCCAGCGTGCTGAACGTATTCATAGCGCCCGATGATACGCCCTGTCTCTTATACACATCTGACGCTGCCGACGA
>ENA-OZHM01000609-OZHM01000609.1-human-gut-metagenome-genome-assembly--contig:-NODE-609-length-11459-cov-5.286478_pt1 | contig 11459 bp, 9 predicted proteins | sample MGYA00244047_ERZ653688 | MGnify/ENA primary metagenome ERZ653688 (study PRJEB26926, sample SAMN06165194) | human gut metagenome | biome: ENVO:00009003; feature: ENVO:2100002; material: ENVO:00002003... | reverse complement strand
ATCAAATACCCCGCAGCCCCCGATGCGCTGAACGCAATCCGCGAATGGCAGAACTGGCTCCGTAACGAACGGCGTTATTCTCCGCATACGCTCGACGCCTATTTTCGCGACCTGTCCGATTTTTTCTGCTATTTTGCCGAAACCAAGGGGCACGAAGCAAGCCTCACAGAGCTGTCTGCCTTTGAGGTTCGCGATTTTCGCGCCTACATCTCCCATCGCGCCTCCCGGCATATTGGCAAAGCCACCTTGGCACGCAACATTTCCGGACTGAAAAATTTTTATCGCTGGCTGGACGTTAACGATCTGTGCAAAAATGCCGCTGTCAGCGTTATCTCCAGCCCGCGTTTGCCTAAAAGCCTGCCCAAAGCTTTAGATGTCAAAGACACGTTCGACGTTCTCAGCGTTTGTATCAAATTCAGCAAAGAGCTTTGGGCCGGACAACGCGACACCGCCGTCATGACCCTGCTCTACGGCTGCGGACTGCGCATTTCCGAAGCGCTAAACATGAACATTGGCGATATTGACGAAAACAGCACCTATCTGCGCATCAAAGGCAAGGGCAACAAAGAACGGATTGTGCCGCTGCTGCCGATTGTCTGGAGACGGATTCGCGAATACCTTGACCAATGCCCCTACAAACTTGCCCGCGGCGAACCTTTGTTTGTCGGCGCCCGCGGCGAACGCCTTTCTCCCCGGATTATCCAACGCCAGTTAGAAAAAATCCGCCGCTACCTGGAACTTCCCGATACGCTCACCCCGCACGCCTTGCGCCACTCCTTTGCCACGCACCTCCTGGCCGAAGGAACCGACCTCCGCTCCATTCAGGAACTGCTCGGACATAGTACGCTTACCACGACCCAACGCTATACCGACGTTCAAATTGAAACCCTGCAAAAAGAATATCGCCAAGCCGAAATCCTGAAAAACTAAAAAAACTCCGAAATAACAAACTTCGGAGTTTTTTAAATACGACTCAAAAAGCCAAAACACACCTGACGCAATAGTAGTTGCTATTATGGCTGGAGTACACCGTACCGTCACCGGCGTGCACGGTCCACGCGTAGTTGTAGCTATACTTTGACGAAGACCAAATCCAACCGCCAAGCTCAACCCCGTCAATCTTTTGCATAGCCGGATTGATAATCTCCCGGTTAGCAACAATCCGTTTCAACTGTTCACTAGCCGGCATAAAGCCTTCTCCCGGTCTGACACCGTTTTGGCTGTATTGAGCGCACCATTCCGCTGCCGGAAAGGATATGTCATGTGCCTTGCCATAAGCAATCAGCTTTTCGGTATTGCCCTTACCATCGTACTCATCTTTGATGTTGGTTTCGCAATGCTTATCTGACCAAGCTTTTTTCACTTCGTCCGGCGTGACAATCAATCCTCTTTGTCCTTGCGGCGCGTTCTTGTCCGGATTAACCCAGCCGACCACGCCTTGGCAATTCGCGTAAGCATTCGGATTCGGCGAAAACTTCCCGCCCGCAAACGCATACCAGCCGACCTTTACTTCAGAGAAAAAAGTTTTAACTTCTATCGCCGATTTCTCAACTTGAACCGTTTCTTGCCCTTGAAGCTGCTGCTGTTCTTTTTCTGCCTGTTTGCGCGCATCTTCTTCCGTAAACGGCTTTGAAAAGAACTGTTCCTTACAAGGAAGCTTCTCCTTCGGCTCAACGCCATCCAAACAGCCCCAGATTTTGCCAATCTTGATCTTGCCAGGAACCATCTTATGTGTCACCGTGCCGTCCGCATAAACATACAACGGCAAACCTTCTTCGCTCATGAGCTGAACTAAATCTATCTTACAGTCCATATCCATATCTTTTTAATTTATTAATAATTCTTTGAATATGTCACGCTTAGCAGAAAATTAGACATAAGTCAAATCAAAAAAACTCCCTGCAAACGCAGAGAGTTTTTTATCGCTTTAACCCGCTGATTTTTTTTGTTTGCTGCGGTCAACCAACAACAAATCCGGCTTGCCCTGTTCGGCCGGGATTGGCGAACCGGATCGGATACAATGCCCGTCAATATACGCTCCCGGTTCAATCGCAATCGAATTATGAGTCACATCGCCAATCAACTTTGCCGTCTTGGCAATAAACAGCTTGTCCACGCTGGCCTTACCCTGCAACATTCCGTACAAATGCAACGTTTGGGTATTAACCGAACCGCTGACGCTTCCCTTCAATCCGACAACCAGTTCCGCACAGGTAATATCTCCTTCAACCCGGCCGTCAATATGAATAATACCGTCAGATATAATATCTCCCTTAACGGTAGACCCCTCGCTGACAATCGTCGGAACCGGAACGCCTGACGTATTGCGGCTCAATTTGCGGGCGAATTTAAGATACAACAATCTTTTTAATTTTTTCATTGCCTTTCAGCCTCCTAAGATTTTTTCGCTTTGATAAAGGGCATCGGATCCACCGGCCGCCCCTGATACAACACTTCGTAATGAAGGTGCGGCCCAGTCGAACGGCCGGTACTCCCAACCTCGCCCAGCGCCGTATTATAATCCACATGGTCGCCCTTCTTAACATAAATTTTATTCATATGCGCATACTTGGTCGTAAACCCGTTTCCATGATCCACCACAACCAGATTTCCGTAACCGCGGGTAAACTCGGCCCTTGTAACTTTTCCCTTGGCCTGGGTCTTAATCTTGTTTCCGGTGCGGCTGGCCAAGTCCACCCCTTTGTGAGTCGCCTTTTTCTTCTGGAACGGATCCGGCCGCGACCCAAACGGAGAGGTCACCCAGTAGCTCCAAACCGGCTTGCCGATGGGAACGTATTGCACCACTTCTTTATAATATTCAAGATCATCAATGTTCTTATAAATCATCGAGATGCTCTCGTTCATCTGCCGATCTTTAATAACCGCTTTCAGATCCGGAACATAAGGACCGCCTTTGCCGCCGTCCTTCTTGTTATTGGCCAGCGCATTAAAATACAGCCCCTGCTTCTTCAACGGAACATTGATTTCCGCAAAAGCGCTTTTGATTTTTTGCACTTCTTTGGAAGTAATGCTTTTCATCCGTTCAAAAACTTCCATCTCGGCGCTGCGGATTTCCTCCACCGTATTGTGCATTTGCGCCAGCTGCTCTTTCAGCTCATCGCGTTCCGACGCGGCAATATCGCGCTGCAACAAGGCCTCGTTAATGCTGATTTGCTGAGAAACCTTCTCGTCGCTGACCCAATCGTTTTGAGAAGTAATCTGCTTGATTTTACCCTCCAAAACTTCGGCCTGCTGCTTATACTTGTTCAGTTCCGGCGTTGCGTTTGACTTGCGTTTCTCCAGATTCTCAATCATATTGTTAACGTTTTTATGCAGGTTAACAAAATCGCCCATCAGCTCCAGATACGCATGCCGGGTTTGCAGCAATTCACGGTCGCGGCTGTGCAAAATATTGCCGGTACGGTTATACAGATAATAAGAATAAAAGCTCCAAATCCCAACCAGACAAACAATGCACAGCAAAACCATCTGCGCTTTTGATGTTATCGTCAGAACCTTGGCCCGCCCTTCGCTGCGGAAAATAATCTCCTTATCTGAAAAAAACTTCTTTTTTTCAGTATAATTCACGTGGTAGTCTTTAGCTTTTTTGTTAATTTTACGTTTCATACAAAACTATCCGTTTATTAACACATTCTTAACATGACCTCACTTTATAGCAAATAAATTATAAAAATACAGCTTTTTTTGCAAACTTATCCAACGCCGCAAAATAAAATCTTGTTTTTCGGGACGATTCGTCCCAAAATCAAGAGCGAAAATTAACGGAGACAACAGCCTATGAAAAAAAATCTGGATGGAATGTGGGAATTAATCAGCACTTGGTTTTATGTGGGAAAGTCACGCTATGCTCCGGGAACAGTCGGGTCGCTGGCCACACTCCCGGTCGTGTATTTTCTGAACTCGCACCTGGGTTCGGGCAGCGTTGTTGCCTTTGTCGTTCTGGTTTCGCTGCTAGGTATTGTCGCGTCCGAAAAATTTTCGGAAATCCTGGGAGTTAAGGATCCCGGCATGATTGTTATCGATGAAGTTGCCGGGCAGTCGCTGACTTTGGTCTTCGCCGGCATTAACCTTTATTTATACCTCATCGGTTTTGCTTTGTTCCGCGTTTTGGACATTCTCAAGCCCTGGCCGGTTTCTTGGGCGGATCAAAAAGTCCCCGGCGGTTTGGGAATTATGCTTGACGATTTGATCGCCGGCTTTATCGGAATGATTCTCGTTTTTTTGCTCAAAGTCTACGCTTTTTAAAATTCGGAGTTTTCGTCAAGGATAATAAACTCATCAGACCCGGCAAAATTAAGCACGACCCGGGCGCGCTCTTCTAACATGTCCAAATCCAAACTTGACGAGGACAACAAACGAACCTTGTCTTCCAAATGGACTTTCTGCTCATGATAGCTGGCTGCAATTTTTTCGGCCTGGGCGATTTCTTTTTTCAGATACATATATTTCAAAAAACCGCGTTCACCGTTGACGGCATGATACATAAAATAAAAAAACAGGAAAATGCAAATCAGCAAAAAGCTGGAGTTTTTAATCCGGTTTTGCAGTTCCATAAATAATCCCATCTGTCGTCAATCCTCAAAGCATGAATCTTTTCTTCTACGGACCGACTCTGCTGCCGGTCAGGATTAAGTGGAGCATATTTAAGTTAAAAATTAGTTACGCCTGCGCCAAACTTTTTATCTTTCCCGACCGGTTGAGCTGAATTCTTTTAATACGATGCGCAATCATTGCCGCGCCATTTCCAGCCGCTGATTATACCGCTCTGAATCAGAAACGACGTCTGGCATATTCTGGTTACCTGATAACCGACCAGCTCATTATACGGGCCAAAATCGTATTCGCCGTCAAAAGGCGTATAAACCTCGTCCACATTCGGCACCTGCCCCGGATTATAAATATAAAACTGCGACGGAACATACACGTCATCGGCTTTGGTATATGTAATGACCTTGTCACCGTTATCAAGAATCTTCATAGCGCTCGGCTTGCCCCATTTTTGCACCAGCTGGGTTTCGGTCTTTCCCAGCCACCCGTTCAGACGGGCATCATACTTCTCCGGAGTGGCGCAGCTGACCACAAACAAGACACTAAGCCCAATCAAAATCAATGCACGCATGTTTCTTCTCCCCTCCATCAAAATTTCTCTAAACCAGAGATAATCTTTCAGAAAAGCCTTTCAAGCAGACAAAGCCCCGAACTTTGGTATAAGTTCAGGGCTAACATATTAAATATTATAGAAAATTATATATTGCATATTAGTTCCGCAGATGATATTCCAATCAAAGGTATTTTGACGAGCAGAAAGCAGACTGCCAGACGAATCATCGGGGTTCGGATCGGATGAAGGAAAACTGCACCCTTCCCAAATACCGGCAATATCCTGAAGTGCAGAAAATCGTGGAGCTGCCACCGGAGTTTTACCGCTCCGTACTAATGATGGGAAGCTGCGTCCGTCCTGAATATTGTTCTCAACGCAAAAACTCCGGGATTTTTCCAAAACCCGGAGTTTTTTATTCTAAACTTATAAAAACTGGTGCCGATTAGGTGACTCGAACACCTGACCCACGCATTACGAATGCGGCAAGGACAACAAAATCTGATAATCATCAGATTTTGTTCCGCAGATTACGGTTTAGTTAAGCGTCGAGTGCCTGACAAGACACGAAAACGCTGTTACTAAACCGGTGACCGCAGCATGTTAGCGTTGCATATCATGCAACCGTTACATGCCAGACATAGCAACGCAAAAACTCCGGGATTTTTTCAAAACCCGGAGTTTTTTATTCTAAACTTATAAAAACTGGTGCCGATTAGGTGACTCGAACACCTGACCCACGCATTACGAATGCGTTGCTCTACCAACTGAGCTAAATCGGCAATGCAGTCTTTTTAACCTATCAATTTTTAAAAATCAAGAAAATTATGCAGCTTTCGCCAACAGATTTTTTACAACGCTCATAAAATGCTGCCCGCGTTCCATAAAATTCTTATAAAAGCCAAAACTCGGTGCCGTTGGCGAAAACAATACCGTTCCGCCCTGACCGTATCCCTTAAGCACATCAACCGCTTTAGCAACTGCCAAATCCAAATCGTCCGTCTCCAACAGCTCAAAATCTCCGCGATGGACCCTATTTCGAATCTGTCCGGCAATTTTCGGCCCGCTCTGATACATCGCCACAACCATTTTAACTTTCGCCTCCCGGGCAACGTAATCGGCATAAGCCCGGTAATCCTGATCCAAATCCTGCCCGCCGGAAATAATGACGATATTATCGTCAAAACTTTTCATTGCGCCAATCGCTGCTTCCGGCGCCGTGGAAATGCTGTCATTAATGAATTTAATCCCCCGATATTCGGCAAAGTTTTGCAAACGGTGCTCCAACGGTTCAAAACTCTGCAACGCTTGGGCTGCCGCCTTGATATCAAACCCCAAATAATCCAAAATCGAAAAGACCCCGCACAGATTATCCAGATTGTGATCGCCGTTCAATTTTAAATCCCGCATTTCCAAAAGCTTTTCATCGCGATAAAACAGCTCCCGCCCCTCGGCATGGAAACCGTCCGGCACATTATACCACCGCCGCTTGCCGGCATAACTTTCCGTGTATTCCGCCAGTTGTCCGTTCCGCCAATTGGCAAAATAAACATCACCCGGCTGCTGATGGGCAATCAGGTGGATTTTATCGCGACAGTACTGTTCATGGCTGTGATTATGCCAGTCCGTATGGACATAAAACAAATTCGTAAACATCGCAATTTGCGGAGATACTGTCAAATCTGCCGCCTGATAGCTGGAAAATTCCCCGACGACATAATCATAATCGTCTTCCAAAAGCTCAATAATCGGCCGGCCGATATTCCCTCCGAGCCCGACTTTACACCCTGCCGCCGCCATCATGTGCGCCAAAGCGCTGACACTGGTACTTTTGCCTTTGGAACCGCTGATGCCGATAACCGGACATTGCGGCTTTCTGCTTCGCATTTCGCCCAAAAACAAATCGGAAGATGATGTAAAGCGAATTCCCCGAGCCTTGGCGGCAACAATCTCCGGTTTATACAAACTCACGCCGGGAGATTTCACCACAATGTCAACCCCCGACAAATCAGCCTCGCCATCATTTTCAAAAACCCGGATTTCCTTTCCGATCCCATACTTTTGCAAATAGCCGAGAACCGATGTTCCTTCCCGTCCCAATCCCCAAACGGCAATCACTTTTCCATCAAGCTCATTTATCTGCATTTGCTTTTCCTTTATTCTTAAGCGCATAAAACTGGCTCTGGGTTTCTTTGGAAACCTCGCTGCCGTGGTGAACCACCATCTGCTGGAACGGAATTTCGATCCCCTCTTCGGCAAAACGTCGGTTGATTTCAAAACGCAAATCGCTCGGCACCGTCCAGCCGGCCCAAATATCGCTGACATAAAACCGCAATTCAAAATCGAGGCTGCTGCTGCCAAAATCCTGAAACAGCACATAAGGCTCCGGCTTTTTCAACACTCTCCGATGGTTTTGCGCACACTCCAGCAAAACATCCCGGACTCTCTGAGTATCCGAACCATAAGCAACGCCGACCTTAATCGCATAACGGGCCCAGTTGTTGCCGTGCGTCAGATTGGTAACAGTCGTCGAAAGCAGGCTGGCATTCGGAATAATCAGGCTCGAACGTTTGAATGTTTCCACCTCGGTCGAACGGATGTTAATCTGTTTGATTTTCCCTTCCTCTCCGTTGATAATCACCCAGTCGCCCACCTTAATCGGCCGCTCAAACAACAAAATGATGCCCGAAACAAAGTTGTTGACCACATTCTGCAAGCCCAAACCGACACCGACGGACAATGCACCGGCAATCAGGGCAAAATTGGTAAGATTTCCGCCCATAATCGCAAACGAAAGCAACGCCGCTACCGTAAACCCCAGAAAGCCAAAGCCGGAAGCCAGCGAATGCTTCAAACCTTCGTCAATATCCATCTTGCTCAAAATATTGTCCATCAGCCGCCGCTTCGCGCCACGCACCAAACCGACCAAAAGCAGAAAAACAATAATTCCGATAATGATGGAAATAATTGAAATCTCCACACCGCCAACCGTAAAACCGGTCAACAGTTTCACGGTCGTCTGCAACAAAATATCAGTCGAAACGCCCCACAGGCTGAGCAACGATAAAATCATCATTATCGCCAAAATCGGATCAATCAGCAGCCCCGACCAAAAATTCAGCTTGCGCAGAATCCGCCGCCGCAGCTTAAATGTCGTCACCCAAAAATTCAGCAGCAGCAAACGCTGTAACAGTTCATTGATAGACTTGCGAATAATCGCAAAAATCCCAATCACCAAAATAGAAAGCAGCAAATGGTTAAAAATAAAATCGGACAAATACGGATATCCGAATAACGACAACCCGAAAACGGCAATGGCAAATAAAGAACTCAAAAACGTAATTTTAAAGGCCGGCGTAATTTCCTCATCATCGGAAATCCCCTCATCTTCCGCCCCCTCTTCTGCACCTGGTTCGTCATCAGCCGCTGCTTCGTCATCTTTTTCCCACAGCAGCCGCTTGATGACCCACACCATGCAAAAGGCTTTGACTGCCGCCGATATGGCTGTAATATAGCTGATAAGTTCTAACGGATAATTCGCCTTTTGTGCCACATATTCCAAATAAGCCACAAATCCGACTATCATAATGCTGGCATACAAAGCCTGGGTCACGCTCTTGGCCTTCGGCGTCGAAACATTAACCAAACGCCATTTCTCGTTATACGGCGCAAAAATCACCCGTGCAACCGCCCGTACCAAAATTACATATAAAGAAAAATACAAAAATGCGTTCAAAACCAGCCCGAAAAAACCGACAGTCATAATTTCGGTACTGACCATCCACAACAACAGGCTTCCCAAGATAAAAGCCGGAATAACACCGTACCCCACCGCCACACAAACGGCCGCCACCACCTTTCGCCCGTATCGGATATGCTCCAAATCCTGACGATATCCAAAGTGGCGCATAATGAACAAACGCAAATAAATCCCCAGCCACAGGCTCAACAGAAATATCAAAATCACCGGCAACGCATTGGTCTTAACAAAATCGCGCCCCTCGGTATTAAGCTCCGCAAACCAGTTTACCGGCGACTTAAGCATATCAACGCCAAAATCAACAAACTCCTCGGTCGATTCCCAAAAAACCGTCGGATTAATCAACGGCGACTGGCGTTCCAACAGACTGCCCAGCAGTTTTCGGTTGCGCACCGAAATAATAACGTTATCCAGCTCGTCAATTCTTGCCAGCAAAATATCCGCCTCTGCCATTCTGCTTTTCTGAAGATCAAGCTCGCTGTTAAATTCCTTGCGCTTTTCGGCAATAATCTCCGGCTCTGAAGCACCGTCCTGCGGGGCGGGGCCTAAAGCGTCAATCCTCTTCTGCACAAAATTCAGCTCTTTTTCGATCTGTTTCTTGGCTTCAACGATCTTTGAACGGTTGTCCGCCAAAAATTTTACTGCCGCGCTCAGCTCCTGAGCGGTAACTTTTTTGCTTTTAAGTATGCTTTCCGTCTTGTTCAGATCATTGTTGACTTCATTATAATCAACTTCCGGATTGGATATGGATTCCACTACTCTCGTAACGGCATCAATATCGGTAATCCCTGCCGCAGCCGCCGGACTTGCGGCCGTTGCTCCCAACAAGGCTATCCCCAAACATAAGCTCAAAAGCTTTTTCATCAGCATCACTCCGTAATCAGCACCCGGTTAACAGTTTAAGCGCCGCCACGGCATTCTGAGCCGTTCCGGCCCGCAGGTTATCAGCCACGCACCAAAAGCTGAAACCGTTTTCAACCGAAGCATCCTGCCGCAGTCGGCTGACATAAATGCCGTTTTCACCCTGAACATCAGTCAGCGTCACATAACCGCCCTCAACATTCTTGTCAAAAACCACCACGTTCTTGGTAGTTTTCATCAACTTGCGGATTTCATCAACATCGACTTCCGTGCCGCATTCCACATTCACAAATTCGCCGCAGCCGATAAATGCCGGAATAATCGCACAGTTGGCATGGACTTTCAGGCTGCCGCCCAAAATCTTTTTGGCCTGGGCGTTCATCGCCCACTCACAGGCCGTTTCTTCGCCGATAAACTCTTCAGCCTGCGGAATAACGTTAAAAGCAATCTGCTTATGAAAAACATTCTGGTCATCTGCCAAAGTGTCATTCATATAAATCTTCCGTACCTGCCCGAACAACTCGTCCATCGCCTCTTTGCCATAAATTGAAGTAGACATATATGTCGAAACCACAATCCGCTTCAGCCCGAAACGGCGATGAATTTCCGACAAGGGCAGCAACATTTGTACAACCGCGGCCGAAGGAACCGAAACCAAGCCGCGCTTGGCTTCCTTAACCGCTTCGTCATTGACACCGGCAGCAATCATCGGCACGTCCTCTTCGGCAAAAAAAGCCTTGGAACAATCCACCGTCTTGCAGCCTTTGGCCAAAGCCTTGCCGACATAACGCCTTGACACTTCGTCCGAAGTTGCAAAAATTGCGGCATCAGCCTTTGAAAAATCGAACTCGTCCAGATTATAAACGTCAAGCTCGTCATCCTCGCCGAAAGAAACCAGCGTTCCCAAAGGCGCCTTGTGTTCCAGGGCAAAAACATCTTCCGCCTTATAACCGTTTTCTTCCAACAGGCTCAGGATTTCGCGGCCGCAGCTGCCCTGAACGCCGGCAACAGCAATTTTAATCTTACTCATTATTTTGATTCCTTATTTTTTCAAACAAACGTTACAGCCAATGTAACAAAAAAAGATTTACAAAGTAATAATAATATGGATAGTAATCATGATATTTGCAATTTTACAAGTTTTTTTGCTTTTGTCTAATTTTTATGGGTGGACAGCCATAAATTTTGTAGAAAAAAGCGGTTCTGGCAAAAAGCTCCTTTTTAAATAAAATCAACCTGTTTAGAATCATATTTTCACTCTCTAATTTTCCGAATATTAATATAAATTTTCAAAATTAGAACTTTTGCAGAGGTTATAATTTTCCTATTTTATACAATATTTTATTGGTACCCCTAAATAATTGTTGATTTTTTGCGCAGTCTGAGGTATTATAACTAACAGGTATATACCCGCATTGCGATATACCTTTTCCCAGATTGGGGTCTAAAGCGCATTTTGATATAGTATCACTATCTGTCAAAATGAAAGAAAGGATTTCGTTGTGAGCAGAAACGGCAAAATAACATTAGGTCTATTATTTGGAGTGCTGGCATGGCTGTCTGTATCCGGCACCCAGGCCGCTATCTGCTTTTTGCCCGACTGCGGCGACAAAACCACTACCCCCAATACCAACAAAGATGCCCAAAAGTGCAAAGACGAAGGTTATGAATCTTTCCAAAACCGTGTTTGCAGCCAATATTCAATTATCGACTTCTGTC
>ENA-OZHM01000602-OZHM01000602.1-human-gut-metagenome-genome-assembly--contig:-NODE-602-length-11504-cov-6.264652_pt1 | contig 11504 bp, 10 predicted proteins | sample MGYA00244047_ERZ653688 | MGnify/ENA primary metagenome ERZ653688 (study PRJEB26926, sample SAMN06165194) | human gut metagenome | biome: ENVO:00009003; feature: ENVO:2100002; material: ENVO:00002003... | reverse complement strand
GAGATGTAGAGAGGTCTCGTGGGCTCGGAGATGTGTATAAGAGACAGGATGTATACCCCCGGCATCGACCCGGAGATCATCGCCCGGGTGAAGGATGCCGTCAGAGTGCCGGTGCTGGGCAACGGCGACATCCACTCGGCAGAGGATGCGGTGGAGATGATGCAGGCCACCGGCTGTGACGGCGTGATGATCGCCCGGGGCGCGCTGGGCGACCCCTGGCTCTTTGAGCGGGTGAACGCCGCGCTGGAGGGTCTGCCCGCCCCCAAGGAGCCGAACCTGCAAGCGCGGATGAACGCGCTGCGCCGTCAGGTGGAGGAGATGGTAGAGCAGAAGGGCGAGTTTGTGGCTATGCCGCAGGCACGCGCCCAGACCATGCACTACATGAAGGGGCTGAAGGGCGCTGCCGCCCTGCGCCGCTACTGCTGCACCCTGACCCATTTAGAGGACTTGGACGAGCTGATCGCCGCCGTGTTTGAAGAGCAGCGCAAAGCCGGGCTGGACCCTGACGATGTGCGGGAAGTACCGTTCCCGTAATTTGACCCGAAGCAGAGCAATGCCGGGTAGCCTGTGGGCTGTCCGGCATTGTATTTTTTTACGGCTTCGTCAGCTCGTCCAGATTCTGGGTGTAGCAGGGCAGGCAGTGCTCCAAAAACCAGTCGGCCTCCGGGCATTGCATGGCCTGCAGCGCGGCGCGCTGCTGCGTGAGCGCGGCGTCAAATTCGTGGTTGCCGCTGCGCTGCTCCTCGGTGCATTTGATCAGCGCGCTCAGCCGGTCGGCAGCCTTGAGCAGCCGGTGCTCCTCTGCCGTCAGGACGCTGCCGTCCATGCAGGGGGTCAGCTCTGCAGCCAGCTCTGCGGGCAGCAGAGCCGCCATGGAGCGCACGCTCTCGGTCTCCAGCGCCTTGTAGGCGTCCCGCAGCGCCGGGGAATGGTACTTGACCGGCGTGGGCATATCCCCGGTGATAATCTCCGGCGCGTCGTGGTACAGCGCCGCCACTGCCACCACCTCGGGGCGGCAGGGCGTGCCGGTGTAGTGCTTGGCGATGAGGCACAGCAGGTGCGCCAGCAGCGCGGTGTCACAGGTGTGCTCGCTGAGGGATTCCGGCCGAGTGGAGTGCATCAGGCTCCACCGGGTAATGTACTTCATGCGCGCCAGCAGAGCGCTGAAGGGATACAGCATGGCAATACGCCTCCTTTTCTTCACCATACCCGCCCCGCGTGCGCTTGTCAAGCCCTTTTTTCTTGCGCGCCGCCGTGCTATACTACAAGGTGACATCAAATCCACTTCCGCGCCGGTGCGCGGAGAAAGAGGAACGCTATGGAAAAGTTCAAAAAACCACGGCTGCTCACCCCAAGGGGGCAGAGCCATAAAAAATTCTGGCAGGCGGTGGGGCTGTGCGCCCTGACGGCGGCCATCTTCTTTTTGCCGTTCTACATCCTTGACGGCGGCTTTTTCCACTATGCAGGCGATTTTAACAGCCAGCAGATCACCTTTTACCGGTATATGAACGGCTTCGTCAAGGGCGCAGGTTACCCGGACAGTGCCTTTGCCGGTGCGCCGCGCAATACCTTTTCGTGGGCGACCGACCTTGGCAGCGGGGTGATGAACGCCTACTCCTTCTACCTGTACGGCTCGCCGTTCTTCTGGCTGTCGGTGCTGCTGCCGCAGAGCTGGCTGCCCTATATGATGGTGCCGCTGCTGGTGCTCAAGTTCGGCGTGGCGGGCGGCGGCGCGTTCCTGTATCTGCGCCGCTACGTCAAAAACGAGAACTACGCGGTGCTGGGTGCCTGCCTGTACGCGCTTTCCGGCTTTGCGGTGTACAACGTGTTCTTTAACCACTTTGTGGATGTGGTGGCGCTGTTCCCCTATCTGCTCTGGGCGCTGGACGAGGCCATTTATGAAAACCGTCACGGCCTGTTCGCCTTCTGGGTGGCGGTGAATCTGCTCAACAACTACTTCTTCTTTGTGGGACAGGTCATTTTCCTGTGTATCTACTTTGTGTGCAAACTGACTGCCAAGGACTTCCGGCTGACCGGGCGCAAGTTCGGGCATCTTTTGTGGGAGAGCGTGCTGGGCGTTGCCATGGGTTGTCTGCTGCTGTTCCCGGCAGTGCTCAGTCTGCTGCAGAACCCGCGCACCATCGACCTTTCCTCCGGCTGGGGCTTTTTGGCCTACGCCAAGGTGCAACAGTATCTGGCTATCCTGCTCAGCTGGATCCTGCCGCCGGACTCCCCTTACCTCACCTCGGTGTGGTCGGAGGGCGTGATCAAGTGGACGAGCATGACGGCCTACCTGCCCCTGTGCAGTCTGGCTGGTGCCATGGCCTACTGGCGCAGCCGCAAGGCCGACAGCAAAAAGCGCATCGTGGCAGTATGCGCCGTGTGCGCGCTGGTGCCGGTGCTGAACAGTGCCTTCTACGCGCTCAACTCCAGCTACTACGCACGCTGGTACTATATGCCCACCCTTATCCTTGCCGCCATGACCGTGAACGCGCTGGAGGACCCGGATGTTGATCTGGACGCCCCCGCCCGGGGCATCGGCTGGATCATGCTGGCTACGCTGGTGTTTGCGGTGGTGCCCGTGCGGGACGATACCACCGGGACATGGTCCTTCGGCGTGCTGAAGAACCCGGGACAGTTCTTTGTCGTGCTGGGCTTTGGTCTGCTGGGGCTTGCACTGTACCGCTACCTCTGCGGCATATGGCGGCAGAATAGCCGCTTTGCCCAGCGCATGACAGCGGCGGTGCTGGTGTTTGCCTGCGTGTTCGCCATGGTGCACATCGGCATTGGCAAGTTTGGCCAGTGGCACACCGACAGCGACCTTGTGGAACAGGACACCAACGCCCTGCAGCTGAAAAATGACCTGCCGGAGGGCGACTACCGCATCGACACCTACAAGATCCACGACAACATCGGGATGTGGCTGGATAAAAGCTGCCTGCAATACTTCGGCAGCACGGCGGCTCCCAGCATCCTCAGCTTTTACCCGGGGCTGGGGGTCAAGCGGGACGTGCGCAGCGAGCCGGAGATCACAAACTACGCTTTGCGCGGCCTGTTGAGCGTGGAGTACCTCATTACCACCCCGGAAAAGCGCGAAAGCTTTGAGGACGAGGCAGACGCGGGCTGGACCTATCTTGCCGACGTGGACGGCTACACGCTGTACCACAACGACAACTATGTGCCCATGGGCTTTACCTACGACTACTATGTGACCGAGGCCACCTACCAGACTTCGATCAAGACCCTGCGTTCCAATCTGCTGATGCGGGCACTGGTGCTGACGGACGAAGATGTGGCGCAGTATGGCGAGTACCTGACCGAACTTTCGGAGGACATGCTAAATGACCTGCACTACGACAGCTACACGCAGGACTGCGCCGACCGCCGTGCCCACAGCTGCTCTGTGTTCCAGATGAACAATGCAGGCTTCCATGCCGAGATCACGTTGGACAAGACAAACCTTGTCTTTTTCTCTGTGCCCTACGATGACGGCTTTACCGCCTATGTCAACGGCGAAAAGACCGACATCCTGCGGGTGGACGAGGGGCTGATGGCAGTGCTCTGCCCGGCGGGCGCAAGCAGCATCGACTTTGTGTATCAGGCCGCCGGGCTTTCCGCAAGCCGGGTGGTGACCGCCATGGCCATTCCGGTGTGGGTGGTGTACGTTGCCTGCTTTGTGCGCCGCAAGCGCCGCAGCACCGGTGCCCCGGCAGAAGAATGACTTTGACCGGGCCAAAAAATAAAAATTTAAAATTCCCTCTTGACTTTACGAAGATAAAGTGTATAATGCAATCAAACCGATGAGGCGGAAGAGAACCTGCACAGCGCATCTGCAGTGAGCCCGGACAGTGCAAACGGGCGAAAGCGGGGCAGAGTTTCGTGGGCCGCCGAGGGCCGGGCAAACGGGCGCAAGCCCCAGTAGCTTTGGACGGAAGTCTCCGTTACAGGACAGGGGAGTGTTGGCTCTCCGTGAGTGGCTCTGCTGTATTGGATGCAGAGCAAGCAAGGTGGCACCGCAGAATCGTAATTTACCGATCCTGTCCTTGTGGATAACACACAGGGACAGGGTCGTTTTGTTTTAAGACCCGTCCCGCAAAGGGAGCGGGTCTTTTGATTTGCCGCCCGCTCCGGGAAAGGAGTTACCACTATGAAAAACCTGAACATGATCTCCCGCCGCAGCTTCCTGAAGGCCGCTCTGGCCGCTTCTGCTGTTTCTGCTATGGCACTGACCGGCTGCGGCGGCGCTGCTTCCGGCTCTGCCTCCAGTGCAGCAGTCTCCTCCTCCGCAGCGGCTTCCGGCAGTACTGCCGCCGCTGGCGAGACCTTCAAGGTGGGCATCGTCAACTATGTGGACCACGCCTCCCTCAACCAGATCGTGGAATCTGTGGAGAGCCGTCTGGACGCCATCGGCAAGGAGAAGGGCGTCACCTTTGACTACGCCGATTACTACGCCAACGCACAGGCCGACCAGTCCAACCTGAACCAGATCGGTGCAGACCTTGTGGCTGACGGCGTGGACGTGATCGTAGCCGTGGCCACCCCCACCGCCGCTACTATGCTGGCTGCCGTGGAGGACACCGACATCCCGGTGGTCTACTCCGCTGTGACCGACCCCGCCTCCGCAGGCTTTGACGGTGAGGAGAATATCACCGGCACCTCCGATGCCCTGAACACCGACGCCATCATGAACCTGATCGTGGCGGCAAACCCCGGCATTGATACCATCGGTCTGCTGTACGACCTGAGTCAGGATGCCTCCACCCAGGCCATTGCAGACGCCAAGGCCTTCTGCGAGAAGAACGGCATCAAGGTGGTGGAAAAGAACGGCACCACCACCGCCGAGGTGCAGATGGCTGCTGAGGCACTGGTAGCCGCCGGGGTCAAGGCCGTGTTCACTCCCACCGATAACACCATCATGACCGCCGAGCTGTCCATCTATGAGAGCTTCATTGAGGCCGGTGTGCAGCACTACACCGGTGCCGACAGCTTTGCGCTGAACGGCGCGCTGGTGGGCTACGGCGTGGACTACGTCCAGCTGGGCGAAGCTACCGCCGATATGGTCAGCCAGCTGCTGTGCGACGGCAAGACCCCCGCAGACCTGCCCTACCAGACCTTTGATAACGGCATCGTCACCATTAACACCGAGACCGCCGAGGCGCTGGGCTTGGATCTGGCTGCCCTGAAGGAAGCCTTCAAGCCCTACTGCACCGAAATTACCGAGGTGACCACCGCCGAGAACTTCTCCTGAGCGCCCCGCTCCGTCAAAACCTGACGGTTTTTCCGGCTCTCCCGCAAGGGAGAGCTTTTGGCGGTTCTGGGGAAAGTGGTTCCCCTCTCCCGTGAAAATGCGTTTGTCGTACTCCGTAGAACAATGCGGCGCGCATTCAAAATAACATAAAAGGAGCATACACCATGCTGGCGAGTATCTTTTCCCTCAACGTTTTGCAGACAGCGCTGGAGCTGGGCTGCATCTACGGACTGGTGGCGTTGGCACTGTTTCTGAGCTACTCCATCCTGAATATTGCCGACCTTTCCACCGACGGCTGCTTTACGCTGGGCTGCGCCGTGGCCTGTCAGGTAGCACTGACCGGCCACCCCATCCTTGCGCTGGCGGCTGCTATGGCTGCGGGGGTGTGCTCCGGCTTTGTCACCGCTTTTTTGCAGACAAGGCTCGGGGTGGAAAGCATCATGGCCGGTATCATCGTCAACACCGGCCTGTACACCATCAATCTGGCGGTGATGGGCTTCTCCTCCACCATGTCACTGGTCAAAACCTCTACCATCTTCTCCATGGCAAAGACCTCGCTGGGCTTTCTGGGCAGCTGGTACAAGCTGGCGCTGGCGGCAGTTATCATTGCCATCGCCTGCGCGGCGATGCTGGGCTTTCTGGGCACGCGGCTGGGGCTTTCCATCCGCGCCACCGGCGATAACGCCGCCATGGTGCGGGCTTCCAGCATCAACCCCGCCTTTACCATCACGGTGGGGCTGTGCGTTTCCGGTGCGCTGTGTGCGCTGTCCGGCGGGCTGCTGGCGCAGTACCAGAAAAGCTGCGATATCAACGTGGGCACCGGCATGGTGACCATTGCACTGGCTTCCCTCATCATCGGCGAAACGCTGGTGGGCAAGCGCACCATGCTGCGCCGCATCCTTGGCGTGGTGTTCGGCAGCTGCCTGTACCGCTTTATCGTAGCGGTGGCGCTGCGGTTCAACGTGCCCGCCGCCGCCATGAAGCTGGTTTCCGCCATCATTGTGGCAGTGGCCATCTCCATGCCCGCCATCCGGGAGCACTTCGCCTTTGAAAAGCGCCGGCACGCTGCCCGTGCCCGCCGCACCGTGACCAACAGGGAGGGACAGTAACATGGAAATGCTGCAGCTGAACGACCTGCACAAGACCTTTAACCCCGGCACCGTCAATGAAAAAGTGGCGCTAAATGGGGTGAGCCTGCAGATGGAGGCCGGAGATTTTGCCACCATCGTGGGCTCCAACGGCGCGGGCAAATCCACCCTGTTCAACGCCATCACCGGCGGCTTTATTGCCGACGAGGGCAGCATTCTGCTGGGCGGACAGGACATCACTTTTGCGCCGGAGCACCAGCGCAGCAAGGTCATCGGGCATCTATTTCAGGACCCGCTCAAGGGCACTGCGCCCAACATGACCATTGAGGAAAATCTGGCGCTGGCCTACCTGCGGGCAGGCACTGCGCCCAACGCCATCTTCTCCCGCATCTCCCGCAAGGATAAGGCGCTCTTCCGCGAAAAGCTTGCTTTGCTGGACATGGGGCTGGAGGACCGCATGAAGCAGCCGGTGGGGCTGCTCTCCGGCGGGCAGCGGCAGGCGCTTACCCTGCTCATGGCTACCCTTGTCACCCCGAAGCTGCTGCTGCTGGACGAGCACACCGCCGCGCTGGACCCCGCCACCGCCGAAAAGGTGCTGGCGCTGACCAAGAGCATCGTGGCCGAGAAAAAGATCACCTGCCTGATGGTGACCCACAATATGCATCAGGCGCTGGAGCTGGGCAACCGCACCCTGATGATGGACGCCGGGCGCATCGTGTTTGACGTAAAGGGCGCAGCACGCAGCAAGATGACCGTGGACGATTTGCTGGAAAAGTTCCGCGAGAACGCGGGCAAAACCCTTGATAACGACCGCATCTTGCTGAGCAAGGTGGAGAAATAAGCCTGCCGTTTTTCTCCTCTTGTGAAAAGTCGAACAGCCAAGCCCGCAGGCTTGGCTGTTCGTATATTATAAATAACAATTCCGCTGATTATGGCCAAAGCGCACGCGGCGGCCATTCTGAATCGTTCTGCTGACAAAAGGCAAAAGGTCTGCTGCACCGTGCGGTGCAGCAGACCTTTTCGCTTTTATTCTTTTACCACAGGCGGATGACCTTGATGACGCCCTCGGCCTTATCGCGGGCCAGCTCCAGATGGTGCTGCAGCGCCATGGCAGCGCCGTCCCAGTCCCCTGCCAGAGCAGCATCCAGAATCTGCAGATGCTCCTCACAGGTCTGCTCCTGATTGATCATGCTCACCTTGCCGGTCATGATGCGGAAACGGGTGTTCAGGCCGGTGATGCGGTCGTAGGCAGAGCGCAGATACTTGTTGGGCAGGGTGCTCATCAGCAGCTCGTGGAAGTCGTCGTCCGACTTGCAGAAATCTTCAATGCGCTCGCTGTGGTGCATCAGCTCGGCGTAGGCCTCCAGCTGCTCCCGGGGGATGGCATTGCCGTAAGTACGCAGGGCGTAGGGCTCCACCAGCAGACGCATCTCAAACATGCTGTGCACGTCCTCTTCGGTGATGCCGGAGACCATCAGACCCTTTTTGGGCAGAATGGTGATCAGCCCCTCCTGCTCCAGACGCCCCAGCGCATCCCGCATGGGGGTGCGGCTGATGTTGCCCATCTCGGCGCAGAGTTTCTGCTCGTTCAGAAACTCGTTGGGGCGGTACTCGCAGTTCAAGATTTTGGTTTTGAGGTACTGGTACGCCTGCAGCTTCAGGCTGAGCTTTGCCTGTGCGTCCTGCTCTTTCATAAGCACACTCTCCTATTCTTCTTCTCCAAAAAACGTTCCAAAACGTCCGAACCAGCAGCGCAAACCCACCGCTGCCGGTTTCTTCTTCATGTTCAGCCAGCTTGTATCCCGGCTGCAATCCAACCACTTTATCTAATACATTATTTCACATCAGGGCATTTTTTACAAGACTTTTTGCTTAACTTTGGAGTGTTTTCCGTTTTATACAAAGATTACGCCTCAATTTTGCTACTTTTTACAATGTTTTTTGTGCTTGTCGCCAAACAGGCCGACTTTCCGCCCGCTTCTTTTGCATCCAAGCGCAAACTGTGCTACAATAGGGGTAAAAAACAACACATCTACACCGGAAAGGACCGAAACTCTCATGGCACGAAGCGATGGCTACAACACCCGCACCCGGCAACTCATCTTAGATTACCTCATCAACAACTGCCAGCACGCGGTAAGCGCCTCCAACATTCTGGAGCATCTGGAGGCGCAGGGCGCAAGCCCCAACCCCACCACCGTGTACCGCTATCTGGACAAGCTTGCCGGCGAGCAGCGCATTATGAAATATGTAGCCGATAAAGGCGAGCGGGCGGTGTTCCAGTATGTGGACGAGGGGCGCCATTGCCGGGAGCACCTGCACCTCAAGTGCGTGCAGTGCGGGCGCATCTATCACTTGGACTGCCATTTTATGGATGAAGTGCGCGCCCACCTGATGGCAGAGCATGGCTTTACCCTGCAATGCGAGGGCAGTGTGCTGTACGGGCTGTGCCGTCATTGCGCGCAGAACGCGGCACCGTCCGCAGCGGAAGAACAGCCTGCAAAAAAATGCGCCTGCTGTGTTGACACGGACAAAAACCCGTGATACAATGCAGACAATAAAAGTGTTGACCGGGAAAAGTAAGGCCTCAGGTTTTTCTTACAGAGAGTGCGGGATGCTGGAAGCCGCGCAGAAAACGAAGCCCGAAGAACACCCGTGAGCCGCTCCCTGAACCTGCATGCGCAGCAGTAGGGGCAGACGTGCGCCGCTCGTTATCGCGGCAGTGCTTTCAACGGGGAGAGCGCACAAAAGTGACCGGCGTATTGCGTATGCCGGTAATTTAGGTGGCACCACGGATACGGCAGCATATTCGTCCTAGGACTATGGGATGAATTTGCTGCCGTATTTTTTTTTATTTTAAGAGGGGTAAGAAGTATGTGCTGTGTTATGGGTTATACGGGGCACGACCTGAGTGCCGAAAAGTTCAAAGAGTATCTGCTGCGCACCGTGGACCGCGGACCGGACGACCAGCGGGTGGTGGAGGGTCCCTACGGCCTGATGGGCTTTGGGCGGCTTGCCATCATGGGACTGACCCCGGAGGGGATGCAGCCCTTTTACCGGGGCGCTGACTGCGTGGTGTGCAACGGCGAGCTGTACGGCTTCCGGTTCGAAAAAGAGATCTTAAAGCGCCGTGGCTACAAGTTCTGCTCCGACTGCGACTGCGAGATCCTGCTGCCGCTGTACTACGAGTACGGGCTGGATATGTTCCGCCACATGGACGCGGAGTTTGCGCTGATCCTGTACGATTCCCGCAAGGATCGGCTCATCGCCGCCCGCGACCCCATCGGCATCCGTCCGCTGTTCTACGGCTACTCCAAGTCCAGCCACAAGATCGCCTTTTCCTCCGAGATGCGCAACCTCATCGGCTGGTGCGATGATATCCGTTCCTTCCCCATTGGCAGCTACTACTGCGACGGCCGCTTTGTGCGCTACGAGGACATTGCCGATGTGCCCGCCCCCATGCAGGACGATATGCCCACCATCCTGCAGAACATCCGCGAGAAGCTGATCGCCGGTGTGGAAAAGCGGCTGGACGCCGATGCACCCGTGGGCTTCCTGCTTTCCGGCGGTCTGGATTCCTCGCTGGTGTGCTCCATTGCCGCCAAGAAGCTGGGCAAGCCCATCCGCACCTTTGCCATCGGCATGGACACCGATGCCATCGACCTGAAATATGCCCGCCAGACTGCGGACTATCTTGGCAGCGAGCACCACGAGATCATCATCAACCGTGAGATGGTGCTCAGCAGCTTGGAAGAGGTCATCCGGCTGCTGGGTACATGGGATATCACCACCATCCGCGCCAGCATGGGCATGTATCTGCTGTGCAAGGCCATCCACGAGCAGACCGATGTGCGCGTGCTGCTGACCGGCGAGATCTCGGACGAGCTGTTCGGCTACAAATACACCGACTACGCCCCCACCGCCGATGCTTTCCAGCAGGAGAGCCAGAAGCGCATCCGGGAGCTGTACATGTACGATGTGCTGCGGGCAGACCGCTGCATCTCCTCCAACAGCATCGAAGCCCGCGTGCCCTTTGGCGACTTGGATTTTGTGCGCTACGTCATGGCCATCGACCCGGAAAAGAAGCTGAACCGCTACGGCAAGGGCAAGTACCTGCTGCGCAAGGCCTTTGAGGGCGACTGGCTGCCGCCGGAGATCCTGTGGCGCGAAAAGGCCGCCTTCTCGGACGCCGTAGGCCACAGCATGGTGGACGACATCAAGGAATACGCCGAGAGCCTGTACACCGACGAGGAGTTCCAGATGCGCCGGGCAAACTACTCGGCACACTGCATGCCCTTTACCAAGGAGAGCCTGTTCTACCGCGAAATTTTTGAGAAGTACTACCACGACCAAAGCCGCACCATCGTGGGCTTCTGGATGCCCAACAAAGCATGGCCGGGCTGCAACGTCAACGACCCCTCTGCCCGCGTGCTGGCAAACTACGGCGCTTCCGGCGTGTAATCCTTTTTCCAGACAGCAAAAGACGGTGTGTCCGCTCCGGGCACACCGCCTTTTTGTTTACTCCAGATTCAGTTTATTTTTCATCAGCCACCGGGTCAGGAAGAAGTATGCCGCCGCAATGGCTGCAGTCACGGCAAAGCAGAACAGATAGCCAACGTCTGTTCCAAGTGCCGCCGTCAGCCAGCGCATCGGGGTCACTCCATAGCTCACACCGGTCACGTTCACATCCACGACCCGGTACGTGACATCCACGATCATACTCACATCATTCGTGCCCAGCAGCTTATCGAGCTGGGTCTCCACGATGTTCAGGCCGATAAACGCGAGGATTCCGGCCACCATCACATGCTTGGGGAATTGATGGGCGATCATACAGGCAGCGTAAACGCAGAGGATGAGGCTTGCCAGCCGGGCCAGATTGATGAGGATGGTCCAGAATGTCACCAGCCAGAACTTCGCGCCCAGTTCCCCATACAGCATCCCCCACAGCTGCATCCAGCTGTCCCAGTTCTCCGTGCCGAGGACTTCCGCGTCCAGCACACCGATGCTGACCATCCCTGTGATGCAGACGATGCCCACCAGGCCGCTGCACAGCACCCAGACCATGCTGGTGAGGAGCTTGGAGAGGATGAGCTGGGTCTCGGTCACGGGCAGGGTGTGCATCAGGTCTGTCTCTTATACACATCTCCGAGCCCACGAGACCTCTC
>ENA-OZHM01000597-OZHM01000597.1-human-gut-metagenome-genome-assembly--contig:-NODE-597-length-11586-cov-5.451565_pt1 | contig 11586 bp, 17 predicted proteins | sample MGYA00244047_ERZ653688 | MGnify/ENA primary metagenome ERZ653688 (study PRJEB26926, sample SAMN06165194) | human gut metagenome | biome: ENVO:00009003; feature: ENVO:2100002; material: ENVO:00002003... | reverse complement strand
ATCGGGAATTTGGGATCAACATGGATTTTGTGGACATGCCGCCGGAGGTAGCAAAGAGCCTTTACACGGCGGAGATCACCAAAAAGACGGCCCAGTTTATCCCGGAGGTGCGGGTGCAGTCCGTCCAATGGACCCATGGCGGCGAGGGCGTATTTTATCCCAAGGTGGTGATCACAAGTGCCTGACATGTCAGCAATCGAGAACACACCGGAAATCAGCTTTATTGACAATAAGACGGTGGAGGATGTGCGGGGCGAAATGGTGGCCGATTATGAGGACTATATGACGCAAGCCCAGGGCGTGGCCGTGTCCCTGGACCGGGCCAGCGTCCACCGCATGATCCTGTACGCCGCGGCGGCGCAGATCTACCAGGCTATGCAGTACATAGACCGGCAGGGCAAGCAAAGCCTATTGAAATACAGCTATTCCGACTACCTGGACAACCTGGCGCTTTTTAAGGGCGTCACCAGAAGCCCGGCCACGGCGGCAACCTGCACTCTGCGTTTTACCCTGGCGGCGGAACGGGAAACGGCAACAGCCATCCCACAGGGCACCAGGGTGGCGTCCTCCGGGTCCGTGTACTTTGCCACGGACGAATACGCAGAGATCCCACCGGGCAGCACCGCGGTGGAGGTGGCGGCCACCTGCACCGAAACCGGAAGCGCCGGCAACGGCCTGACCGCCGGGGAGCTGTCCACCATGGTGGATCCCGTCCCCTATGTGGCCAGCGTGGCCAACACCGCGACCACGGAGGGCGGGGCGGAGATCGAGAGTGACGCAGACCTGGCGGAGCGGGTTTTTCTGGCCCCCGGCGCCTATTCCACGGCGGGACCAGAGGACAGCTACCTATACCACGCCAAGGCGTACAGCCCGGCCATTGGGGATGTGGTGGCCACCAGCGACCAGGAGGCCGGTACGGTGGATATTGTTTTCATCATGGCCGACGGAGCAAAGCCTGGGCCGGAAATGATCAACGGGCTAAAGGGTTATCTGCAAGACAAGACGATCCGGCCCATGACGGATCTGGTCAATGTATCGGCCCCGGAGGAGGTCCCTTATACCATCGGCCTGACCTATTACATCAACCGGAGCGACAGCGCCAAGGCCGTGACCATCCAGGCGGCGGTGGCCCAGGCGGTGGCGGATTATCAGACCTGGCAGCGGGCCATTGGACGGGACATAAACCCCTCCAAGCTGGTGGCCATGGTCATGGAGGCCGGGGCCAAGCGGGTGACCGTGACGGCCCCCACATACACCGCCGTGGCGGCCACCAAGGTGTCCGCCCTCCAGGGGGAGGCCACCGTGACTTACGGAGGGCTGGAGGATGATTAAACTTTCCGGGAGCCGCTTTACCGACATTATGCCGGAGAACCTGGCCAGCCAGGCGGAGGTCCAGGCGATTGCCTACGCGGTGGGGCGGCAGGTGGAAAAGCTGTGCGCCTATTCCGACGCGGCCCGGACCTATGCGGCCATTGCCACCATGCCGGAGTGGCTGCTGGATTATATGGCCGTGGAGCTGCGCACCCCGTCCTATGATGAAAATTATTCTATCAAGACCAAGCGGGCGCTGATTGAGGGATCCCTGTTGTTTTACACGCAGATGGGCACCCCGGCGGCGGTCAACCGGATCATTGAAACCATCTTTGAAACTGGGTATATCGAGGAGTGGTACGAGTACGACGGCGATCCGCACCATTTCCGGGCCTATGTGGGGGACGGCGGCGAGGTAGGGCCGGGAGAGCTGGAGGAGTTCCGGCGGGTCCTGGCCTCCGTCAAGCGCCTTTCCTCCTGGCTGGATGATATTATCACCATTTCGCAGATGGATCCGGCGGCCCTGACCATCACGGGCGCCATGGGGCGGGGGTATATGTCCACCGCCCTGCCGGCGGCGCCCATGGACTACGGCATGGAGGCCCCGATCCGAGCGGGCGGGGTTTTCGGAACCATCACACAGACCGCCATACCGGCGGCGGAGTAAGAGGAGGCAACCATGTTTTACGGATTTGTCATTACAGAGGCCGGCAACAATCTGCTGGCCAAAATGGTGGCCGGTGATAAGCTGACCATTACAAAGGTGGTCATGGACAAGGGCACGGCGGAGAGCGCGGAGGCCGCCCGGAAGCTGACCGCCCCCATTGACCCAGGCCCGAACGGAACCAGCACCACGCCGACGGTGGACGGAGCCGCCGTCAACATGGTGGTGGAATACCGCAGCGACCTGAACGGAGGGCTGCAAGAGGGTTTCTGGATCGGCGGTTTCTGCGTGTACGCAAAGACCGAAACCGTGGCGGAAACAATGGTCTATTACGGATCCCTGGGAGATCAAAAGCAGTATGTGAGCGCCTATGTGGAGGGGACCGCCCCGGATGTGCGCCGATACCCCGTTTCCATCACCGTGACCGCCGGCGTGGAGGTTGATGTGTCCTATCCGGCGGAGGCATGGATGACCGCCGAGGATGTGGCGGAGCTGTTCAACGACACCCTAAAGCCGCAGCTGGAGGCAAGTCTGGATGATCTGATCGACGATCACAACGAGGACCCGGAGGCCCACAACGGCGCCCTGAAAGACAAGCAGGACGCCATCAAGGTGGAGGGCCTGCTGAAAGGGACCAAGGCCACCGGAGAGGGCGGGGACACATACAGCGTAGGGGCGGCCACACCGGGCACCGATTACCAGCCGCCCACCAACACCCTGACGCCGGCGGAGGCCATGACCACGCAGGATTACATCCCGTTCTATGACCACACCAGCGGCCAGCACATGAGGGCCACCCTCCAGAGTTTGAAAGAGGCCATAGGCGTACAAAGCCCCAGTATTAAGGTAACCACCTGCGCGGGTGCCGCCGTTACCTGTTCGGACGGGGAAACCACCCTGCAAGGGACGGGGACAACGGAGTTTGAGCTGCCGCACATCGGGGAATGGACCGTAACCGCAACACTGGACGGAGAGAGCGCCAGCCAGGAGGTGGAGGTAACCGGCGCCCTGCTGTATGAGGTGGACCTGATGATCACAAGCGGGGTGGCGGTGACCACGCAGCCCACAAAGACCACCTATTACATCGGAGAAGCGTTTGACCCCACCGGAATGGTGGTAACGGCGACATTTGCGGATGACACAACCGAAAATGTGACCAACGATTGCACATTCTCCCCCACCAGCATTTCCAAGGACACCACGGCCATCACCGTGAACTATCAGAGGGCAGGGATCCAGAAAACCACCAGCGTCCCAGTGACTGTACGGGTGCTGTCCAGCATTGAGATCACCACGCCGCCCACAAAAACGGCGTACAAATATGGGGAAATATTCGACCCCACCGGAATGGTGGTAACCGCCCACTACACCGACGGGCAGAGCCGGGCGGTAACCGGGTACACCTTTTCCCCAAACACCGCCCTGGGCATGAGCAACACCACCATTACGATCTCTTACACGGAGGGCGATGTAACCAAAACGGACACGCAGACCATCACGGTGGCAAAGGTGCTGGACCATATCGCCGTAACCACGCCGCCCAGCCGGACCAGCTATTTCTCCGGGGAGAATTTCAGCACCGCCGGCATGGTGGTGACCGCCTATTACACCGACGACAGCAGCGCGGCGGTGAGCGGGTACACCTATTCCCCCACTGGCGCCCTGGCGGCAGGGAATACCACCATCACCGTTTCCTACACAGAGGGCGGTGTGACCAAGACCACCACCCAGGCCATCACAGTGACCACCATCAACACCACGCTGAACTCCAACAGCTGGGACACGATCAAGGCAGTTTCGGACGCCGGAAAGGGTGATAGTTACTGGGATGTGGGCGACACCAAGACCATCACCATCAACGGGACGGTGCAGGGCTTTACATTCTCCAACCTGTCCATTGCGGTTTTCATCATCGGATTTAACCACAACAGCAGCCGAGAGGGAAGCAACCGGATCCACTTCCAGATCGGGAAAATCTCCAACAAGCTGGTGGGCCTGTGTGATAGCAGTTACGGCAACTATGTGTCAAGCGGTTTCTGCATGAATACCAGTCGGACCAACTCCGGCGGATGGAATGGAGGCTACATGCGGAAAACCGTACTGGGCAACAGCGGGACCCCCTCCAGCCCCCCCGCCAACTCCCTGCTGGCAGCCCTGCCGGCGGACTTACGGGCCGTTATGAAATCCGTGTCCAAGTACAGCGACAACACCGGCGGCGGAAGCAATACGGCCAGCTATGTGACGGCCACCACCGACTGGCTTTTCATGCTGGCAGAGTTTGAATACCACGGCAGCCGGAGCTATGCCAACAGCGCGGAGCAGAACTACCAAAAGCAATATGACTATTACAAGGCGGGCAACAGCAAGGTGCATTACAGGCACGACAACACGGGATCGGCGGTCAATGCGTGGACCCGTTCCGCCTATTCCAGCAACAGCTACGGTTTCTGCCTTGTCAACACGGACGGCACGCCCAACGCCAGCGACGCGGACTATTCAAGGGCGCTGGCCCCCGGCTTTGCCGCCTAATCGCCGCAGCATATCCGGCCCTAATCCCGTCCTGCGGAAGCGGGCGGGATGACCGGAGCGCAGAAACCAAGAGAGGAGGACACCACCGTGTCCGTTTTGAAAGAGAAGCGCACCACCAGCAAGGCGGAATATGTGAACACCGCAAACCAGATCTATGTGAAAACCGTGGATTTTCTTTCGCGGCTGTCCGCCCGATATTCCCGGCTGATCGCGGCGGACACCGCCCACCTGGCCGGCCAGGTCATGGACCGCGCCGAGCAGGCAAACAAGATCTTTCCGTCCGACACGCAGAGAAAGGAGCTGCGGAAAGCGCACCACCTGGAGGCCCTGGCCGCTCTGTCTGCCCTGGATGTGCGCCTGACCCACTGTTATGAAATCCTGTACTGCAACCCGCAGGGCGCTTTTACAGACAGCAAGGGAAAGAGCGTACCGCCCAAGGAGGCCGCGGAGCGGCTGGACCGCATGGCCCAAGAGCTGGGAGAGCTGATCGACCAGGAGGAAACCCTGCTGCGGAACATCATGGAGAGCGACAAGAAACGAAAATAGGTCATAATTGGGTGTATTTCTGAACAAGTGCCGTGCGGCAGGGCGACACTCCGGCGGCGGTCAATGCGTGGACCCGTTCCGCCAATTCCAGCAACAGCAACAATTTCTGCCTTGTCAACACGGACGGCACGCCCAACAACAGCAACGCGGACAATTCAAGGGCGCTGGCCCCCGGATTTTATAGAATGGGTTGAAAGCGGACGCCAGGAGCGTCCCGAACCCGTATAAAAGGAGAAATACTGCCCTGGGTGTAAATCCCTAAAACTGCCCACTGACGGCCTTACACGGACGCTGCTTGCATGGCGGGGTATTGCGCTATCCCCGTTTCATGTGTCGGGCCAAAGTAGTTTAGACGCGCACCAACAAGACAACTATGCGGAGGGCGAATAAAAAATATTATGACCAGCGAGGAGCGCCGGGAGGCGCGATACCGACGCCGCCAAGCGCGGCGGAGAAGAAACAGACAGGCCCGCAGCGACAGCCTGGGCGGGCTGGCGGGCGTTTTCAGCTATCGAAACATGTTCAAGTACGGGAAAAAGTGCTGCAACGGCGTGCGCTGGAAAGGATCCACCCATAACTTTGAGCTGCACCTGTTTTCCGGCACGGCCAAGCGCCGGCGCAAGATCCTGGACCGGAAAAGGAAGCCAGGGAAAACGATCCGCTTTCCCCTGCGGGAGCGGGGAAAGTTTCGGATCATCGACGCCCCGCACATCACAGACCGCCAGATCCACAAGGTTTTCACCAGGGAGGTGCTGGCGCCGCTCTACTGCCCCAGCATGATCTACGACAACGGGGCCAGCCAAAAGGGAAAGGGCCTGCACTTCCATTACCAGAGGTTAAAGGAACAACTGCGCTGGCATTACCGGAGGCACGGGCGGCAGGGCGCCATAAAGCTGGCGGATTTTCACCACTTTTTCCCGGACGCGCCCCATGCGCTGCTGTACGAGCGGCACCGGCGCCTGATCCCGGACCCGGATCTGCGGGCGCTGGCGGATCTGATGGTGGCCGCGGTGCCGGGAGAGGTGGGCATGTACCTGGGCGTGGAGCCGAGCCAGCAGGAAATGGTGGCCTTGCCCTCCTATCTGGACAACTGGATGAAATGCCAGCTGTCCCTCCACGGCATGGGCCACTATATGGACGATTACAACGCGATCCTGGAGAGCGCGGAGCGGGCGGAGGAGGTCCTGGAGGACATGATCCGCCGGGCGGAGGAAAAGGGGCTGACGATCAACCGGAATAAATGCCATGTGATCAGCCTGGACAAACCTTTCCGTTTCTGTAAAGCCAAGTTTCAGATTTTGCCCAGCGGGCGGATCATCACACACGGGTGCCGGGACGGCATGAAGCGGGCGCGGCGGAAAATGCGATATTTCAGCCAGCAGGTGGACGCCGGGGAAAAGACCGTGGAGCAGGTGGCGGAATGGCTGAAAGGCCCCATAGCCTACTACGAGCAATTCAACGACCATGGGCGGGTGCTGAAACTGCGCCGCCTGTATTATTCCCTGTTCGTCAAGGGCAGGAAAACCGAGGAGGAAAAAGCATGTATCGGATCGTAAAAGACGGGGCCGAGCTGGCGCTGATTGAGGCCCCCAGCTATGTGCGGCAGGCCGGAAACGGGTGCTTTGTGCTGTGCCAGGAGGCGGAGGCCGCGGGGATTACCCATAACGGGACCGTGTACCACCTCCTGGGGCGGGAGGACCTGGAGGGCGCGGAGAGCGTGATCCTGGAGGCGGCGGACGCAGGCGCGGAGATCCAGACCACCAGGGAAAGCGCGGCCCAAAACGCCAAACTGTCCGGCCAACTGTCCGCCGCGGCCCGCCTGTATGTCCAGGCGGCCACAGATGTGCCGGACGAAACGGCGCTGGAAATGCCGGATCTGTTCAAGACCTGGGAGGAGGCCCTGGACGCCGGCACGACCCTGACGGAAAATTCTATTATCAACGACGGGGGCACCCTGTACCGTGTCGTGGCGCCGGGTGGTGTACTTCTACAGGCGCACCAGCCGCCACACGGGGAGGGTATGCTGGCGGTATATCGCCCCATTGACACCACACACGAGGGAACCCAGGAGGACCCGATCCCGTGGGTGTATGGGATGGACTGCGCCAGCGGACTGTATTACTCCTATAACGCCGCTGTGTATCTCTGCAAGGCGGATATGAAGCCGTGCGTATGGGCACCGGGAACCGCCGGCGCGTGGCAATGGGAGGCCGTGGACGCTGGAGAAACAGAGGCGTAACCAATGGGCCGGAGGTACATTGTTAAGCAGCGGGCCAGGATCGACACCATCACTGGCCCGGTCAATCTTCCATACGGCACCACGGTGGAGGCCGTGGAGGATTACCTGATCCACCAGGGGCGCCGGCTGTGTGCAGTAACCAGCCGATTGGCCCACCAGTATTTTGCGCGGGATGATGACGGCCAGGGACGGGAGCGGGGCGCCCTGACACTGGCCATCACCAAGAGGCTGGAGAAGCGGGGCAAGGACCATCAAGCCCGATGGGATCGCGTGTGGGAGGATCCCGTGTGCCAGAAGTACCGGCACCCGGAGCATGAGGATCACTTTATATGGGACCACGCATTTTTCGAGGCCCCGGTGGAGGATCTGCGGCACATTGCCGCCCTGATCGGCGCAAGGGGGTGACGGCCATGGACAACACCAAACTGGCGGCGGAGCTGTGCGCCATCATAGACAGAATGAATGTGATCATACAGGCCCAGGCCATGGAGCTGGCGCAGCTCCACGCGCTCCACCATGAGGAGGAGATCGCGGCGGTCCGCCGGGACTATGCCCAGGCCATCGGGGAGGTGACCACATGACGGCGGCGGAAATCGCAACCGGCGGCGGGATTGTCCTGGTGGCCATGACGCTGATCCAGATTTCCCCCATTAAGCTGGATCCATGGTCCGCTATTGCGCGGGCCTTTGGGCGGGCCATCAATGGGGAGGTGATCGCTAAGGTGGACAAGCTGGAGCGGGAACTGCTGGACATGAAAGCGAACCAGGAGGAGCGGGACGCAATCAGCTGCCGGTCCAGGATCCTGCACTTTGGGGATGAAACCATCCACGGGGTACGGCATACGAAAGAACACTTTGACCAGATTTTGCGGGACATTACCACCTATGAACGGTATTGCGAGGCACACCCGAATTTTGAAAACAACACCACGGTGCTGACCTCCCAGCGGATCAAAAATATTTATGAGGACTGCCTGAAAACGGCGGACTTTCTGTGAGGAGGCGTGTGCGCAATGAAAACGCTGCTGATCGCGGCGGCGGCCATGGCCGGAGGTGCGGCCCTGGGTTTTTTCCTGTGCTGGGCCGCCCACCGCCTGACCAGAGGCAACTACACACCGGCCAGGCGCATGGCCGCCGCGAAAAAAAGAAAAATGGGCACCATGGACAAGGTGCTGGTCCTGGAGGCTGTGGTGCTGATCCTCTACACCGTGGCGGATCTGGTAGTATTCTGGCACACCGGGGCGGAGCCGTACACCCTGACGGGGTGCGTGTTCGCCGTGTGCGGCCTGGAAAATGGTGTCATGGGCTGGATTAAGACCAACAAGGACAAGGCGGCAGAGGCCGCCAGAACGAGCGGGAGCGGCCACCAAGCCGCCCCAGAGGAACCGCCCACGGACCGGCCAGAGCCGCCGGATGTGGGCATATAAGGAGGCTTTACCAATGACAGAAAACCAACTGCGGCAGAAAGTGGCCGACATTATCAACGCATGGGTGGGCGCAACCAAGGGGAGCGCCAAACACCTGGAGATCCTGGAGATCTACAACGGCCACAAGCCCCTGGCCCGCGGCTACAAAATGCAGGTGAAAGACGCCTATTGCGCGGCCACGGTGAGCGCGGCATACATAAAGGCCGGGATCGCGGAGCACACCGGGACCGAGTGCGGCGTGGAGAAGTTCGTGCAGATCGCAAAGGGCAAAGGCATTTGGGTGGAGAATGACGCCCATGTGTGCCATGTAGGCGGCGCTTGCGTGTACGACTGGGACGACACCGGAAAAGGCGACTGCACCGGAGCCGGGGACCATATCGGCATTGTGACCCAGGTAAACAGCGCGGCGGGCACCTTTGTGGTGACAGAGGGCAACATGAGCGGCGGCAAGGTGGGCAAGCGCACCATGGCCATCAACGGGAAATATATTCGCGGTTTTATCTGCCCGAATTTTGCCGATATTGCCAAGAAGCTGGGCGGCAGCTCCAGCGGAACAGCCACAACGAGCGGTCCAACTATTTACACGGTGAGATCCGGGGACACCCTTTCCAAGATTGCCAGCACCTACGGCACCACCGTGGACACCCTGGCGGAGATCAACGCCATCCAAAACAGGAACCTGATCCGGGTGGGCCAGGTGCTTATGCTCCAGGACACCCCCCAGGCCGCGGCGGACAAGCTGGAGGCCATGGGGGTGATCAACTCCCCGGACTACTGGGCGGACGCAGCGGAGGCCGGAAAGGTGCAATACCTGGAGATCCTGCTGAAAAAGGCCGCGCAGACCATAACCAAGGCCGGAACCCGCACCGCAACGCCGGAGGAGGGCGTGGCCGCCCTGGTGGCCGCCAGCGTGATCAACACCCCGGACTATTGGCTGGCCAACTATGACACATTCCCCTCCCTGGACCTGCTGCTGTGCGCCCTGGGCGGGGCTGTGAAATAATTTTAAGGAGGACATATCAATGGAAACCATCATGCAGTACATTCCCCTGGCGGTGTCCGCCATCCTGCTGGCGGCCCTGATCCTGACCGTGATCACCAACATCATCACCCAGGTGGTGAAGAAAATCACCTGGGACAAGATCCCCACCAATATCCTGGCGGTGGTGGTGGCCATGGCCGTCACCCTGGTGGCGTTTTTCGCGGCCTGCCAGGTCATGGGCTGGGCCGTCACCTGGTACATGGTGGCCGGCGCGGTGGCCCTGGGCCTGGCCGTGGCCTATGCCGCTATGTTTGGATTTGATAAACTGCGGGAGACCCTGGAGCAGATCACGGACTGGGGCAAGGAGTGAAACGCCATGGCAGAGCATACCGGAGCCGGGCGGGATCTCTACCTGGACGCGGAAAAATTCCAGTTCCTTTTGATCGCGCTGACCCAAATGGCGGAGCCGCTGATCGGGCATGAAAAGTTCCGGGTCACTTTAGAAAAGGACCCGGAACAAAAGAGCGTAGCCATTCGATACAGTTTTGAATAGCCCGGAGTTACAAAGGGCAGACTGGAGGTAAAAATGAAAATTGCAATAAATCCGACCCAGGCACGGCAGGTTACCGAGGATCTGGTGGCTTTTGTCCACCGTGTTTCTAATGCTGAAAATGCAACCCCGGCAGAACTAAACGCCCTGCCGGGTATTGCAAAGGTGCTTTTAGAGGAAGTGGTGGAGGCGCGGGATCATCCCTCCAACAAGTCAACCCCATAGGCCGTCAGCCAGATGGAGCGCGAAAGATCATCACATGACACACGAACCGCGCCTTTCCCGTCCAGGTACTGACAACAGACCTTGCAATAGTCTGCATTGAAACCGACGATTTTACCAAGGGACCCATAATCCAAATCGGACTGGTATTCCAGATCGCCGTTTTCAATAGCCAGGTCAAGCAGGTGGCGGAGGATCTTCTTTGCGTCTGCCTGAATACCCATAATTTCACCCCCTTTCTCCGCCGAAATTTTACCACACGGCAGAGAACAGAGCAAACCCCCGGCACCGCGCAGGTGCCGGGGGTTTGCTTATGTTTCGCTTTCCATACCGGGAAAGGCGGCGGAAAGGTCCAGAATGGCGCCGCAGGAAGGACACCGGAGAATGGGACCCATTTGGACAATTTCATCACGATAAGAGGCACCGCAAACGCTGCAAACAATGTCCGTATGATCACAGACCCAAGCGCCGCGCCGTATAGGTTCGGCGTCAACGGCGGGCGCGTGAAGTACACAACTATATGCGTATGAAGAAAAATTTTGATTTGCAGGGAAACCGGCGTCCCTCTTTTTGGCTATATCGGAAAGAAGTTCGTTTTTGTCAATCAGGATAACATGGCGATCTTCCATAAAAAGCACCTCCGCGGAATTATAGTAAAGGATAGGGGGCCGCGTGTCAAGGGGCGGCCCCCGTATAATTTACCGAGCAAAGGAACAGCCGGGACCGCGGACAATGGCGGGGAATTTTCGGACTGTGAGGGCCTGGAGCGATCTGTATTTAAGTCCAGAGGCCACCGCACAAAAATGTATTACTGTCACCCGTATTGTAGCAGCGAAAGAGGGAGCAACGAAAAGCAAAACCAAATGATCCGCAGAAAGTTTCCGAAAGGGACGAATTTCGATAAAGTATCACAAAAAGAGGTGAAAGCGGTGGAGCAATGGCTGAACAATTACCCGCGTAAAAGCCTGGGGTGGAAAAGCGCCAGCGAGGTTTTCCAACAACTGATTGAGGCCATTTGAAAAATTTTTTACTTTTTGTTACGCTTACCTATTGACATTTGCCAATGAAAATGCTACTAATAAGAGTAACAAAGCGTAAAGGCTTGTTACTCTTATTT
>ENA-OZHM01000593-OZHM01000593.1-human-gut-metagenome-genome-assembly--contig:-NODE-593-length-11655-cov-4.072759_pt1 | contig 11655 bp, 1 predicted proteins | sample MGYA00244047_ERZ653688 | MGnify/ENA primary metagenome ERZ653688 (study PRJEB26926, sample SAMN06165194) | human gut metagenome | biome: ENVO:00009003; feature: ENVO:2100002; material: ENVO:00002003... | reverse complement strand
GGACGCCGCCGTTCTCGGCAGCGCCCTGCTCAGGCACATTGCGGAAGGGAAGGATGCGGCGGAATTCCTGGGCAAATGGACCGGAAAGTAAAATAACATTCCCCGTTAACGTTAAAAAGAGGCTGTGCAGTTGTTCTGCACAGCCTCTTTGCTGCTGGCCGCCCGTCAAAGATAAAGTAATTTTGACGGTTTTCCGGCGCCTGCAATCAGGCTCTGTCAATAGGCATAACTGACGCCGGCGTTAAACCGGTGCGCCGTGGCCTTGCTCCTTCCCTCAAACTCGTACCCTGCATACATCCTCCAGCGCGCGTTCAACTGCAGGGCGCTGTTCACGTTCACTCTCACCCCGTTCCGGTCAGGAGACGTTCCTTCCGCTTCCCAGCGGTACCCGTTGAGCAGCCGCTCCGCCTGCGCACTTGGGTTCCTGCGGTACACGTCCGGCACGTAGCTCACCATCGCGCTGTTGATCCATTCCCGGTCTTTCAGCTCACTGCGGTGCGTCAAGCCCACTCCCACCGGTACGCTCAGGTTCTTCAGGCGCCCCTTTTCAAAGCGCCTCGCGTCCCAGCCCGTTTCCGTAAACGCCTCCTGCGTCACGTCCGTATACTCCAGCCCCAGCATGACCTCCATTGCAACGGTCTCGTTTACCCGGCGGCTCCACTTCCCGGTGAATGTTCCAAACAGGGTTTCATTGGTCCACTTGCCGTGGGACCGGCCGCCCGTGTGGAAGGAATTCATCTTGTTGTCCGTCCAGCCATAGCCTGCCGTTCCCGTCACCAGCAACGTATTCTTCCTGTTGAGAACCTTGTGCCAGCCGCCGTAGAGCATGCCGATGCGCGTCTGCTGGTCAATATCTCCCGCAAAGCTGCGCCCGCGCATCTTGCCGTACAGGTCTCCGAAGCCCAGGCCCAGGATAGCGTGGGAAGTGATTCTCCTGTCCGCTCCCACGGAATAGCCGCCGCCGTGGTAGTCAAATCCGTCCCGTACTCCCTCGGAGGCGTGGTTGAGGAAATCCCCCATGCCCTTGACCCAGTAGTTGTTTTCCGGCCCGGTGATGAAGCGCTGGGCATCCAGGTTGCCCAGGGCGGCCCGGGACATCCCAAGCGCGTTGGCGGCGCTGGACCACATGGAGTTCATAGCCAGGGTACCTGCCAGTTCCGGAAGGATGTCCCGGATGGCGGAGTCCTCGGCGGGAGTCCAGACCAGTTGGAGTTGTTCCGGGAAGCCGTCACCATCCGCATCTACCCACTGGTGGCTCCAGGAGCCCATGTAGGCATAGGGGCTGTCCACCCGGTCGGACCCGGCAGCCAGAGAATGGGCGCCGGAGAAGTCATCCGTGTGGGTCTGGTTGGAGTCCGTCAGGACGATGAAGGTACGCTGCTGCTTCCAGGAATTGTCCGCATAGAAATAATCGGCGGATATCCCCGTGTCCATAATCCCTATAGAGCCGCCCAGGGTGAAGGAATCAGAGGCGGAGATGGAGAGGCCGGTGGTGTTTGCCTGCGTGGCGGTTTCCTGAGCCTGCTTTTGCATGTCAAAGACGAAGCCGCGGGAAAGATCCACGTTTTTGGCATTGATGAAGGCGGTGGTTCCGGGGCGCAGGACGGCGTCCCCATTCGTGATGGAGAAGGAGGCGGCATTGATGACGCTGCCCCCGGTGATTTCCAGAGTGCCGTGTTCCAGAGTCATGGAGGTATCGTCCCGCAGGCCGGCATTGCCGAAGACGACATTGTGTTCCAGGATGAGGGAGCCGCCGTAGAGGGTGGTTTGTCCCTTGAAATCGCTGTAGCGGCTGGCCACGAGGTGGGCGTTGTCCCCCTGGTAGAGTTCCCCGCTGAAGATGACAGTGCCATCCGTAGCGTGGGAGATGCCGTCGTCATCCGTGTACTGGTTGAGAGAGAGGGTGACGTTTTCCGTAGAACTAAAATAAGCCGCACTGGTGATCGGATCATTAAAGCGAACCTCCTTTTCTTGGGCGGCGGCCAGCTGGAGATGGTTGGTTCCGTCTACATGAATGGCGTTGGCAACGCCGTTTACCACGGAGAAGGAGCCGTCATTGTGTTGAGTGAACGTCCCCCCGGTCATGTTGCCGCTGAAGAGCACGTCATGCGTGAATGCCAGAAAGCGGCTGGAATTGTCGGTAGTGATCCCTTGCAGGTAAATGGCTCCACCGTAGGTAGAGGAATAGTTATTGGTGAAGATGGCGCCGTTACGGATCGTGAGGAAAGAGTTAACTCCCTGCATATAAATCGCTCCGCCAGAGGAGTTGGAGTAGTTGGAGGAGTAGTTGGAGGAGGAGTCTGAGTAAGCATAATTCCCGGAGAAGGTAGCGTTGTCCTCCAGAGTCACCGTTGTATCATCTCCACTCATAGCAATCGCTCCGCCAGAGGAGGAGGAAGAGGAGTAGTTGGAGGAGGAGAAAGCATAATTCCTGGAGAAGGTAGCGTTGTTCCCCAAGGTCAGCGTTGCATGGCCTCCCTCCATATCAATAGCTCCTCCGTAAGCACTATTGTTTGAATTATCAACATGGTTATTGAGAAATTGAACCTTTCCGGTGATTTCCAGAGATACGTTATCATCTGCTGTGCGTATCACTCCTGCGGTGCCATTGCTCCAGATGACGGAGTCCATCTCCAGCGTGTACTCTCCCGCTCCCAGGTCGTACAAGGGATTCTTACCCAGGCCGGATAAGTCTACGGCACAGAGTGCAGCCGGATCAGCGGAGCGGAAGTTGACAGGAACGGTTAGACCGGTAGTCAGGGAGGCGTCATCGTTGTTCAGAATCACCGTATCCCCGGCAACTAGGGCGACGGAGGAGACCAGTTCCTCCAGGGTGGAGTATATGTTATTGTCTGGATCGGAATATTGAGATGCGTCTACCATGAAGTCCGCCGCGGAGGCGGAGAAGGACAGGGAAATAATGGGAACCAGCAGAGAGGCCAGGAGGCTGCGGCGCAGCAACAAAGGAAGGATGGGTTTCATGATCAATAATAAGAATAAATATAGCCTTATGGCAAAGAGCAGAACTAAATAGCGGATTTCTAATCCGTATTTTTCTTCAGCCGCAGGAAGAAACTCAAGCAGGTACCATTTGAGAAATATCGGGTAACAGGATTGATTGTTGGAAAACTATGTATTTCTATGTGATTAAGTATTTTGGGGCATTAAGAAATTTACCGCGGCAAAAAAGAAAAGAATGAAGCATGGGGTTCTGAAAGATGAAGGGGTTTCGCTCAGCGCTTTATTTCAGAAGAGGAATTTGTCTTAAAATAATTCCCTATCATTGTAGTAGGATTGACATCGGATTAGAAATCCGTCACATGCCGGAAAAGGAGAAAATAATCATAGGACCCCGGAAGGAATAAACAGCTGGAATTCCTCTGTTGTGCTTGGAGGAGATTGATTGATAAAAGGCGGGAAAACGCGTTCAAGCCATGGAGTCCTCCAAGCTATCTGATGGCCGTTTTCCCGGGAACAAGGGGTCCCGGCCTTGGAAGTCCGTTTCTCTTCCGGATCCGTTCACTCTTCATGTGTTTCAAACGGATGCCGGTTCCATTGCCCGACCATGCGGAGACGTGCCCCGGAGTCCTGTGCAAACGCTTCACCATGCTGCGGGAGTGGAAAATTTTGGGAAAATGGACCAGAGGCATATTTAGTCATTCTTCCTCAATCTCCAAAGTGCGATTTTCATAACTTGTTGTGAGGCATATTTTTATTTTGTCCTGTCATGAAAAGAGCAAATGCGAATTCGCAATCCGCCGTCTCTTTATTTACATATCATTCAAAATTTCATCATTGAATAATATTTAACAATCAAGGGATTATCTGTTTCAAAGATAATCCCTTCATAGAAAACCGGGAAAATCTGTTTAACGGGGATAATTCCTTTCTGTTAGAAAACCGTTGCAGGTGATTCTTTTCCTTTGACAGCGGATTGCGAATTCCTTATTTATATTCACAATCATATTTCCCTTGCCGTGTTGTGGGAAAGGTTCTTTTATGATTGAATAACCCATTAATTGTCAAACGTTACATGAAATTGCACCTTCCCTTGAATCTGCTGGCCGCCCTGATAACCTCCTTCTCCGGGGTAACGCTTGGAACTGCCACCTTTGCAGGAGTTTCTGGTCTTTTAATAACAGTATCACAGGCTTATGCTGCGGATGTCGCTTTTAACGGGACACAGGTTAACGTAGCGGCGGGAGGCAGCTCCACTTATGACGTGGGCACCGTTACGGCTTCCACCACCTTGAATTTTGCCGGGGCGGGCAACGCTACGATCACGAACCTGAACGGAGACGCCCCGGAAGCCGTGCTGACAGTGAATCGCGTCGCCAACGGAGGAACGGCCCTCTCCACCCTCACCCTGAACGGGGCGGGCACCTTCAACGGCATTATTTCCCTCTATTCCAACACGACAGGGGGAACGCAGAACAACATCCTGAACCTCAATCACGCGCTGGCGGCCCAGAACGCCACCATCAAGCTGGGCGGCTATGGTTATGCGACCGGGGCCTCCGTCCTGAAAGCGGGCGTGAATACCTCCATCAGCAAACTGGTGCACAACAACACCGCGGCCCTGATTACCGGGGAGGGAACCACACTGACCATCACGGGGGACTCTTCTTCCTACGGCGGCAGCTTCGGCGGCACCGTGACAGTTGATTACACGGGGGGCGGCACGTTCACCCTGGGCAATTCCGACAAGAGCGCGGCGCTGACCCCCGCCGCCTCCGCGGATGCCACTCTTAAAATCAGCAGCGGAACGCTTTCCCTGTTTTCCGGCAATGTCAACTGGTCCCAGAAGCTGGTCATGGGGGACGGCACAACGCTCACCGTGCAGGACGGCCCCGCCGTTTCCGGATATTATAACTATGACGCCACTTCCATCAATGGGGACGGCTTTACCTTCTCCGGGGCAGCCACGTTCGGCACCGGAGTGAACCTCACTACCCAGTACGGCAAGAACATCAAATTCACGGGCGTGCTTACGGCCGCCTCCGGCTTTTCCATCAGCGGGACCGATAGCGAGTACACTTATTACACCCTGACCGGCACGGAAAACCAGATCGGCGGGACCATCGCCATCACCCGCAACTCCACTTCCCTGGGCATCAACGCTTCCGGTTCCCTCGGCACCGCCGCCGTAACTACTTCCTCCGGCAGCCAGTACCTCACTTATTACGGTACGGCGGGAGAAGCGGCGGACGTCATTGACAACTCCATCACCGGGGCAGGCAACTTTGTAGCCCAGTCAGGCTGGGTGCATCTGTCCGAGAACGTAGCGCTTACAGGCACCTACACCGTCAATTCCGGCGCCGTACTCTCCAAGGCGGGCTCCATCAGCGCCGCGCTTGCGGGAGGCAGGCTGGATGCAGGCAATGGAACCATGAATGTGACGGGACTGACGGGGAATGGAACCATCTCCGCCTCCGCGGGCACCATGAATTTCCAGGACGCCTTCACAGTGGGGGAAACGATGGGCATCCTCGCCAACGGTTCCGGAACCATTACGGGCAATGTAACGGTGGACGGCGGACGCCTGTACTACACCTCCATGGACAATGTGGGCAGCGTGCTTCAGAACGTGACGCTGACTTCTGGCCTGATTGATTTTTCCGGTTTCCAGGAATTCCAGGACCTGTTCGGTTCCGAAGCCCTGGTGAATACCTCCTACAACCTGGGCGTTGACCTGGGGACGGGGTTCACGCTGGCGGATATTGACGAGTCCCTGTACACCATCACCACCGTTGACGGGAAAACGGTTATTACCTTCACGGGATCCGGCGCGTATGATACCGCATGGGATTCCGCCTGGGGGCTGGAAAACGCCCCCACCTCCGGCGCCGGAACACTGGCGGACCAGCAGACGCTGGCCCTGTACAACATTCGCGCCGCGTCCATGCAGGAGGGCTTCGGCTCCGTGAACGTCGTGACCGGAACGGGTGACCTGACGGGAGTGACCCTGGCAGGCGGCTATTACAACACTGCAACCAATGCAACGGCCACGGAGATCACTACCGGCATCTGGACGGATGTGCTGGGGGGCAATTACGGCCTGATCATCGGCGGCAGTTATGCCAACAACTGGAGCGGCACCGGCAAGTGGAACATCACGGGTGACGTCCATACCCAGATTCAGGGGGATACCTCCGTCAACTGGGTGGTGGGCGGCAACTACAAGGACGGCCAAGCTGCCGGCATTACGGGGAACGTTTACGTGTCCGTGGACGGAAATGCCGTGGTCAAGGGGAGCGTGATAGGCGGTGGCACCGCGGCCCACAACTCCACCAACAACATTGACGGCAGCACCTTTGTCGTGGTGCGCAGCATGCAGAGCGTGACGGATGAAACCGTCTCGCTCAATTCCGTAGCCAGGGGCTTCATCATCGGCGGCAGCGCCTATGAAGCCAACTCCACTTCCAGCGCCGCCATCACCGGAAGCACCAATGTGACGATTGACCTGGGGACTGCCTCCGGCACCTTCGTCAAGAGCATCGTGGGCGGTTCCTACTCGGGCAGCTCCGGAACATATACGATCAACGGGGACTCCAACGTCAGCATCACTGCCGCCAGTGACGCCGTCTTTACCGGGGCCATTTACGGCGGCGGCTACGGCACTGCCGGAACTTCCACGGTCAGAGGCAATTCCAACCTGACGCTGGATGGCGGCGCCTATACGGGAGCCCTTTATGCGGGCGGCGGCGGAGCAAGGTCCGCCGTGAACGGGAACGCCACCCTCACCGTTAAAAAAGCCGTGTTCCGAGCGGGCAGCACGCTGAATGTGTCGGAAGGCACGGTAGGGGGCACCTCCTCCCTGCTTCTGGGCGGTTACGGCAATACGGCGGACCAGGCCATCTCCTTCTCCAATACGGTCATTACCGGCTTCGACATTGTGACCATGTTCCAGAACTCCTTCTTTACGGGGAACCTGAAGGTGGACGGCTCCAGCACGCTGGCCCTGGCGGGAGACGCCGGAACGGGAATCAACGTGAATGGCACGTTCGCCCTTTCCGCGGAAGGGGAATTGAATCTGGACCTTACCGGGTTTGGCGCCTTGACGGACGGCATGTCCGTGCTCTCCACCACCGGACTGACCAACATCTCTTCCATCAAGGCCGTCTTTGCGGACGGCGTGGCGGGAACCATCACCCTTTCCAACAATGGCAGGGACCTGGTTTACACGGCGGAAACCCTCCTGCTGTGGGCGGGCGGTGAAAACGGGGTCTGGAGCGCGGAAAACATCTGGACGGACGGCGGCACGCCCGCCACGTATGCGGACGGCCTGGCGGTTTCCTTTGCAGACCAGGCCGGAGTCGCCACCTCCGCGGTGCAGCTTGATTCCGAGGTTTCCCCCGGCTCCATGCTGGTCCGCAACACCACCACCCGCTATGAGCTGGCGGGAACCGGAGTAATTGCCAATACCGCCGTTACCAAGGAAGGCACGGGAACCCTGGTGCTGGGCTCCGCTTCCATCCTCGGTACGGGAACCACCGTAGCCGTGAACCAGGGCGTTCTGGCGTTCGGGTATGATACGGACCTGCCGGCCACGGGCATCACCTGGGGCGCGGGTTCCTCCCTGGGAGCGGCCAACGGCGCGACGGTCACGGTGAATTTGGGAACCGTGACCAACCCGGCGTTCTCCCTTGCCGCGGATACCAACTCATTCATTAATCTGGTAACGCCTTCAGACCTTACCTTCGGCAATAACATCACGGGAGCCGGCTCCGTCCGGAAAACCGGTACGGGGCTGCTGAAATTGACGGGGGCCAACTCCGGCCACCTGATCGTGCAGGAAGGCAACGTCCAGATAGGGGGCGGCTCCACTGCCATCAATTGGGGCAGCGCCGGTTCCTCCGTCACCCTGCAGAACGGCACGTCCCTGATCATTGCGGGCAACAGCGCCCACCACACCATCGGTTCCGATCTGATTCTGGGCACGGCCGCATCTGACGCGGTCTCCCTGAAATGGGTGGACGCCTCCCAGGCAAACGCCACCAATTACCAGCATAACTTTACGGGAACCGTTACCGTCAACGGGGCGGCCACCCTGGTGGGCCGGGACAACTGGGCCAAGGAAATGGGCTTCACCGGAACGCTTACAGGCGCAGGCTCCCTGACCTACAGCCGCGGAGGGGGCGATGGCAGGTACAACTCCAACGGCAAGCTCATCATCGGCGGTGACGCCTCCGGATTTACCGGCATGATCACCATGAACGCCGCCAACGGGTACAGCACGGGGCTTGACATGCGCACCTCCATGGCGCAGGGCGGGGTCACCCTCACGTCCGGCACGGATACCACGGGATTCGCCTTCATGCGCGTGCTGGGGGATATTGAAATCGCCTCCCTGGACGGCACGGCCAACTCCCAGGTGGGCGCCGTGGGGGGAGCGCGTACGCTGACGGTGGGTTCCGGCACGTATAACGGCACCATCACGGACCACGGCGTTGCCATCGCCTACGGAGCCACCACCATCTCCTATGACACCACCGGAGTCCTCTCCCTGACCAAGGTCAGCGATGAAACCCTGACGCTGGGCGGAACGGTCAGCTACACGGGGCTGACGAACATCCAGGGTGGAACCGTTGCCCTTACTGCCGCAGGGGCCACGTCCCTGGGGAACATCACCATGGCGGCCAATACGCGGATGACGACCGCCGGGGCCCTGAATCTGGCGGCCAGTTCCACGCTGACCCTGGATATAAGCTCTTCCATCGGCGTGGGTGGGGCCTTCGGGGCCGGTACGTTCAACCTCACCCTGAATGGCCTTGAAGGCATTACGGAAGCCGGGGAATACACCCTGATTTCTGCTGCCAGCGGACTTGATGCCGCCAGCGCCATCTTCAACTGGGCCGGCTATACCGGAGACGAAACGCTGATTTACACGCTCGAACAGACGGGCGCCACCCTCAAGTTGGTGGTGACTTCCGCCGGGGACGTTTGGATCTGGCAGGGAACGGAAGGCATGACCTGGAGCGACACGAACACGGGAGCCCAGTGGGGCATTGACGGCTCTGCGGATACGGCCGCCGGCCAGAACCTGGTCTTCAACAGCTCCGGAGCGGGAACCGTCACCCTGTCCGGCGCGGTGAATCCGGCCTCCATCACGGTGAACAACGCCGCGGGCAGCGACTATGTATTCGCCTCAGACGGCACCGGAAAAATTGCGCAGGGCACGCTGACCAAGCGCGGCGAAGGCAAGCTTACCCTGAACCTGGACAATACGGGCTGGGCGGGAGCCATCTCCCTCCAGCAGGGCGAGCTGGTGGCCCAGGTGGCCAACTCCCTCGGTTCCGGGGCTGTCACCATTACGGGTGGCACGCTCACGCTGGCTACGGCTGACGTCCAGCCGGGCATGGGCATGATCAACCTTCAGGGCGGGAGCCTCAATCTGGCGTCCGGCGCCTTTGCCACGGCGTTCACCGCAGACAACATGACGTGGACGGACGGCTCCCTGATCCTGGGTGAAAATGTGACGGCTACCGCCGCCAAGGCCCTGGCCAACGGAAAAACCGTGGAACTGGCCGCCGGCTCCATGCTGACGGTCAGCGGCGCCAATGACAACACGGCGCTGAACCTGGATGCCTCCGGCACCGGCACCATTTCCGTGGGCCTGGGAACCAGCTACGGAGCCAATGTCCTGAACATGAGCACGGCATTCCAGGGAACCCTGTCCGTGACATCCGGTTACTTCCAATTGAACAACGTGACCATGGGAGCAGACGGCACCGTGAACCTGGCGGACTCCAATGTCCGTGCGGAATGGAACGGCACGGCCGGGGGCGCCTTTGCCAATGACATCATCTTTACGGGCAACCAGATATTCGCCACCAAGGACTTCACCCTCAGCGGCGATCTGAGCGGAACGGCGTTCTCCACCCAGGGCGGGGGCAACATCACCCTCACGGGCGGCGTCAATCTGGACGGACAGCTCAAGGTGCACCGCGGCACAGTTACGGTGAACTCCGCCAATGTGACCAAGCTGGGGGACAGCATTGACATCCAGAACAACTCCACGCTGGCCTTTGCCCGCGACTTCTCCTACGGCGGCGTCATCAGCGGCACGGCCGGCAGCACGGTATCCGTAAACGCCGGAACGCTGGAGCTCACCGGAGCGAACACCTTCCTGGGCACCCTCTCCATTGCGGGCGGCGCTACGGCGCGGCTGGGTGACGGGAGCGCCTGGGCCGGGGCCCTCTCCGGAGCCGGTTCCCTGGTCGTCGACACCACGGGGAATATAACGCTGGCGGCCGGCAACACCGGGTTCACCGGTTCCACTACGCTCTCCGGAACGGGCACCGTCACCCTCGCGGGGGCCGACTCCCTGGGGTCCGGGCGGGTCACCGTCAACAACGGGATTCTTGACCTGGCCTCCCAGAATGCGGCCAACGCCATCCTGATCACGAAGGGAAGCCTGGCAAACGCGGGAGCTAAAACCACCGGAAACGTGGAAGTGGCCGCTTCCGCCGGAACGCAGGGCGCCCTGAACACCATCAATCTGGGCGGTCTGTCCGGCTCCATGGTCGGCTCCATCGTCATGGAAGACTACTCCCGGCTCACCGGCATCTCCGGCGGCCTGGACATGACGGGAAAGACGGTGACGCTGAAACTGGATTCCGGCAGCCTTACCGCGGGCGGAACAACCGGGCAGGGCGTCATTGATGCGGACAGCCTGACGCTCTCCGCCGCCAACACGACCATCAACCTCAGCAACCAGGGCGTCCTGGACCTGCTCTCCGCCAACCGGGATTCCGCCGACGGCGTAGGGCTGGTGCTGACGACGGGAACGCTGACCGTGGACAACTACAAGCAGATAGCCTTCTCCCCGCTTCTGGCCTCCCTCGGTTATGCCGTGACGGAAGTCCTGGGCGCGGACGGAACGCTGATGGTCAGCGGCAATACGGACCTCGTCTACCTCGTGGACACCACGCCCAACTCGGACAACCCCAACATCAGCGACTACGCCGCCCTGGATCCCTACAAGGCCGTGGGCATCAACGGAACCACGCTCAATGTAAGCCTGAACGGTGCTCCTGAAGCCTCCCGGAACGGAGACGGCCTGAAAGTCAGCAACCTGATCGGCAGCAATGGCGCTCTGGTGGTGACGAATACGGCGGCGGACGCTGCCGCCAACCATGCCGTGGTGGACCTGATCCAGAACGTGGACGCCGGAGGCAACAGCTACGGCGGCACCATCAGCGGGGACCATGTGGACTTTATCAAGAAAGGAGCGGAAACCCTCACCGTGGAAGGCAGCTTCACCGGAAATGACTCCATGCTGAGCTCCACGGAAGGGAACATTGTCCTGAACGGTACGGGCAACAGCCTCACTACGCTGGAGCTCGCCGGGGGAGACATCACGCTGGGCGGCAGGAATGACGGCGCCTCCCGCGTGACGACGGTGGAAAACCTGGCCTCCGGCACGGGTGGAGGAACCCTGGACCTGGGCCGCGGCGCCCAGCTGGTCCTCACCGGCCAGCAGGCCGGCAGCCATGTGACTGATGTGACCATCTCCGGTGACGGCACGCTGACCCTCGGAGGAATGGGAACGGACTCCTCCCTGACGCTGGGCAACGGCTCCTCCCTGGACGGCGTTCTGCTGGACATCCGGGAAGCTGTCTCTTATACACATCTCCGAGCCCACGAGACCTC
>ENA-OZHM01000569-OZHM01000569.1-human-gut-metagenome-genome-assembly--contig:-NODE-569-length-12040-cov-4.036963_pt1 | contig 12040 bp, 7 predicted proteins | sample MGYA00244047_ERZ653688 | MGnify/ENA primary metagenome ERZ653688 (study PRJEB26926, sample SAMN06165194) | human gut metagenome | biome: ENVO:00009003; feature: ENVO:2100002; material: ENVO:00002003... | reverse complement strand
CGAGCTGGGTCTCCGCCCTCGAGGCGGAGCCGGCAAAGCCGGCGGGCGTGTAGCCGACAGGCGCCTGACGGACGCCGAGCGCGCACACGACGCACACGACCAGGGACACGAGGCCGACGATGCGCAGCGTGGAGATGATGCCAGTGGACTGCACGAGCTTCGAGCAGATCGGCGCGAGGAAGGCGGACGAGCCGCCGGTGAAGGCCATGCACAGGCCGGAAACGAGGCCGCGCTTGTCCGGGTACCAGCCGGTGGAGACATAGGTGGCCACGGTGTAGGCAAGGCCGTTGCCGAGACCCTGCAGGAAGCTGAAGGTCACATACAGCAGCCACGGGGCCGACTGCGGCACAAAGCTGCTGGTCAGCGTGCCGAGCGGGAACAGCACGGCGCCGAGCAGCATGGCGTTTCTTGCGCCGATCTTCGACATGAGCGTGCCGCCGATCAGAGCGCCGGGCGTCCAGCACAGCAGCATGGTCGTGCTGACGTTTGCGATGGCGTCTGCGGTCCAGTTAAAGTGTGCTGCCAGCGGGGAAACAAATACGGCTGCAGAGTTGGTCACGCCGGTGATGAGCAAAATCACCAGGCAGCGGATCAGGATTCCAAGGCGGTTGCGATCCATATTCTCGATCGTCTTTTCCATCGAGATTCTCCTTTCTATCATTGACATGGTCCTGCGCTCCGGCAGCCGGGCAGACAGCCGTCCGGAGCGCTCCGCACCGCCGCGACGGACGGCTGCGGAGCTGCGTTCGTGTGTCCCTGCGGGATACACATCGGTTTTGTTCGGTTGTGCCCATTATATTTGCTTGACAGGAAATCGACAATGTTTGCCGTGCACAGTATCCGGTCAAAATTTTGTCATAGAGACCAATCCGCATTTTGCTCCGGAAACCGTTTTTGACGCAAAAAACCGGACCGGCAAGCTTTGCCGGTCCGGTTTTCAGGCTGCGGCCGCCGTCAGAAGGCGACGTTATTAAGATAGCCGTCGATCAGAAAAGACAGCTGGAGCGAAAACAGCAGCTCTGTTGTCGAAAGGTCGATCCCGCAGATGGATTCGATCTGTGCGATGCGGTAGTTGACGGTGTTGCGGTGCAGAAAGAGCCGCTCGGAGGTGTGCGCCTTGTTAAAGCCGCATTTGGTGAATACGCGCAGCGTCTGGTAGAGCTCGGCGCTTTTTTCGCGGTCGTAGTGGATGAGCGTGTCGAGTGCGGGATGCCGGATGAAGGAAAGCAGGCTTTTGTCCTCGACCTGATCGAGCAGCGCGTAATACACGTAGTCCGAGAAAAAGAAGAGCTTCTGGTCCGAGCGCATCTGCTTGGCCAATTGCAAGGTCTGCAGCAGCATGTTATAGTGGAGTGAAAGCTGGTTGTTGGCCTGAAAACAGTTGCTGATGCCGACGATCAGCCGGTGCCCCTGCGTGTACTGCTCCAGCGCTGCGCGCTGTTCGGGCGTGATGGTGCCGCCGTCCGCCGCCGTCAGCAGCAGCACCAGATCGTTCTTGACCACCGAAAAGGCCGTCTTGCCGAAGATGGCCTGCATATCCGGAATGAGGCGGGATTTGTAGTAGGCCGGCTCTTTATAATAGACCGGCCGGATGATCGCCAGACATTTCTGCTCCGGAAAGCTCAGCTTGGCCAGTTTCATGCGGCGCTCCATGTCCACGTTTTGCGCGCCGGCGAGCATATCGGCAAAGATGTTGTTGAGCTGGGAGGCGCGGTAATCGATCCAGTTGCCGTTGTTGCTTTTGACGATGCGCTCCTTTGCCGAGCTGGACAGCAGCGGGATGATCTGCTGCTCGGCCGCGCTGAACATGCCGGTCTTGCTCACGATGATGACGTAGCCCATCATGAAATTGTCGTAGACGATGCGCGTGCACAGCAGATAGCGCTGCATGTGCTCGCAAAAGAGCGTGAAGGGCTTATCCGAGAGGGAATACTCGTTTTTGCGCCGCCGGTCCTCGATGTACTCCATTAGAATATCGCTGCAGTATCCCTGCTCGATGCTCCGCATCCACAGTGGGTAGTCCACATAGAAGTTTTTCGTCTTGGCCACGAGCTTTCCTGTGCTGTCGATCACGACGAACAGGTCGCCGGTGACGTCGGTCATTTTGGTCAGCACCCGGTCCAGCTCCGCACCGTTGCAGAGCATATACAGCACCTGTGTATAGAGCTGCTGGTCGGACTGCTGGTAGCTCAGCAGCTCCTTTACGGTCTGAAACAGCACGGCAAATTCACCGCGATCGATCATGGCGCTGTTCGTCAGTCTGTCCGCCAGCTCCGGCGGCAGCGTGCCGTAGTACAGCAGGTTGGTCGGCAGTACGGTGTCCGGCGTCAGCTGCCCCGCGTCGGCAAAATAGAGCGTTCCGGCCTGCACATCGCTCTGACCGGAGGCAAGGATGTTGACGTCCGCCAGCTCGCAGTCGGAACGAATGTCGATGTACATGAGCATATGCGGCTGGCTGGCTGAATGCAGCTTTGTGATCAGTTCGGAAAATTTCACGGTCGTGCCTCCTCGGATATACTAAAATTGTTAAAAAAATATTTAACTCAATTATACTACACGGAGGGGTGCGGGCGCAACCGCTGCCGTTGTGCTGCGTGACAAAAAGGCAGCTGGTCGTTGTGCACGGCACACAACGGCGGTCGTTTCCGTGTCGGGCGGGATCGTTGTGCACGGCGGCGGGATTGTCTGTCCCGCACAAAATCAAGCTTTTTTTGGTGTTTCGTGCATATGGAAATTCGAGAAACAGATGGTTAAAATATTTGCAAAGGCACGGATGCGGCGGCAGAATCCGCATCCCATGTCGTTCCTGCACAAGCAGACAGCATCGGTTTCGGAATCCTCCAAAGAAAGAGAAGAAACACCTCATGAAGTACGAAAAACTGTTTCAGCCCGGAAAGATCGGCAACCTCGAGCTGCGCAACCGCGTCGTGATGACGGCCATGGGCGCGCTCATGGGCGACTGGAACGGCTGCACCACGCCGGAGCAGATCCGTTTCTATGAGGATCGCGCCAAGGGCGGCTGCGGCCTCATCATTCCGGAATTCACCTCCGTGGACGCCGACAGCGGCCACTGCAACCCCATCCAGCTCGGCATCTATGACAGCCGGCAGATCAAGAGCTTCCAGCTCATCTGCGAGGCGGTGCATCGCCACGGCGCGAAGATCTTCATCCAGCTGCATCACGGCGGCCGCGAGGCGCCCCCGGCCTGCAACGGCGGCCGTCAGGCCATGGCTCCGAGTGTGGAGCTCAACTCCGTCGTCGGCCGCGCGACCATTCTGCCGCGCGAGATGACCATTGAGGACATTGACAATCTGGTCGAGAAGTACGTGCAGGCGGCGGTCAACTCCGAGCTGGCCGGTGCCGACGGTGTCGAGGTCCATGCGGCGCACGGCTACCTCGTGCAGCAGTTTTTGAGCCCCTACACCAACAAGCGCACCGACGAATACGGCGGAAGCATGGAAAACCGCTGCCGCTTCCTCGTGCGCATCCTCACCGGCATCCGCGCCGCCGTCAGCCGTGATTTCGTCGTCGGCGCGCGTATCAACGGCAATGACTTCGTCGAGGGCGGCAACGATCTCGCTGCCTGCACCGAGATCGCCAAATACCTCGAGCCGTATGTGGATTACTTCAATGTGTCCTGCGGCGTGTATGCCAGCGCACCGACCATGATCGAGCCGTGCTACAGCCCCGAGGGTTGGAGAAAGGATCTGGCCAAGACCATCAAGGCCGCTGTGCACGTGCCTGTTATCGCCGTCAACACCATCAAGCACCCCGAGACGGCCGAGCGCTTCCTGCAGGAGGGCGTGAGTGACTTTGTCGGCATGTCCCGCATGCAGCTGGCTGATCCCGACGTGGTCAAAAAGGCGATGGCCGGCCGTGAGGATCTTATCCGCAAGTGCCTCGGCTGCATGAACTGCAACAAGTCCGTCGTCGCGGGCAAGAACCTGCACTGCGCCATCAACCCCGTCACCGGCCGCGCCACGGTCTACGGCGACGAGAACCTGGTCAAGACCGGCGCCGGCCGCACGGTCGCGGTCGTGGGCGGCGGCCCCGGCGGTATGCAGGCTGCGCTCCTGCTGAAAAAGCGCGGCTATTACCCGGTCATTTTCGAGAGCCGTGACCATCTCGGCGGCAGCGCCGTGCTGGCCTCGAAAGCGCCGTGCAAGGGTATGGTGGCCGAGCTCATCGAGACCATGAAGGCCGAGATGAAGGAGTACCACATCGAGGTGCGCCTGAACACGCCCGCCACGGTCGAGACGCTGCGCGCGCTCGATCCCTACGGCGTCGTCGTCGCCTGCGGCGGCGATCAGATCGTGCCGAACATTCCCGGTGTGGACCGCAGCAACGTTTACTATATCGAGGATGTGCTTTTGCGCCGCGTCTCCTTCGAGGGCAAGAACATCGCCGTCATCGGCGGCGGCCATGTCGGTCTTGAGGTCGCGCACTTCCTGTGCGACAACAACAAGGTCACGGTCGTTGAGATGCAGAAGGAGGTCGGTGTCACGATCTACCGCACGGCGCGCTACAAGCTGTTGTCCCTGCTCGCCGAGAGTGGTGTGGAGGTCCTGACCGAGCACGCCATTGCCGGCGTGACCGACGGCGCGGTCGAGCTCAGGAAGACCGACACCGGCGAGGTCGTCACCCGCCCGGCCGATATCGTCATCATGGCGCTCGGCAATCGCCCCGACAAGAGCTACGAGCAGCAGCTCAAGGATGCGTTCGACAAGGTCGTCTTTGTCGGCGACGCCAACAAGGGCGGCACGATGGCCGATGCCACGCTCAGCGCCTACGAAAACTGCTGGTTCTTCTAAACCATACTGAATTTTTTATAAAAGGAAGGCTTTATTATGAAAAACAATCTGTTTGATCTTTCCGGCCAGGTCGCGTTCTGCTGCGGCGGTTCCTCCGGTCTCGGCCTTCAGTTCGCCAAGGCAATGGCCAACGCGGGCGCGGACATCGCGCTCGTCGCCCGCCGCACCGACCGTCTGGATGAAAACGCCAGGGAGATCGAGGCGGAATACGGCGTCAAGGTCTATCCGCATTACATGGATCTGCAGGATTCCAAGAGCATCACGGACTGCGTCAGCGACGTCGTCGCGCATTTTGGCAAGATCGACATTCTGGTCAATGCCGCCGGTATTCCGGGCGGCGGCGACCCGGCCACGCTCACGGACGAGTACTGGCTCAACGTCATCAACACCGACCTCAACGGGCAGTTCTTCACCTGCCGCGAGGTCGTGCGCCAGTCCATGAAGCCCAATCAGTACGGCCGCATCATCATGGTCTCGTCCATCCACGGCGTCTGCGGCCGCAAGGGCGTGGACACGGCACCGTATGCGGCGGCCAAGGGTGGCATCGTCAACCTGACGCGCTCGCTCGGCAACTCCTGGGCGCGCGACGGCATCACCGTCAACTGCATCTGCCCGGGCTACTTCCCGACGGAAATGACCGCGGCCTACATCGACGCGCCCTTCTTCCATCAGGCGCACCTCGAGTGCTGCCCCATGGAGCGCCACGGCGAGACCGGCGAAATGGACGGCCTGTGCACCTACTTTGCCTCCCCGGCCTACAGCTACACTACCGGCCAGATCGTGTGTGTGGACGGCGGCTGGAGCGCCATCTGATCTCTGCCTGATCCGGCTTTCGCCGCGGCGCATAGCGGCGAAGCCGTTCCTCTCCGCGTCGGGCGGCTGTGTATGCCCGGCCGCCCGGCGCGTCATGTTTCCCGTATCACCATGCGCATTTCTTCCTTTCATTTTCCCCCCACTCCATGGCATACGTCCCTTCTTTTTCTTTGCGCGGCAGCAGTTTTTGCTGCCGCGCAAGGCATTTTGGGGCATTGCGTGCGCCTTGCGCTGCGCGGCGATTTGTGCTATCCTGCGCGTGAGGTGATACGATGAAAATTCTCATGATCAACGGCAGCCCGCATCCGCGCGGCTGCACATACACCGCCCTGCACGAAATGGAGCGGGTGCTGCGCGCAGCCGGTGCCGAGGTGCAGATCCTGACCGTCGGTGCCGAGCAGATGGGCGGCTGCGTGGCCTGCGGCGGCTGCCGTGCGACCGGGCGCTGCGTGCGTGGCGGACTGGTGAACGATGCCATCGACGCGATGGAGACGGCCGATGCGCTCGTGCTCGCGTCCCCGGTGCACTATGCCGGGATCTCCGGCGCGATGTCGGCCTTTTGCGACCGGCTGTTTTATGCCTCCGACGGCTGGGCAAACAAGCCCTGCGCGTGCGTCGTCTCGGCGCGCCGCGCGGGCACGACGGCGGCGCTCGATCAGCTGGTCAAGTACCCGATGATCTCGAACATGCCGGTCGTCTCCTCGCAGTACTGGCCGATGGTGCACGGTGCGTGCCCGGAGGACGCCGCGCAGGATGCGGAAGGGCTGCAGACCATGCGCCAGCTCGCGCGCAACCTGCTCTGGCTGGTGCGGTGCATTGCCGCCGGTGACGCGGCGGGCGTTGCGCGCCCGGAGACGGAAGCGCGCACATTCACCAATTTCATCCGCTGATTTTCGGCAGTATGACAAAAGACCAGCCGCCGCAGGCATCGCCTGCGGCGGCTGGTCTCGTATTTGGGGAAGTGTGCTCAGCCGTGCTTTTTCACCCGGCGCTTGCCGGTCATGTGCTCCACGGTCAGGCACAGCACGGTCGTGCGCGGGATGACCGCCGTGGAAAACGGGAAGTCCGGCGCGCGGTACTGCGCCATGAGCACACGCAGCGCGTGCTCCTTGCCGCTGTCCGGCACGACGGCAATGCGCCCCTGACCGATGACGCTCTCATACGTCATGGTGCAGTTGCCGTGCTCGTCGTCGAGGATGAGGCCGTGGCCGCGGTCCATCTCGAACGATGCGTTCGGGTTTCTGGCGATGAGGTCATACTTCGTGCCGGTATCCGCACCGTGAAAGTACAGCCGGACGGTCCCGCCGTCGGCCTCAAGGCCGAAGTTCAGCGGCAGGATGTAGGGATACGGCTCGTCGTGCAATGCGAGGCGGCACACGTCGCACCCGCGCATGACGGCGATGAGCTCGTCAAAATCTGTGATCTCGCGATCTGCTCTGCGCATGAAAATGCTCCTTTCCGATCAGCCGATGGGCGTGCCGAGACGCGCCAGCACGTCCTGAAAATATTCCGGCAGCGGGCAGGTGAACGTCACGAGCTCGCCCGTGCGCGGATGCACGAAGCGCAGCGCACGCGCGTGCAGGCACTGTCCGCTCAGCCCCTTTTCCGGCCGCTTATGCCCGTAGACAAGGTCGCCGAGCAGGGGATGGCCGATGTGCGCCATGTGCACGCGGATCTGGTGCGTGCGGCCGGTCTCAAGCTCGCAGCGGATGTGCGTGTAGCCGTTGTAGCGCGCGATGACCGACCAGTGCGTGACGGCGCGGCGGGCGTTTTTGCTCGTCACGGCCATGCGCTTGCGATCGGTCGGGTGGCGGCCGATGGGCGCGTCGACCGTGCCGGAATCCTCGCGCAGATTGCCGCAGACGACGGCCTCATACGTGCGCGCCATCGTGTGGTCAGCCAGCTGCGCCGAGAGCGCCAGGTGCGCAAAGTCGTTCTTCGCCGCGACGAGCAGCCCCGACGTGTCCTTGTCGATGCGGTGCACGATGCCCGGCCGCCGCTCGCCGCCGACGCCGGAGAGACTCTCCCCGCAGTGGGCGAGCAGGGCGTTGACGAGCGTGCCGTCCTCGTGGCCGGGCGCGGGGTGCACGACCATGCCGCGCGGCTTGTTGACGACGATGAGGTCCGCATCCTCGTATACCACGTCCAGCGGCAGATCCTGCGCCACGAGCTCCGAGGGCGCGGCATCCGGCAGCGTCACGACAAACGTGTCGCCGGGGACGGTTCTGTAGTTTTTCTTCACGGGCGCGCCGTCTTTTGTCACCGCGCCCCGCGCGAGCAGCCGCTGGGCGGCGCTGCGCGTGAGCCCGGGCAAAGAGCGCGCGAGGAGAGCGTCGATCCGCTCGGCGCTCTCCTGTGTTTGAATCGTTCGCTGTTCCATTAGAAATCCGAAAACTCCGCCAAAATGTCGTCGAGTGAGTACGCTGCGCCGTCGGCACTGCCGTCCGTGGCATCGTCCGGCTTGGGCGTTTCCGGCTCGGCGGGCGCAGCAGGTGTGCTGTTGAGATAGGCCAGCAGCGGATCCGCCGCCTCGGCCGCAGGCTGCGCCGCCGGTTTGGGTTGCGCGGGGGCTGCCGGTTTGGGAGCCGGGGCTGCCGCCTCGGGCGCGGCGGGTGCTGCCGGTTTGGGTGCGGCGGGTGTCACCGGCTGCGCGGCGACGGGCGCGCGGTCCCACGCGGCGAAGAGATCGTCCTTCGCCGGAGCGGCTTCCGGCGCGGCGGCAGCGGGTGCGGCGTTCGGCACGGGCTTCGCGTTCGCTTCGGGCGCGGCGTCGGGCCTGCGCCTTGCGGGCAGGTGCAGCCTGTGCGCCTTGGGTGCGTCATGCGCTGCGCCGGTGCGCTGCTTACGCGCGGCTTTCGGCGCGGCGTCATCCGCACCGTCGTCCCCGCGGTAGAAGATCACGTGCAGGCACAGCGTGATGCCGGCCACGACGATGAACACGTCCGCCAGATTGAACACGGCGAAGCGCACGAAGAGGAAATTGAACATGTCCACGACGTAGCCGCTGAGGATGCGGTCGATGCAGTTGCCGACCGCGCCGGCGAGCACCAGCACGACCGACCAGCGGCCGACCTTGCCGTGCACGACGTTGCGCCGCAGGCAGAACACCGCGATGGCGGCGAACACGAGCGTGAAGATGATGAAGATCCAGTGCGGCGCGTGCTCGAGCATGCTGAACGCGGCGCCGTTGTTGTGGATGTTCGTCAGCTCCAGCACGCCCGGAATGAGCGTGACGTGCCCGGTGTCGAGCGCGATGTTGACGGTGACCCAGTATTTGAGCCCTTGGTCAGCGATGAGGATCAGGATGGCTACGATGGCATACCACATAGCGGTTCCTCGCTTTCGGATCAGGATTTTGGGATCGGGTGATTACTCCGCCTGCTGCGCGGCCACGACCGCGGCGCAGCGCGGGCACAGTCCGGTCTCGGGGTCGGCCTGCTCGGAGTGCATCCAGCAGCGCGGGCACTTGGTGCCGGGCGCGTTGCGCACGGAGATGTGCAGACCGGGGAAGTTCGTGCCGGTGCCGGTGACGGCGTCGGCCGGCACATCATCGCCGATGAGCGCCTGCGATACGATCAGCAGCTCTGGCAGGTTCATGCTCTGCACCTCGTCGAGCGCGGCCTTGGCGGCGTCATCGTCGGCGCGCAGCGTCACGGCTGCCTCGAGCGGCTTGCCGATGCGCTTTTCGGCGCGGGCGGCCTCGAGCACACCGTTGACGTCCGAGCGGACGCGGATCAGCTGATCCCACCGGGCGAGCTCGCTCTCGCTGAGCGCGTAGGCGTCGAACGGCTGGTTCATGACGTTGAGCAGCACGTTGCGCGCGTCGTCCTCGGCGCGGTGCGGCATGGCCTGCCAGATCTCGTCGCAGGTGAAGGCGAGGATCGGCGCGAACATCTTCGTCATGCTGTCGAGGATGAGGAACAGCGCCGTCTGCGCGCTGCGGCGCTCGAGTCCGTTGCGCTCGTCGCAGTAGAGGCGGTCCTTGATGATGTCGAGGTAGAAGCTCGAGAGCTCCACGACGCAGAAGTCGTTGATCGCGTGCGAGATCACGTGGAACTCGTAGTTGTCGTATGCCTTGGCCACGCGGCGGATGAGGTCGTTGAGCTTCGTGATCGCCCAGCGGTCGAGCGGGAGCATATCCTCCGGCGCGACGAGGTGCGCGGCGTCAAAGCCGTCGAGGTTGCCGAGGCAGTAGCGCGCGGTGTTGCGGAACTTGAGGTAGTTTTGCGTCAGCTGCTTGAAGATCTCCTTGGAGCAGCGCATATCGGCGTGGTAGTCGGCGCTGCCGGCCCAGAGACGCAGCATATCGGCGCCGAACTCGTTGATGATCTCGGCCGGGTCCATGCCGTTGCCGAGGGACTTGTGCATGGCGCGGCCCTCGCCGTCGACCGTCCAGCCGTGGGTCAGGCACTCGCGGTACGGAGCGCCCTTGCCGAGCGCACCGACGGCCACGAGCAGCGACGACTGGAACCAGCCGCGGTACTGGTCACCGCCCTCGATGTACATATCCGCCGGCCAGAAGCCCTGGTCGCGCTGCATGGCGGCGACGTGGGTGGAGCCGGAGTCGAACCAGCCGTCGAGCGTGTCGGTCTCCTGCGTGAAGTGCTTGCCGCCGCAGTGCGGGCAGGTGAAGCCTTCGGGCAGGATGTCGGCCGCCGGGCGGTCGAACCAGGCGTTGCTGCCCTCGCGCTCAAACAGCTGCGCGACGGCCTCGATGCTCTCCTCGGTGCAGACGGGCTTGTGGCAGTCGTCGCAGTAGAACACCGGGATCGGCAGACCCCAGCGGCGCTGACGGGAGATGCACCAGTCGGCGCGTTCGCGGATCATGGCGGCCATGCGCTCCTTGCCCCAGGCGGGCAGCCAGCGCACGTTTTCGCACGCGGCGACCGCGTCCTCCTTGAAGGAGTCCACGGAGCAGAACCACTGCGGCGTGGCGCGGAAGATGATCGGGCTCTTGCAGCGCCAGCAGTGCGGGTAGCTGTGCACGATGTCCTCGGATGCGAAGAGCGAGCCGGCCGCCTTCATGTCTGCGAGGATGACGGGGTTCGATTCCTCGGTGGACATGCCGGCGTACTTGCCGGCGTAGTCGGTGTGGCGGCCCTGATCGTCCACGGGCACGACCATGTCCATGCCGTAGCGCTTGCAGGTCAGGTAGTCGTCGGCGCCGAAGCCGGGCGCGGTGTGCACGCAGCCGGTGCCGGAGTCCATGGTGACGTAGTCTGCCAGCACCAGACGCGAGGTCTTGGGCAGGAAGGGATGGTCGGCGAGCATGTTCTCAAAGAATTCGCCCGGGTGCTGCTCGAGCACCTCGTAGCTGTCAAAGCCGCCGATGTGCATGACCTTCTCGGTCAGCGCGTCGGCCATGACGTACACCTCACCGTTGGGCGCCTGGACGAGGTTGTACAGCTCGCGCGGGTTGAGCGCGATGGCGAGGTTGCCGGGCAGGGTCCAGATCGTGGTCGTCCAGATGACGAAGAAGAGCTTGCTGTGCTCGACGTTCGGCAGCTTGCCGAGGTCGTCGTGCATCGGGAACTTCACGTACACGGTCGTGCACGGATCGTCCTGATACTCGATCTCCGCCTCGGCGAGGGCGGTCTCGTCGTGGGCGCACCAGTACACCGGCTTGAGCCCCTTGTAGATGTGGCCGTTGCGGTACATCTTGCCGAACACGCGCACCTCTTCGGCCTCAAAGCCCTTGTTCATGGTCTTGTAGGGGTGCTCCCAGTCGGCGACGACGCCCATGCGCTTGAAGCCGTCCATCTGGCGGTCGATGTATTTCTGCGCATAATCATGGCAGGCGCTGCGGAAGTCGGCGATGCTCATGGCCTTGTGGTTGAGCTTCTGCTCCTTGATGATGGCGCTCTCGATGGGCATGCCGTGGTTGTCCCAGCCGGGGATGTAGGGCGTGTAGTAGCCGCGCATGGCGTAGGAGCGGACGATGAAGTCCTTGAGCGCCTTGTTGAGCGCGTGGCCCATGTGGATGTTGCCGTTGGAGAACGGAGGGCCGTCGTGCAGGCTGAAGCGCGGCTTGCCGTCGTTCTTTTTGAGCATTTCGTTATACAGATCCATGTCGTTCCAGCGGCGGAGCATATCGGGCTCACGCTTGGCGAGGCCGGCGCGCATGGGGAAGTCTGTTTTCGGCAGGTTGATCGTGGCGTTGAAATCGTTCTTGGACATGGTAAAAATCGTTCTCCTCTCAGAGTAGTTTTCCGTTAAAATTGTGCAGGGCGGTACGGCACCGGCCGTCCCGCCCTGGTTGATTGCTGTTCACTCAGCTGTTGTGCAGAAAGTGATAGAGCTGCGTGGCGTCATCTGCTGCACTGTCGGCCGCGGCATCGTCAGCTTCCACGGGCTGCGCCTCCACGGGGGCGGCGGACACGGTTTCTGCTGCATACACGGGCTCTGCCTGCACAGGC
>ENA-OZHM01000563-OZHM01000563.1-human-gut-metagenome-genome-assembly--contig:-NODE-563-length-12087-cov-3.216423_pt1 | contig 12087 bp, 10 predicted proteins | sample MGYA00244047_ERZ653688 | MGnify/ENA primary metagenome ERZ653688 (study PRJEB26926, sample SAMN06165194) | human gut metagenome | biome: ENVO:00009003; feature: ENVO:2100002; material: ENVO:00002003... | reverse complement strand
GGATATTAGACAGTAAATTATTGGGAAATCTATAATTGTATAGTATTTATATTTTTCGTGGAGAAGGCAATGTCGAAACTTGCGATTGAAATTTGCTTGGTTTTCGTAGATTTGTGAACACAGACAACCCCAAATTTAAGAGATCAAAAGTGGACGGTACGTCCATGTTTATTCAACACTTTAGATGCAACTTGAAATAAGTTGCATCTAAAGCGCTTTTTATGGCAAATTCAAGAGAAATAGACTGAGATTAGTTTGAAAATCAAAGGTAAAATGTGAACACGATTTTTTATAGTTCCATAGATGCAAACATGCTGTGATGCATCTTTTGAACTGTGTCAGTCATATGCAGTCAGAGATTGAGCAGCGCCCTTTCTGATTTCGGAGGAAATTTGAAAAAAGGGCGCTGCTTTTTTATAGAGTTTTCAGAAATTTATCATTTGGAAACCTGCCGGGATTTTTGTGGTGTGAAGTCATAAGAATCCCGGTTTTTTTCATTTTCAAAAAGGGCGCTGGCTTCCAGCTCCCGATTATCAGTCGTTCTCCCGTAACAAGGAGAGCGGCTTTTTTGTTTTCAGAGTCAATTACCAGCGTCTGAAAAAAGGGCGCCGGAGAATATGGAGGTTAAAAGTGAAAAATCAAATGAGTTCCAAACCTATGAGAACCGTCCCGGAATACCGTGACCATACCGGCCCTCCCGGTTTTGCAGAGAAACCCATCTGTAGGGCATCCCCACTGTGCGAGGGGTGCCCTTTGCCCAGCCATGGATTTTTGTGCCAGGGCGGTGACGGGGAATGTATGCGCACGCGATTGATGAAATTATCTGAAAAGGAGAAAACGAAATGAATATGCCGTTTTCCAGCCGTGAGCAGGTGGAGTTTATTCGAAAGAATTATCCGCCCGGCACACGTGTTATGCTGAACAACATGAATGATCCATATTCCCCAGTGGAATCTGGAACCAGAGGAACAGTGCGATATGTGGATGATGCTGGCACCCTCGCTGTTACCTGGGACAATGGGCGCAGCCTTTCTCTCATTCCCGGTGAAGACAGATTCCGCAAACTGACCCAGCAGGAAATAATTCAGGAGCAGGGAATGAAAATGGGGGAGATGGAGCTGTGAGCATACGGCTGATTTCAACGGAGCAGCTCCGTCGTATGGAGGACCAGGAGGGACTTGTCCTTCAAGGCTGCGGCGGCGACCCACAGGAGTGGCTGGATGGCATCAATGAGATTCTGGCCAAGGAAGGGATTCTCAAAAAGGGCGCTGGCTTCGAAGAAGCTTATACCTTCCGGCATGACGGGCTGACCTGTATGCTGTTCCCCTTCAAAGAGGATATGGAACTGGACATGGGAAAACTTGCTATATGGCGGCTGGCATCTTATTCCACCTTCGGCGGAACATGGTTGTCTGACTATGTACCGAACCGACTGGGCGGTTTTATTCAGAAACAGAAGTCCTCGCTTGAAGGTGCTAAATCCGACTGTCCGCTCATAGGTGAGGACGGGAACATATTCCGCATTATGGGAATTGCCTCAGAGGCACTCCGGGAGAATGGAATGCAGGAACAGGCGGAGGAAATGCGCAGCAGAATTTTTCAATGCCAGAGCTATGATTCTGCCCTGAGCATTATTGGAGATTATGTGAATATCACAGACAAAGAGCAATCTGTAGAACTGTCCATGGAAATGAATTAAGGCAACACCGCATAAATACCAAAATCCGCATTATACAATAGGTGCCAAATAAAAACTGTGGATAACCTCTGAATTTTTGCCCGCAAAGGCGCACTTACTCAAGCTGCCAGACAGGGTCTGTCAGCCAGAATCAGATTTGCCAGTGCAAACATGATATTGAATTTGGCTTGCTGCTTTTCAAGCCCTCGGTATCGTGTTTTTCGGAAATGCAGTTGCTTTTTAACGACACCGAATACGTGCTCTACTTTTGCTCGGACAGAAGACTTTGCGTGCTCTGCTTTCTTGGCGGCGTACTGTCCGCTTTTGCTCAGCTTCTTTACCTGTGAAGGACGACGGTTGATTTTATACTTGATTTTGTGACCCGACTTGTTCCTGACGACAGCATCTTCTCTCTTACCGGCTCCCAGATAGCCGCTGTCGCCGTAGACAGCCTCTTCTTCTCCGGTCAGTAATTTCGATGTTTCCGAAACGTCGTGGACATTTGCCGCTGTGGCTTTCACTGTGTGTACCAGTCCGCTGTCCTTGTCCACGCCGATATGTGCCTTATATCCAAAGTGCCATGTGTTACCCTTTTTGGCCTGATGGGCATCCGGGTCTCGTTTCTTCTCCTTATTCCTGGTAGAAGATGGGGAAGAAATGATGGTGGAATCTACGATGGTACCCTTTTTCAGAATGAGGCCACGCTCCATGAGCGCTGCTACCACCTGAGCAAACAGCTTCTCCTGCAGTCCATTCCGGATCAGCAGATTCCGAAAACGGCCGAAAGTATCCCCGTCCGGAACCTGATTGCTGGAATCAACGCTGCAGAACTCCGAAAATGCGCGGCTGTCGATTGCCTCTGCCACTGTTGCCTCGTCACTCAGGTCATAGAGGTTTTGCAGCAGATACAGTCGGAGCATGATCTCCAGCGGATAGGGTTTGTTGCCGCGCTCTCCTTTGTAATAGCACGGCTGAATCATGGCAAGCCATTCTCCCCACGGGACGATCCGCTCAATCTGACTGAGAAATTCTTTTTTCTTCGTCCGCACCTGCGCCAGTTCATCGCTGAATGCGGAAATTGTCATCTGTTTATCCATAAGTTTATTATATCACACTCGGCGGTTTTTGGCACTTCTTTCTGTGCGGTATTGCCTTAGAAATTGCCATTTTCCATTGCCCCCCCTTGTTGGGTACCGATGCAATAATTTTACCATATCCGACAGATAATGTCCAACGAAAACCAGAATTATTTCTCCCTGCGGTGTTTCAAGGACTTCCCTGCCACGTCGCTTTTGAGTTAAAACTGACGCATCCGGAGAAGAAGATTGCCGCAGCACCCATACATAATTCCCCTTTTCCTGCAAATACTTCTACAGGAGCAAACCGCGCGTCACGCGCTTCAAAGGAGAAGAGAATTATGAAGGCAACAGGCATTGTGCGACGGGTGGACGATCTGGGCAGGATCGTCATTCCGAAGGAGATCAGAAGAACCCTCCGTATCCGCGAGGGCGACCCGTCACTGACAACATTGTCACCGTGGGAAAAATTCTGTCTGGCTATGATGCAGATCGACCAAAGAGCAGCTTTCATTTCTGTATAGGACTACGAAGCGATCTACGTCCATCGTACATATTTCCTTTACTTGTCGGCATATACAGCTTTACTTTTCCGCAAATATGAGTATAATAAGTAAAGGAGGCGACGCAAATGTACTACTCTTACGATGGGCTTGAACGGTTCCTTTCAGTCAAAGGCATGACGAAGACCTCGCTTGCAACAGAGCTTGGCATTTCATCCAAGACGATGGCTAAGATGTCCCGCGGCGAAAAGATCGCCGACCATGTGCTGAAAAGGATTGCCGATTATTTTTCCTGTTCCGTTTCGGAGCTTTGCGCCGAAAAAACCAACAATCTGCTTCTGCAAACTCTGCGGGACGAAAAGGATGCGAAGATCTCCGGCGGACTGTATCACGAGCTGCAAGTGCGCATGACGTATAACTCCAATCACATCGAGGGCAGCAAGCTCAGCGAGGATCAGACGCGCCTGATCTTTGAAACGCGGACGATCAATGCCACGGGTGGTGTTCCCGTCGATGATATTATCGAAACGGTCAATCATTTCCGGGCTATTGACTATGTGATCGACGTAGCCGAGGATGAGCTGACGGAGGAGATCATCAAGGAGTTGCACCGCATTCTGAAGCAGGGCACAGCGGATGCCTCGCTGTCATGGTTTGCGGTTGGTGATTATAAAAAGCGGGCCAATGTGGTCGGCGGTCGGGAAACCGCGAAGCCGAAGGACGTGCCGGCGCGTATGAAGGCACTGCTGTCCTCCTATTCTGCGGTTGATGTGATTACTGTCGATGATATTATTGCTTTTCACCACGACTTTGAGAGCATCCATCCGTTTCAAGACGGCAATGGTAGAGTCGGGCGCTTGATCGCCTTGAAGGAATGCCTGCACTATGGCATCGTACCGTTCATCATAGAAGATGCTAAAAAGGCGTTTTACTACCGCGGCCTTGCCGAATGGGAGGACGAAAAAGGCTATCTGATCGATACCTGCCTTGACGGTCAGGACACCTTCAAGCGCCTTCTCGCCATGTTTGACATTGATGTATAAAGATAAAACAGCATGCAGCGAGACCATCCCAAACTTTGTGTAAACCCCCGATGTGGTGTAGAATAGAAGCACCACATTGGAGGTAATTATTATGGCCAGAAAGAATCGCACCCCAGAAGAAAATGCACGTCGGGAAAAAATCAGAGAACTGCTGCAGATGGCGAACATTGGCAGCATGGAGGACATCCAGAGCCTGTTCAAGGAGACCATTGCCGAGTTCATGGAAAACGGCCTAGAAGCAGAGCTGGATGATGAACTTGGCTACAGCAAGTATGACTACAAAAATAAGGACACGGACGACAGCCGCAACGGTCACAGCAGCAAAACACTGCGGACCAGCTTTGGCGATGTGGAAGTGTCCGTACCTCGTGATTGGAAAGGCGAATTTGAGCCCAAGGTCCTGAAGAAGAACCAGACCAGTATCAGCCAGGATATTGAGGAAAAGATTCTGTCCATGTACGCCAAGGGCATGACCACGAGTGATATCGAAGCGCATATTCAGGATATCTACGGCGTAGAAGTGTCCGATACAACCGTAAGCCGCATTGCAGATAAGAAGATCCTGCCCATCGCAAAAGAATGGCAGCAGCGGCCTCTGGAGGCTATCTACGCGGTCGTTTTTCTCGATGCCATCCACTACCATGTGCGCAGCGAGGGGCAGATCGTCAAGAAGGCTGTCTATATTGCCATTGGCATCAATCTGGACGGCAAGAAGGACGTTCTGGGTATGTGGGTCGGTGAAAATGAGGGCGCCAAATTCTGGGCAACGGTACTCAATAGCTTGAAAAACCGGGGTGTTGCGGATATTTTCATCGCTTGCACGGACAATTTGACCGGGTTTTCCGCAGCGATTGAAGCAGCGTTCCCCAAGACAGAGGTTCAGAACTGTATTATCCATCAGCTCCGGAATTCCAGCAAATATGTATCCTACAAGGACATAAAGGCGCTCATGGCAGACTTGAAGGCGGTCTACGCCGCGGTGGATGAGTCTGCGGCTCTGGATGCTCTGGATACCTTTTCCGAGCATTGGGACAAGAAATACCCCAAAATCTCTCCGTCCTGGCGGGACAACTGGCCGAATCTCAGCACCTATTTCAAGTACCCCCAGGAGGTTCGCCGCCTGATCTATACGACCAATACCATCGAGGGCTTTAACCGACAGCTTCGGAAAGTGACCAAGGCAAAATCCGTGTTCCCCACAGATGACAGCCTGCTGAAAATGCTGTATCTGGCCATGATGGATATTACAAAGAAATGGACTGGCAGACGGCAGGACTGGAGCGCGATCCACGCACAACTGGCTGTGTTCTTCGCGGATCGTATGCCGGATTGACCGGCTGCACACCGGCATGTCAAGGGTCGAGATAAACGGAGGCCAAGGCCTCCGCCCTTGACATGCTCTCAGACTGCTGTTATTTTGTAGACAAGGCGGCAACAGCTGACGCCGCTCCCGCCTTGAAAAATTTTTGCTCTGTTTTGCACTGCCCGGCAGTGTTTACACAAAATTTGGGACAGACCCGGAATAGACAACAAATAATTAGTCCTCGATATCTCCTAAGAATTCTCCGTTTGTCTTGATGACATTCTGGTACCAGAAGAATGACTTTTTCCTCTTCCGTTCAAGCGTTCCATTTCCAAAATTATCCCGGTCAACATAAATGAATCCGTATCTCTTATCCATTTCTCCTGTTCCGGCGGACACGAGGTCGATGCATCCCCAAGTGGTATAACCGATAAGATCAACACCATCCTCCACAGCTTCTCCTAGTGCCTGGATATGCTTTTTCAGATAGTCGATACGATAATCGTCTTCGATGGTCCCAGCTTCTGTAACCGTATCATACGCTCCAAGTCCATTCTCAACAACCATGATGGGGATACGATAGCGATCATAGATCTGATTGAGGGCTATTCTGAGTCCAATCTCATCAATCTGCCATCCCCAATCCGATGAGGGCAAATATGGGTTGACCAAATCATCGGAAGCTGCTGAGCTGCAGTTTGACTTATAGTAGCTCAATGTATAGAAGTCTATGGTTCCCTCTTTCAGAATTGCTATGTCTTCAGGTGTTACATTCAGTTTAACACTCATTTCGTCAAAGTAGCGAGTCATATAAGCGGGATATTCTCCTCTTACCTGCACGTCTGAGCACAGCCAGTTGCGAATACGCATTGTATGCTCATTGGCAAGGACATCCTTTGCATCACAGGTGATAGGATATGAAAGATGATATGCAATCATGTTGCCCATTTTGAACTGTGGGTATTTCTCATGAGCAAGTTTGATTGCTTTTGCATTTGCAACCAATTGATGGTGAAGTGCCTGAAACCGCTGCTGAGGGTTGTCCTCTACATCAGAGAAATTTCCGTCATGCCCATTTAGGATTCCCAATGACAGGTATATCCCGAACATCATTGTTCCGGCATTGATCTCATTGAACGGCAGCCAGTATCTGACCTTATCTTTATATCTATCAAATATGACGGTACAAAAACGCATATAGCTGTCAATGCATTCTCTGCCTAGCCACCCGTTATACTTCTTTGCCAGCTCCATGGGCATCTCATAATGAGAAATGGTGATCAACGGTTCTATTCCGTATTTTTTGCACTCATCTATTACATTGTCGTAAAAGGCAAGTCCCGCTTCGTTGGGTTTTTCTTCAAGCCCAGTGGGGAAAATTCTGGTCCACCCAATTGAGAATCTGAATACTTTAAACCCCATCTCCGCAAAAAGAGCAATATCCTCTTTATAACGATGATAGAAATCAATGCCATCATGGTTTGGATAGTACAAATCCGGGTGCACATCAAGAGTGATTTCACGACCTTTTTTTACTCCGCCGGTGGTACATACATCGGCCATGGATACACCCTTTCCGTCCTCATTCCACGCTCCTTCAAACTGATTCGCAGCAGTTGCTCCGCCCCACAAAAAGTTTTTTGGAAAACCCATGCTTACATCGTCCTTTCATTTTCTTCAGCCTGCATGATATCGATAAAATGTAAATATGCACCAATTAGATTCGCATCATTTCTGTACTTACATGCTACCAGCGTGGGTGTCGGATAATTCGGTGATTTGATTTCTTTGCAGGATCGCTCAACTTCTTCTCTGAGCATGTCAATAAAGAGTCGCTGTGAACTTATCCCTCCACCTATCGCTATGACCTGCGGATCTGTAACGACCTGAAGATTGCATATGGGCTCACACATTAATCTGCAGTAGTTGCGTACTATTTCGCACGCCTTTTTGTCGCCCGCTTCGGCTTTTTCAAACAGCATTTCTCCGGTTACTGCACCCTTCTCGATTCCCTTCTGCGCTGCGTATTCATCATACATGGTATGAACACCTAAGTTCCCCCATGTCTCCTTTGTTCCGCTGCTGCTTCTAAGTTTGATGCTGCTGAATTCTCCGGAGAACTGGTTGCTGCCGCGTATTATTTCCCCGTTGCAAATGGTACACCCTCCGATAGCAGTTCCGAACAGTACAACCGAAGCATCTTTTATTCCTTTAAGTACGCCAGATGAGAGTTCTGCCATAGCCGCAGCCTTGGCATCGTTTTCTATAGTCACCGGAACTCCGTTGCAAAGCCTGCTCACTTCATCGGCGAAATTGATTTCGGATATGTAGCAAAGAGCACCTCCAGAATAGACATATCCCGTCCGAGAGTCCAGAATTCCCGCAACGCTCATTGCTATTCCGTCTATCCCGTCCCCTAGTTCAAGGAATATTTCACGCAATGTATCGAAATATTCCCTGTACTTTTTCCGGAAGAGAATCGCCAGCTCCTCGTCAACATCCTCGCCCCATTTCAAGGGCACTGCCGGAGTAGGTTTTTTCCCTTTGCATGAAATGATGCCGTTTTCTACCAGTCCGTACTTTATATATGTTCCTCCGACATCAATCGTTAAACATTTCATAGATGACTCCCACGCTTATAGAATTATCTTTACTTCTGTCTTTTCATCAAGCTGGCTGTAGTATAGCGTTATATGACTAAGTCTCTCGTCATAGGTGAATTTTGGTTCTTTTTCTGTCCCGTTAACGGTAATTTTCCTGATTTTTTTCGCATTTCCGCAGAGAACGATTTTTCCTTCGTCACCTGGGTTGCCTTCTATAGTTGCCTCAAGAATACCGTCATTCCATCCGGCCCAAACGAGTCTGCCTCTGCAGGCTGCAATATACTCACTCTCGTTGTCTAAGGGATTATAGTCGGGCTCGTTGTCTATACCGACCCCCCAATCCTTGCCGCCAAGATAGTAGTAGGAATAATCCGCAAGCATATCGTATATAAAGAGCGTGCTATAGCCTGTAAGCCAGATGCCATGCTTTCCATTTACTATCTCTGCAAACCTGTTTGCTGGAGCACGTTTATCTTCGCAGGTACCGAGGACCTGAGAGCAAAATGGATGCTCCTTATCAAGATGTGCAAATTCAAGCTGAGTGTTTACCGCCAGCTTATAGTACTCTGCGTAGAACGGATTCTTTGTTGTCAGCGCCATTCTGGCCAATCCCGAGGAGGAATTGAAGGGCCAAGGAAGATCGTAAAACACCCAAACATTCTGTTCCTCAATGACTCCCTTTGTCTGCATATCGTATCCAGGCATATTTACAGGCATTCTGCCCATCCAGCCAAATGCAAAGGTATCCTCTGCCCAGTCGAGATATTTCTTTTCTCCGGAATCCAGATAACGGTCATGGTAATATCCCGCAAGATTCAGCAGATTCAGCGTGTAGTAATTTCTGGGCTGCTCTCCCTCATAGGGAGGCCTAAGATTGTTGCTGTCGAGTATTCCGTCATACCAGTCATTGTTGATTCCAAATCTCTCTTGAATACTGTTTTCATACAGCTTCATGGCATCAAGATACCTGGCTTCTCCTGTCTTCTTCCAGAAATATCTCAGTGCAAAGAGGCAGTGGGCTTCAATACCGTTCATCACACCCCTGTCTTCGGAATTGTATGTTCCCCTAACAAAGCCGTTTTCCTTGTTGACAACGCGCACAATCCAGTCCGTGCATCTTTCGATATAGTTTCTCCATCCGTCAGGAACAGCTTCCCCGCGCTGCTGCATGAGAGTGCATATCATATCGGTGTACTGAGCACAGACACCGGTGGACATCATGTCGTATACATATCCTGCTTCCTGATAGTTGTCTCCCATACCGTGAGGAATATCATTGTCAACATCCCAGCATCTTGGCATTGCGCCGGAAGCGCTCTGTTTTGAGATAGCAAACTCTGTCATCTCCATCATTCGCTCTTTTGCCCAGGTTTGAGTGTTGTCCTGGCACCAGGTCAGGTACAGCAGATAGCAAAGCAGAGCATTCGACTGGAACGTGATGAAGGCGTAGTAATTGGCAATCTCATCAGAATCCGCCCAGGCGCGCATTCTGTAACCCTTACCCTTGACATATATTGTGGGAACATTGGTGTTATAGCCATTCATCATCTTATTCACGGCCTTCATCACATCGTGCTTTACAACGGTGTCGCTATTGAAGCCGCATGCATCCCTGTATCCCCAGACGCACTCAGCCTGAGAGGATGCAACAGCGAGGATCATATCGCAGGTATAGGGCTTGCCGTGCTTAAACAGACCAAGCTCAGGTTCAAGCCCGTATACGGCTTTATCCCATGAGGGCTGTGCAGGAATGGGGTAATGTCTGTACGGAAAATCCAGTCTGAGCGCTCTGTCCTGATTGACTGTATCGTACCACAGAGCGCCCTGAGTATAGTCCTGTCCCTCATAGTCAAGGGTATAGCCAATACCCACATTTATCGTCTTTCCGTCTACCCTTTCTCTGGCCAGCATAAGGGGAACTTTTCCTATGTCGGGCGTAATCGTCCAGTGGCCGGTATAGGGAGGGAGGACCGGTGCTTCCATAGGATAGCTTACACACTCCATCATGTCAGAGTAGAAAGGAGCAGAGAAATATATCGGGTGATATCTGCCCGGCCAAAGGTAGGGCTCTACCTGCATATTTAGCTTGAAAGCGTGAGACAGTCTGCCAAGCTCAATAGTGAATATCCAGTTGGAGCTGATATTATTCTGGGGCCATTCTTCTGCGGTTTTTTCGATTACATTGCAGGTGCCGTAGAATCTTATAACACCTTTATCTTCGGTGTTTTCAACTATTTCGTATTTAACAGCCTGATAATTGTCCCAAACGTAGTGATTGTCCTCATGGAGGAAGGATTTTTCACATCCGCCTATCTGGACTCCGTTAAGAAAGATTGTTCCGAAGCCGTATCTGTTTTCCTCGGATTGATATATCTCCAGTTTCAGGCCCACTTCATTTCTGATAGAAAGTTTCCCGTTTTCAGTTATAATATTCATTTTAACACCTCATCAATTACGCATTTACTTCATGCTGTTTTCTGTCGAGGTACAATGCAAGCACGAGAATTATGCCTTTTATAATACTTTGCCAGTATGAGCCCACATTCATAAGCGTCATTGCGTTATTGAGTACGCCGATTATCAAAACTCCGACAAAAGCCCCCCAAAGCTGTCCTTCACCTCCGGCAAAGGAAATCCCGCCCAAAACACACGCCGTCATTGTATCAAAGCCGTAGGACGAGCCCGCAGTAGGTGAAGCAATCATTGTTCTTGAGGAGATCATCAGTGCAGATATTGCCGCAAAGAATCCCGAAATCATGAATGTAAAAAGTCTGACACGCTCAATATTGATACCTGCAAGTCTAGCCGCCTCAGGATTTCCTCCCATGCAATATACCGATCTACCGAAATGAGTCTTAGACAGAACAAACTGAGCCGCAAAAACGCAAGCAAACATTACTATGATGGGAGCAGGAACCTTCCAGATGTATCCCTGTCCAAGCCAGGAGAAAGATTCCGGAAGCGACGATATGCTCACGCCGCCTGTAAAAAGCAACGCAACACCCGACAGAATCGTCATAGTACTCAATGTGACAACAAAGGGGTTGATTTTAAGAATCTTTATGATAGTTCCGTTGAGATATCCGAGAAACACGCCCAATGCCAGTGTCATGGCCATTGCGATGGCAGGGTCAATATTCCACCACTTCATGAACACGCCGCAGAGCATTGTCAGGGTTGGAATCTGACCGGCTATTGAAAGGTCGGCCGCGTTTCCGCCAATCATGATAAAGCTGATACCCGTAGTTGCTATTCCCAGCATTGCCACCTGACGCAGCAGGTTCATTATGTTTTTGCCGGAAAGGAAGTTCGGCGCAATAAACGCAAAAACAACGGCCTCCAGTAGGAGGAATACCAATATTCCAGCCTTCTTATACAGCTTAAGCAATTTCATTCTCTTTTCCTCCAGTTATTTCTCCAGATGCAAGTTTTAGTATTTTCTCCTGTGAATATTCGCCTTTACTTAGCTCTCCCGCATATTCTCCGCTGTGCAGAACTATTATTCTATCGGCCATGCCCATAAGCTCAACCATCTCGGAAGAGATCATTATTATCGAATGGCCCTGTTCAACAAGCGCGCTCATCAGCTTGTATATCTCCTGCTTTGCGCCTACGTCAATTCCTCTGGTGGGCTCGTCAAAGATGAGGATCTTCGGCTCCGGTGCCATTGCTTTCGCAACAGCTACCTTCTGTTGATTGCCTCCACTGAGATTATTCACGAGCTGATTGATTCCCGGGGTCTTTATCATCAGCTTTTCTCTAAAGCTTTCGGCGAGAGCAATTTCTTTTCTACCGTTCATAACGCCGAATTTGCAGAGTTTTTTCAGATTTGCCGACTCAATGTTCTCCCTGATTGTCATTCTTAGGAACACGCCCTGCAG